>Ga0194118_10004065_pt1 | contig 16304 bp, 12 predicted proteins | sample TA2MahsurfametaG_2_FD_148662 | JGI IMG/M metagenome (GOLD analysis project Ga0194118, IMG submission 148662) | Freshwater microbial communities from Lake Tanganyika, Tanzania - TA2015013 Mahale N5 surface | ecosystem: Environmental > Aquatic > Freshwater > Lake | place: Tanzania: Lake...
GAAGCGGTGCTGGCCTCGCAGGGGCACGACTACTGGACCGGCGAGTGGCTCGACTGGGAGCTGATTGGCACCTACGACAACCGCGACGCGGCCACGGGCAAGGGCGAGAGCAAGAAGCGCTACGCGATGCTCCCCACCATCGACCGCCTCACCAACCAGACGGAGCACGACTTTGTGATCTGCGCCTGGCGCACCAATGACGCCAAGCACGACATGACACCGCAGGAGCTGTTGCAGTTCTGCTCGGCTGTGCTCAAGCACAGCCCCAATTGGGTTGATTCCTGCTCTGACGCCTGAGCTGGGAACAAAGGGACCACCGCTTCGATCCTTAGAACCTCCCGCCGGCCGGTCTCACGGCCGGTTTTCTCAGTGCTGACGCAGGGTCTGCCGGAGTGTGATCTACGGAACCTGGCGCAGCTCAGACACCCTTGGCATGGTGAGAGACCCAGGGCTTTACCTCCGATGAGCTGGTCCGAGCTGGAGCGTTTTGTGGACGATGTGGAGGCCGACAGTGCCCTACAGCGGGCGCTCAAGCACTGCCGCTCCCGCAAGGAGCTGATCCTCGCGGCACGGCGTCTCGGCTACCGGATCACACGGATGGATCTGCAGCGTGCCTGGCAGGAGGAGCAGCGGGAGAACGAACGCCAGGCCCAGGGATGAGCAGGCAGACTCACGCCTAGGGCTTGAAGACTCCCAGGCGGCTCAATTGGCCAGCGAGCGAGTCGCACGCGAGTGGCTATAATACAAATGTATTGCGCAGGGGTCGTGGCGGTTTCGATTGCTGAGTTCCGGGCGACCATGCGGCTGACTTGGGCTGACCCCGATTCCCCGGGGTTGAAGGTATTCAGTTACTGGAATAACGATTCCGTCACGTTTGAGCGATGCGATTGCGAAGAGGTCCTGCACATCGTTCGGCAGTCCGATGGCAGCTTCTGCCTGGAGATTGCCAACCTTCGGCACAGTGGATCACTGGTGGAGCTCGAGGGGATTCTTTATGCATGGGCCCTCGACGAAGGCTGGCTTGACTGAGTTCCTGCTGTTTCTTGGGGGTTGCCTCGGCTGGCGCGGGAGGCCTGCAGGACTGTCCCCTGTGAGCTGCCCGGCTGCCACGCTGCATCTAGTGTCAGAGGGTGATTGAGCGCTATGCCGGCACCACTGAAGTGGGTATCGACACCCTCGCTGGGGCAGGGGCGAGCCAGTGGCGGAAGCGCGGCTGCGGAACTCTTTGAGGGCGGCTCGGCTCAGCGAAGGCGGCCGCTCCTCGAAACCCTTGTTCGTGAGGTCTGTCAGAACACCTGCGACAGGCGGGTGGGTAACGCAAAGGCAAGCCTCTACTTCGACCTTCTCCTGGTAAGTGGAGATGAACGGGAGCGGATGCTGCAGGCCTTCGATTGGGATGGGCTGAGGGGGCACGTCGCTGCCGTGAAAGGCATGGGTGGCGCGGCCCTCACCTTGCGGGCCGGCATGGAAGCCATGGAGGCTTCCACCCTCGTTTGCCTGCGGATCAGTGATAGCCATACCGAAGGCCTGACCGGAGATGACTGGGATGAGGAGGGGAATTTCCGGCGGCTCTGCGTACAGAACTTCTCCACTGGCGATGACGTCGGTCGTGGAGGCAGTTTTGGCCTGGGTAAAGCCGTCAGCTGGATGCACTCACGTCTGCTGACAGTTCTGTTTTCATCCCGTGTTTCCGGGATGGAGGACAAAGGGGTACGGGTCTTCGGTCGCAGCGAAATCCCCTCCCACGAAACGGATGAAGGATCGTGGCTCGACGGGGCCTACCTGGGACACCCAGGCATGCGTGATGGAATCCCCGTGGCGGAGTCGTCCTGGCAGGGCTCCGATCAGGCATCCGCCCTGCTCCTTGATCGGGCAGGCATCGATGCGACCGGAACGACGTTGTTGATTCCGTGTTTTCACGAGCCTGATCGTGAGGAAGCGTCGGATCTGGGCATCAGGGATCCGGAGGAGCTTTGCCATGACCTGACGCAGGCGGTCTCCAAGTGGTTCTGGCCTGCCATCAGCTGGGGACGCCTGGATGTGCAGGCCAGGGTCTTTCGATCCGGGAGCGGCGCGGCATCCCATGTCTGTCGGGCGGAGATCGACGGTCTCTGGGCGCCGTTCCTCGCAGCAGCGCGAACGACGTCATCCACGGTGCCGGCGCTTGCGCCCGGCGACAGCGCAGCGATTGACGTTTCCGGGTTCCCCATTCCTCGTCGCATCCGGCCGGCCGAACGCCCCGATCTGCTCCATGACGCTGGAGAGACGGCCATCCGGCTTTCGGTGACCCGGGTGTCATCTGCTGAGGCATGTCTTCCCTGTCGATCCACCATCGCCCTGATCAGAGGTGCAGGCATGGTTGTCGATTACGTCGACGGCAATCGGTTGGCCGATGGGGGCACCTACTGCGCCGTCGCGCTGGTTGGCTCTGCGCTCCTTCACGCCCCGACGTCGGAAGCGGCTGACAAGCAGGTGCTTCTTCCTGCCGATGTCGAGGAATACTTCAGGGCCGCGGAGCCAGTCACCCACGACGACTGGCTTCCCACGACAAGGCGCCTCCGGGAAAGCTACGACTGGCGCGGCTCAGCCGGGCGATTGCGCAGTCTTCGCTCCGAACTCCGTCAGCTCGTCATTCAGAAACTGCTGATTGCGGATGAAGAGGCTCCGGATCGTGGACCGGAACTTCTCATGCGAATGCTCAACCTCGGCAAGGGCAGGGTCTCAGGTCCTGCGATCGAACGGGGTGAAAAGCTTCGCCTCGAGATTCACCTGGATCGGGACAGCTCCTGGTTCGATGAGAGTCGTGGCGCCTGGGCTCTGCAGGGCGAACTGATCCGCCACGGGCGCGGCAGTGCCGCTGCGGTGGCAGGACTGACTTTCCGCAGCATTGCTGATTCAGGAGTGGGCGAAGCCTGGCGGATCAGCTCCATGGAACTCCTGGGCTCCGACAGAGACCTTTCGGTTGATGACTCCGACTCACGGCGACTGGTTTTTTCAGTCGCAGGCAGCTTCACGTCTTTGCCATTCCGTTGTCTTGTCAGCCCACCGGCCGGGGTCGACCCGAGCCTCTCGGGATTCAGGCAAGGGGGTTGATCAATGGAATTTCTTCCCTGGAAAACAGTTGATCTCGATGGTGCCTTCCGCGTGACAGCACCGGAAAGCATTGCCGAAGAGATCATTCAGGAAGTCAGCAATGCCGTCACCTTCCGTTTCCGCGGTGAGCTCGATGAGGTCAGGCTTGAGATCCTGCTGACCCCGCCATGGGGCTGGGAGGACAGCTTCTCTGCCGATGAGCAGGACGCACCCCCTGCAGCCTTCTACTGCCGCTTGATCAGTCGCTCAACCGGACGTCGCCTGCTGGTTCCCCTGGAATCGGATGGTTTCGGTCTCTGGTTTGCCGAGATCAGCTACAACGCGCTCCTCGATGGTGAGGAGATCAGGGCAGAAGCGCTGCTTGTCCGTACCGCAGCTGCTGCAAACCCTCAGGAGGGACTGGCAGGACGGAAGGGGCAGATCGTCGGTCGCAGTCGAATCCATGTGGTTCGTTTCTCAAGTCGCACCACAACCGAAGAGGCCGTCTTCCAGCTGCGCTGGGAAAGCTTCTCCACAGGCGGCACGCAACAGCTATGGCGACTCCAGCCGGGTGAACCTCCGACCCTCGAACTGAATGCCGACGTCGCTGCACCGCTACGCCGTCTGCTCATGAGTCGATCCAAGCGTCGCACAGGCGGCGCTCTCCAGCGCGATGCATTGTTCATTGCCATCTGCTCCAGTGTCTGGCCGCTACTGGTCGCTGATGTGCTCCACCATCTCCAGCGGAACCTTGAGGAAGACGTTTCTCTGAGCACAGAAGAAGCGATCGATTCGCTCAGTGGTTGGCAAATACGCCTGCTCGGGCTCTTCGCAGCCGGGATGATCGAGACCGACGCCCCCGTGCATGCGGCTCTTCCGCTTCTTGCAGCCGAACTGAGGTCACCCGGTGGTTTCAGCCGGCTGTTGATGAAGTTGCCTGCACTCATCCAGGACGAGACGAAACTGGTGCAGCTCGCTGAAGCCATGGCTGATGCTCAACAGATACAGCCAGGAGACGAGGTTGATTCGCCGAACATGACAGGGGAGGTGACGGCTGCATGACTCAGCAACTCTTCCGACTCTGTTCTCCCCTGAGTGAATCAGGCCTGATCGAAGCCTTGCGCCATCCGGAAACGCTGCCTGTGGCGCCCGTTGATCACGACGTTGATCTGTCAGGCCTGGATGATCTGATCAACGATCTCAACAGCAGCGGGGCAGGTGATTCCTCCATCGATTCCGAACTTGTGGAGGTGTTGCATCGCAGCCTGAGGTCACTGCCGGAGGACGTGACCACTGATATGCGGGTCTGGCACTGGTTCTGTGTCGTCCGCTATCCGGAGCTGGTCTGGCGCCGCTGGCGCGGTCTACCCCCTGCTGATCCCGAGGAGGGGTTTCTGAAGGGGCAGGGTTACAGGCCTGTGCCTGCAGGACGTTTCCTGGGAACCCCGTCGATCAACGGCCAGGGCCGCAACACCTTTGCCCGGCTCTTCTTCGCGGCTGAACGACTGATTGGTGCCCATGGAGAGGACTATGACCTTGTCCGTCGTCTGTTCAGCAGCCAGGAATTGCATCTTGGCGTAAGTGACCGTGAGTACGGGCTTCTCCCGGCCGTGAACCGTGTGCTGACCCGTGAGCTCGCCGACCTCCCCGATCTGAAGGTCAGGGCCGGTGTCAGACGGCTGAATGCTCTGGGCGGGTCTCTTTGCCTTGACCTTCTCGAGGAAGACGAGATTGCCGATCTAGTTCGCGAAGGCTTCGAAGAGGTCGCCGGCTGATGGTCCGCAGCCTTCTGGCCAATGACCCGCATCGCCTGAAGGCCCTGAAGGGGCCCGATCAGCGACTTGATCCGCATGCACGGAGCTGTGACCTCGTTGATCTACCGGGCTATGCCAGATCCCTCGACACCTCAAAACCTCTGGCCGTTGATCTGTTCTCGGGTGCCGGCGGTCTGAGCCTCGGTCTTCACCGTGCCGGTTTCGAGGTGGTCCTGGCCTGCGATATCAGACCTGATTCGATCGCAACCCACAGGCATCACTTCGCAGGCTGCTCGCACCAGTGTGATCTGAGTAAGCCGGAAGTGCTCCAGGAGATCAGCCGCACACTCAATGCCTGCGGCGATATCGCTCTTGTTGCAGGTGGTCCTCCCTGTCAGCCGTTCTCCCGCAACATCCGCTGGCGGAAGCATGACGAGGGTGTCATTGACCAGCACCGTCAGTTGAATGAAGGTCGCCGTGAACTCTGGGAGTCCTTCCTGACGGTTGTCGAGGAGGTGATGCCACGGGCCTTTCTGATGGAGAACGTGCCTGACATCGCCCTGACCGGTGACCAGGAGGTGTTCCGCGGAATCGTCAGCCGCGCCGAAGCGGCTGGCTATCGCGTGCATGCACGCATTGTTCATGCCTGGGAGTACGGGGTCCCACAGCTGCGGCCACGCCTGTTCATCGCTGGCACCCGCATCGGGTACGCCGCCCCACTGGAATGGCCCACACCTGTCTGCTCATCCCTTGAGCAGGCTGTCTCCCTGGACGATGCCATCTCTGATCTGCCCACGCTGGTCGGTGACTGGTGGGAGCAATGGGGCGAGAGAGCCGAATACGCAGGACCGCTGACCCCCTATCAGCAGTTGATGCGCAACTGGCTGCCTGTCACTGCGGATGAACTTCCGGATCACATCACCCGGAAAGTGCGTGGTGATGATCTTGAAACCTTCCAGTTGATGCGCGAAACCGGACTCCGCTACCACGAGCTCGATGATGATCAGCGCCGTTATTCAGTCACCCGCAAATCAGTTCCTACGTTCACGGATTCACGAGAGCACAGTTTCAGCAATAAATACAACATCCTCAAGCCTGATGAGCCGTGCCTGACCGTTACGGCTCATATGTCCAAAGATGGCTACTGGTACATCCACCCGAAGCAGAACCGGACTCTTTCCATTCGTGAGGCCGCGCGTGTCCAGTCGTTCCCCGACGGCTTCCGCTTCCATGGCACACCGTCCAACCGCTTTCACCAGGTGGGGGAAGCAGTTGCGCCTCTCGTCGGAGCTGCACTGGGCGCTTCCCTGCTCGATGCCGTTCTTGACACCGATCCCCACGAGGAATGGACGGCTCCCGGTGCGGTGAGAGAAGAGCTGTTGCGCTGGTATCGCGAAGAGGGAGGCGATTCGCTGTTGCCGTGGGCGCGGCAGAGAGAGAATGGGTTGGATCTTGAGGATGCCCTCAAGGCCTGGAGAGCCTTCCTTGGAGAGTTTCTTGTCAGCCGGCTGCCCGTTCATCGCCAGCAGACGTTCTGGCCGCAGCTGATGAAGCGCTGGCCGGATCATGAGGCGTTTCTCAATGATCAGAATCGTCGCCGCACTCTGCGCAGTTTCAGCTTCGAAGGCCTCGAGAACCTGTTGGAGGGAGTGGCGATTCAGCTCAAGGATGAACTCCCCTGGAGTCAGTGGGTCCGCAATGACAGCCTCGTGGGCGTGGGGCGTGATCGGATCAGGCAGTGTCTGGCCATGGTGGGGATCACGGCTGATCGCAGCTGCAGCACGGCGCTCGGTCGCCTGGTCGCCAGGGTCAGGAATCTTCCGGAGCTCGAGGCGGAGAAATCACGCCAACTCAGAGAGCTGAGCCTAGGGCTGATGCTTGGAGGCGATCAGGATGGCCGGATCTACCGTTCAGCTGTGGCCGTGGCTGATCGCTGGTGCGGACCGCAACCGCTCTGCGAGGGAGCGCGTGAGACCGATGACTGTCCCTGCCCAATTCATCGCCAAGGTCTCTGCGCGCACGTGCTTCAGCTATGCGCAGGATCTTGATGTGCCTGCATGGTATAGGCACTAATCGCGTAAATTTTTCCATTAGTGAGGTCAGAATCTAGAGTGTGGACTGGCAAATGAAGCTTAAGGAACAGCTAATGTCTCTCAACCGTTATTGCTGATGGCGAACCCGTTCCACACTCTTATCAGGTATCGGGAACCAGTTTAGTGGCATTGTTTTAGGTCTTGTGGTCTCTGTTGCAGCCTTGATCTCGATGATAAAAGCAGCCATAGGTGAATGCGGCGGTCTTGTCTTTAGCAAACTTGATGCCGGTTAACCGGGCAGGTCCCCCGTGCTTAAATCTGAGCCGGCCCCCGGTAGCCGAGCAGATGCCGCAGGCTGAGGACCTTTGATTGCGGAGTCGTTTTGGTCGCCGGATGTCCTCAATATTGCCCCTCTATTCGGAGGTGATCAAAGCGGTTGAATTGCCCGTAATGCTATCCCTCGCTTTATATATGCTGTGCCAGCATGAGTATGCCTTGCTCCCCAGTCAATGCATTGCTAGGTGGATCAGTCGCGAATCATTAGCGATATTACTCGATCCTGTCTTGCTACGAACATTCGTCTTCCGAGCTGATCCGCCCACCCTCTCTGTCAGCTTGAGCAAGAATCTTCACTCCATGGTTCGATTGCTTGTCCGACGGTATCTTGGCCCAGCTACCAGCCGCATAGCTAGCGAGTGTTGTGGCGATGCCACATTGCCAAGGCTTTAGAGCCCCTGTGCGCGATCCCCAGCCGGAGATATGAACCCACTCCTCTGCCGATATCTGCATCACTCTCGCTATGTTCTCGCGGTCTTGTGCCGTGAGAGAGTCAGTGCTGTTGCTGCTGCCCGTCGGCAGCTCTGGAAGTGCTTGACCTTGTGAAAGTTCCGCTTCCAGTTCGGCCGATACTTCGAGATTAAGGGTCTGTAAATGCCGCCAGCACTCTTCTTTTTTGCACCATTCTGTCACATTCCTCCCTGCAGCCGACTCGACAAATGCGTCGTAGATCTTGGGCATCCAGCTATTGAGGGTATCGGCAAGAGCCTGCGAAATAACCTGATTACTCCAAATCCGGTCGAGATCAACCCGACCTGCAGTTCTATATGACACGAGGGCGACCGTGTAGGAAATGGCATTCGCTCGGTAGCCCGGGAATTTGTGCTGCCGTGCCAGTCGCTCAGCGTGCTTAAAGATGATGGACTTTGCGATCGAATGGCGGTAGTAAGCTGTATCAGGTTCCCATCGAGAACCATGAGCCTTGCTCAACTGTTGCATAAACGCTACGAAATTCTTCTGCCCACCTCTGCTCACGATGTGGGGGAGCTGCGCCCAAGTGTTGCTGTATTTGGCCAGACTTACCTTGTCGAACCGCTGGTTCGGTGGATTGGCTTTCTTGAACCGGTTTAGCTGCGCTGGCGTGGTTCCCTCTCGTTGCTGTGCGACCTCGTACTGACCGCGCGCGCGCTCATAAAACCAACGACTTTGTTCACCTGGTACCCAGACTGTAAGGGCAAGCTGTTGGAGTTTCACATGGAAGGGGTGATTTGCTGAGAAATCGGCCTCATTCACACGGTTCTGTGTGTTTGCGTAGCGACTGATTAGTGGAACCAGAGTCTCTATCTGCTCTGGCTTAACCACTGTGAGTTTGGCCTGTACGTAGACTTCTGACAAGTCGATCTTGTCTCGGTCCTTGGCTCGGTGGATGGAAGCAACTGTTTGGCCGCCGTTGACGATCTGCAGGCCTCGAATCTTCGTTAGCACCATGCCTGAGCTACCGCTGATAGTCTCAACCCATTCTGCTGTAGCGGATATGCCGTTGTTGTAGGCAATGAATGCAGAAGGCTCGTCTTTAAGAGTATCTCGGATGCCACGATTCACCTTGCCTCGAGCCTGGAGAAACGAACGAACGTTGAGCTCCAAAAGGCGAGCTCCGAACTCGTGATACAGCTGATGAAGCAGGTTTCCTGGAAGTATGGCTAGATAGACATTAAAACTTGCTTCAGACTCGGGTGAGGCGATGCACGTTAAAGGCTGTCCCATCCAATGAACGAGGTCGATCTCGATGGGTTCGTACGCGCGTCCTGATGAGTCTGCGCGGAACAACCGACGTAGGTCCCAGATGTCTGCTTGGACTTCGAAGGCTTCATTTTCCGTATCTACATGCCCGATGTCCCCTGTAATTCCATCCCCGATGACAACGATCCGGACGCGATCGACTTGATTGTGGACCTCGTGGAGTCGCTGCATCATGTCGAATGTGTCAGAGGCTGGCTCCATCTCGGAGAACCAGTCTCGACGTGCCTCGCTGAAGACGCGGACCGCGCGATCAATGGCTTGGTTGAGCTCGGTTCGGGTAATGCTGGCTGGAGTCCCAAGGCCCCGAAAGATGGTAGTTACAAGGGTGACTTGACCATTCACCTCGTCCAAACCCCAAGCATTAACCTTCCCGATCCCTCTGCCCAGTCGACGGTCGAAGTAGCAGATCTGCGTATCGGCAAGCTGGCCTAGGTCCTCAAGTGTGGCAATGACTACTTCTGTGAATGCTTCTTCCTTGAACGCGACAACGCCGACGTCATCGAGGCCCGTTGCTGCTTCAATTGCTTGATTGGCGACACGAGAAGTCAGTGTGATCAGATACTCCTCGAATCCAATATCTTTTGCACTCATTAAGTTTCTCCTCTCGGGCCAACGACGGTGTCAAGGGTTTCGGATGGCATCACTTCGAATTCGGTGCAGGCGGATATAGCGACTTTGTACCTTACCTCCTCTACCCCGGGTGGTAGCAGGCTCTCGCGTAAGCGAGGGAAGGTTTTGTCGACATGGTAGAAGTGCTCACGCCTTATGGTGTAGCGAGGGCTCGAATAATTATCCCTGTGCCTTTCTGTATAGCCAGAATCTATCAATGCCTCTTCGAAAGCATCGAGTGCGGAGCCTTCGAATTCAGCTCGTAAGGAGTCAACCATATCAGGTAGGGAGGTATCACCCGACTCGGACTCCTCAACTAGTATTAGGAAGATAAAAAGCCGGCCCTGCCCCGGCGAATCTAGTTGATTGATGTTTGATACGTGAAAGGCATGAGGTGTGTTTGAGCTTGTTGACTTGACCTCAATGCTGCCCAGCGAAAACTGAAAGTCGTGGTTGGCTCCCTTGCATCCCTTCCATGAGGCGATGGCAACGTCATGACTGCAGCGACCCAGCAGATGATTACGTAGAAAGAACAGCTCTCCAATCAAGCCTCTACGAGACTCCAAGGATAAACCTTCTGCACCGTGCTTGCGCATGAATGACTGCCATCGAGACAGTCGCGTGATGAAAACTCTAACAGCTTCATCTTCAGAGTTGACCTCGGCAAGTTTCGTGACAACATCCTCGGCAAGTGTATGGAAGATATCTCTATACCGCCCATCGGTCAATGTGACCATGAGTCGTGTGCGGCCATGGCGTCCTGGTGCCAACATGTCTGCATGCACTGAGAATCCATGAGCCTCGGGATAGTCGTTGTGTGCTGAGAGTGCTTGCGTTTTCACCTCCATCAGAATTGCTTCTAGTCCTTGTGCGACTGATTTTGCTGCGTAGGTAGCTGCGGCACGAACCTCCAGCAACCGCAACCGAACGAAGCCGTCACCGCTCTCCCCATTAATCGCGAGTCGATCCCAAGTGTCGAACAACATGTTTATTCGTCTACTCCGTCATCATATGAAGATCCGAACTCCTGTTCCCAATAGACATTATTGACGATGTACTTTACCTTCGATGCATTGTCTGGGTTGACATACGGGAAGCTGATTCCGAAGCCGAGAATCGGTACCTTCCGTGCATTAACCTCAACCTTATCGGTGTAGCGGTATGCTGACTCCTTGACATCTTCATCATTTGGATCGAGAGGATAGAGAAGGATCAGCCCACGTTTTGGGTCGCGAATCTGCCGAATGGCTCTACCGCTAGGACGGGTGGGGCGCTTGCCCTTCTTTATCTCTGGATCTGGGTTCTCGTGCCATTGTCGAATTGCCAGCTCGAGTGCCGCATCCCATTGCGCTTGGTTTAGGTCCGCGGCTTCGTCTGCGGGACTGAGAAGTCGGCGGATTCGATAGTGATTTGCTTTTTTGAGCGCTGGTTTGTCTTCCTCGCTTGTATGCCATGCACGTCCGACAAGCCTGAAAGTCGCTCCGCCGATAGCGCATTCGACTGCCGAGGCTCCCGAAGCAACAAACACCGTCCATTCTGTGAGTCGCCCTACCTCATTCTCCATTCGGATATAGTCCTCGAGCAGCTTTGTCTTCACCTTCTTCGACGCCTCGTGCTCACGGTAATCATTTAGAAATCCCAAGATCACCGCGGATGTCACGTTTTGCCATACCCAAGACCCAGCCGACTTAGTGCAGACCGTACCTCGAGATGCGACAGCTCCATTCCCTTCGGCAACTGTAATCAGACTGACCGCTGCGTCCCAGTTGCGTGACAACTGGGTCTCTTTTCGCCAGAAGTTGACTGTTTCGCTGATGTCTCCTTGGAACGATAGCTCGATGCTTGTTCCATTCCGCATCTTCACAGCTGATGTAACGAGCATCAGCGGGTGAGACTGTACTCGGTGTCCAAAATCTCTGGGCGTGCCTCCACTCGCCGCCATCCGATCAAAATCCTCGCGCAATTCCTCACTTGCTTCTGCAATATGTCCGAACCAGTCCACCATGTCCGCGGTGGTATAAAGGCGGCACAAGTCGAGGAACCTAGGACGGTATCCGAACCATCTGCCCATCTGCATGAGCGTGTCATACATCCGAGAGGCGCGAAGGAAATAGCTTACTGAAAGTCCTTCAAGAGTTAGTCCGCGTGAAAACTTGTCACCGCCCACCGCAATGACATTTAGGCCTGAGTCGTGCCTAAGATAATCCAAAACATCACCAGCGGTCCCGTTGATCTCACGCACCTCGATTGACAGAGCTGCACTCACCAATTGTTTCTCCAGCTGGTCCCAGGACACTGGAGCGCAGTCACCCGCTAGCCCCCTAGCTTTTAGCTTCGCCATCGTTGGTAGGAAATCCTCCTCCCAAAGACAGAGGAACTCATGAAGTAGTGGAATCGGAGAATTCTCATCGCCGAGGCGCAAGCGGCGTTGGATATCTGTCAATTCTGATTGCACCTGCTGCACGACGAGATTCTGTACGGCCGTGAACCTAGTTACGTGGATAAGCATAGTGTTGTGCGCCATTTCATCGCCGCGTAGTGCTCGAACTGCACAGACAATGACAAACGTCCTTATTGCATGTCTCATGCTTTCCGGTACCTCGGCCTTTCCATCGCAAAGGGGAATAAACCCCTTGTTATGTCTTGGTGGCATCCAGCCCTCCCTTTCGTCGCGATCAAGGCTGTCTGCATGATCACGGATCTCACGAAGGATCGGAAGCGCGTCTGCTCCCTCGCCATCGGAGTTCTGTAGGCCAAAGATCAATGATGGCCCGACGTAGTTCGATGCAGTTGGCAGAGAGACTATGAAGCTGCGCGGAAATAGACTCTCGCCCTCGTCACTGGTACGCTCCTGATCATGGATCAGGATGTTCGCGAAAGGTGTTGCTGTGTAACCGACGTAGGCGCTTTGATCGAAGGTGTGCAGTAGCTGTCGAATGCGCTTGTTGAGGACTGTTGGGTCATGGTCTGGATCCGGCTTGCCGACTTCATCTAGGGCGCCAGCACGTGTATCGATCGAACCCTGATCGGCTTCATCATCGATAACGAGTAGCGGTACATCCTTTATGTAGGGCCGCCCCTCATCGTCCTTATCCTGCGCAACCCAACAAACCCAATCCAGCAGGTTTTTCAGGACCGAACCGTTTTTTTTGACAACAAAGAGAAGTGGATTAGATCCAGGGTTAATTGCGAAATTCTTAGCCAGTGTCCCCTTGAAATCGCCGTCATCGGCGCGTGTCGTGATGGAGTCGGCATTTCTTCGGTTCGAGCCATAGAGCCTAGCGTTGCCTACACCGATAGATACCCTGCGTCCATCGGGGTCGTTCATCGACGCTCCACGGTCGTAGCCGAGGAAGCCCTCTTCTAGGCGTATCTGGGTCTGGCTTCGCAAGCTTTTGTGGAATCCTGCAAGTACAACGATGACCTTGTATCCTGCATCAGCAGCCTTACAGATCAGGCCAACGTAGTTGCTCGTCTTGCCTGATTGAACGTGACCCACCACCATCCCTCGCCGATCCCATGCACCTTTGACCTCAGGGTTCGAGATGTAGCCCAAGACTTTGTCCGTCGCTTGGTCGAGTCTCTCTACCGTCAGCTTGGCCCAGGATTTGTCGTTGCGAAGATATTCCTGGTATCTGTCCCAGAAAAACCAGTCCACCTCTGCCTTCCGCTTACTCAACCAGGGAGCCCAACCGTCTCCCTCGGAGACGAGCGCCCGCTCCACACCTATCAGGGTTTGATATGAACTCTCTAACTCCGCAATGAGTACCCCAACGTCTATATCTGAGACGCCCAACATTTCTGCGACTTCCCACACCATTTGAGCGACACGTCCCTCGGCTAGCGATGCGACATCGTCACCGAGCTCTAGGTCAAGGCGAATTCTGACCATTGACCGGACTGCCTCGTAGTTCTTCTGGTTCATAGTGTTGTCAATTATTAAGGGATGCCAAAATGGCCAGGGTTTCGTCGTCCGAGAATTCTTCCCAAGAGCTCAGCCGTTCAACGGTTTGCTCGTGACTCAATCCAAGGTTTCTCCGCACAGTGTCGTAGGCAGTTGATATGACAATGCGTCGTTCTTTTGATTGTGAACCATGAAAAGGTGCTGCCACTTCTTGAGGGCTTTCGGTAACGTCCAGCCAGATCTGCTGGACTGGAACTGTCTCCTCGATGATTCGCAGCATCGTCTCGATTCCAGGACTCTTGGTGCCCGCCTCGGCTAGTACAGCCCGGACAACCGGATGGTACCGATCAACCTTGTAAATGACACGTCCACCGCGTTTTTCGTGTTTCCATGGTCGGTGGATCTCTTCCTTCTTTGTTCGAGTCCCGTACCGCCCACGATGTGCGAATACGGATCGTGCACCCTCTCGAATACCCTGGGCGAGTCCCGTTAACCGCTCCTGAATCTGTGGCGGAGGCGTTGCGTGCGCCTTCTTTACATCAAGATGCCAGAGGTGGTCCATGGAGTTTGGTATGTCGAGCCTGATCCTGGCGAGCTTGTAGTGCTCTTCTTTTGTCCAGGGTCTCAATCCGCCAAGCCCTAGCCAGCTACCCGCCACAATTAGTCGTTCGTTGCGGTAAAGATAGAAGCCCTGTTGTGCGTTCCATCCTTCAGGTCCAGACGCTTTCTTGTACGCCTCGGGACTTAGCTTGTCTTTGTGCGGGAGAATGTAGCCTCGTACCGAGATATGCATAGCGTGGCCTGGGAGGCGGATGATTTCCTCGGGTGTCGGTTGGGTGGCGCGATGCGCCTCAAGAAACGGGTCCCAAGGCTCTACCTCGTTCCCATTTAGCGTGATGTGAAGACGTCGCTGTTGAGTATCCAAGTATCGATGGAACACCATTGAAAGGTGCTGCTCGATATCTGTTACGACACGTAAAAAGTGAGAACGGACGCGTGCGTTCGCGGCCTCAGCGTCTTGAACGATTCGGTCGAGCACCTCCCAAAGGACTATCGTGCCCGAAGGTTGCCCCTTAAGTCGCCCTACGTCTGCTTGTGAGTCCTGATCTGGGGTGCATAGCAACTGCCAACCCTCCACATCGGATCTGGCGAGGTGGTCAAGGTCCCAACGGCGGACTTGGGTTGAAGATCCGTTCTGCTTCGAAAAAACTGTGAGCCTCCGACACTGGCTGAGGCTCGCGGTTTTCAGTCCCAAGCCAAAGCGCCCAAGGTCAACGGGCGCGCGCTCAAGGCGAGGATTTCTGCTACCTAGTCGCATAGCATCTCTTAGTTCACTCTCGTTCATCCCGATCCCATCGTCCGCGATTGTGATCCACGAATCTCGGCCTGCCCACCGAGCCTCGATCCAAATATTCTTGGCTTCAGCTGCAATGCTGTTGTCAATTAGGTCGGCAATTGCTGTGGCAAGTGTATATCCGTAGGCACGCATCGACTCAATCATTGCCGAGGCTTCCGGTGCCACATCTTCATAGTCTTTCGGTTTAATATCTTCTTTCATGCTGCACTCCTGTAGATGGTGCACAGCGCAATGCTTTTATTCTCCTCATATGCTGCTGATGCCGTCGTGCAAGGAATCATCTCTGCCATGCTCAGACTCCTCCTCGCAGCAGCTGTTTCACTAACCCAATCAGCTCTTTCTTGCTGAAGCTCTCCAACGGCCGAGGCGGTGGCTCGAGCCCATGCTGCTCCAAAACCTTGGCCAGGTCAGCCTTCTTCAACTTGCTGTAGCTCTGGATTCCGTTTTGCTTGCAGAGCGCCTTGAGGGTGGCCACGCTCTGCTGCAGGAAGCTTCCCTTCCCCAGAAAGGCCAGTGCTCTGTGACTTGGCTCCGCGGGTGCGCTCAACTCTTCGATGGCCTGAGCAGTGCGTTGCAGGTGCTCACCAACCCGCCGGTAGACCCGGGCATCGGTGCCAGCGAGCTCGCGACTGGTGGCCTCCAGCAAATCGGCGATCGAGGGGCTACCCATTGGTTAAGCCCTCGGACCCGATCTGGCTTGTCTCGCTGGCGATCGCAGCCGCCTTGGCCTTCACCGAACGCCACTTCCTCGCCAGCTCCACCAGCCGCTGGAACATCCTCACCAGCCAGAAGCCGCTCTGCTGCTGGCTTTCCTCAACCGCCTCGGCAATGGCATCACCGGTGGCCTCCAGCTCGCGGATCACCTCCACAAGGCGGCTATTCATCGCGTGCAGGCGTGCCTTGGCCCTGGCCTCATTGCCGAGGTCGGCCTCCAGCTCCTGGAGCTCCCTCTGCAGCTCGGCGATCACCACACCACGCTTCTCGCTCTGGCTCCGGAAGATCCCGCGCGAGATGTTCACGCTGATCAGGGCGGATCGCATGGCGTCGTAGTTCTCCCTCAGTTCCTCGTCAGGAGGGTTGGCCGGGAAGCGGCGGGCAGAGCTGTTGGTCATGACCTTGTTCCGTACCCACAACCTGGCAGAGATCTCTGGTTTTGGCCTATCCCCAGGACGGGGGACTCGAGCCCTTCCGTTATCCCCTCAAGCTTTCGCAGGCCTCCCCATCACCATCCCCTTCGAAATAGCTGTGCCCTTGCCGCAGCAACACCTGGGCCTGGGCATAGGAGCCGATCTGCTTGCAGGTGTAGCGACGGCCTGATGGCGCAGAGGAGCTCGAAGCTGGCTTTCGTTGGCCCGACCTGTAGTCCCATGGCCTCAGGACTCCTCCTTTTACGGACCACACCCCCAGCCCTTTGAGCCGCGCCTCGGTTTCGAGGCGGCTGTAGGTTTGGCGGTCGCAGCCCTGGATGTACTGCCAATAAACAAACGCTGCACCGGATG
>Ga0194118_10004066_pt1 | contig 16299 bp, 16 predicted proteins | sample TA2MahsurfametaG_2_FD_148662 | JGI IMG/M metagenome (GOLD analysis project Ga0194118, IMG submission 148662) | Freshwater microbial communities from Lake Tanganyika, Tanzania - TA2015013 Mahale N5 surface | ecosystem: Environmental > Aquatic > Freshwater > Lake | place: Tanzania: Lake...
ACAGCTTCGTTGATTTGTGCTAATAATTGACGCATATCGGTTCACTTCCCCTGCTCATTTACCCCTATTTTTGAATCTTAAAACCCAACCACATTTTTATGAACGCAATTAATGAAAAGCAAAAGGCCCTTCAGCTGGCCATGGAAAAGCTGGAGAAATCATTCGGCAAGGGTGTCGTAATGAAAATGGGCGATGCCCGCGTAGTCCCGGTAGAGGTCATACCGTCTGGATCTTTGGGCCTCGATATCGCATTGGGCATAGGTGGGTTCCCTAAAGGCCGAGTCATAGAAATTTACGGCCCAGAATCATCCGGTAAAACAACTATTGCGCTGCATGCCATTGCAGAGGCCCAAAAAAAAGGCGGAATAGCGGCTTTTATCGATGCAGAACACGCATTCGATAAGGTCTATGCGGAGAATTTGGGAATCGATACGGAAAACTTGCTCATTTCTCAACCCGACAATGGTGAACAGGCGCTGGAAATTGCTGATAACCTGATTCGTTCTGGCGCCATCGATATATTAGTGATCGATAGTGTGGCCGCGCTGGTTCCCAAAGCGGAAATTGAAGGTGAGATGGGCGATTCATCAATGGGACTACAGGCACGCTTGATGTCGCAAGCACTTCGGAAGTTAACGGGAAGTATCAATAAGACGGGCTGTGTCTGCATTTTCATCAACCAGTTGCGCGAGAAAATTGGGGTTATGTTTGGAAACCCTGAAACAACAACGGGTGGCAATGCCCTCAAGTTTTATGCTTCGGTTCGATTGGACATCCGGCGTATTGGGCAGCTCAAAGATGGAATGGAAGTGACCGGTAATAGGGTACGGATTAAAGTAGTGAAAAACAAAGTGGCTCCCCCTTTCCGCCAATGCGAATTTGACATTGTTTATGGCAGTGGGGTTTCTAAAGATGGTGAGATTATTGACCTGGGGACTGAACTCAACATCATCAAGAAAAGTGGCTCTTGGTATAGCTATGGAGAAACCAAATTGGGCCAGGGTCGCGATGGGGTTCGGCAGCTGCTGGGCGATAACCCCGATTTGTCGATGGAACTCGAAGAACGCATCCGAGAGAAATTGAGGGAAAAATTAGCGAGTCAGCCCGTAGAACAGGAATCCTGATCGACCATGTCGACCGGCCTGGTGTTATCGGGGGGAGCTGCGAAGGGATATGCACACTTGGGGGTGCTCCAGGCCTTTTTTGAGCGTGGTTGGCAATTTGACTGTGTGGCCGGAACCAGTATCGGCGCCATTATTGGTGCCTTACTGGCCGAAGGTCGTGAACCGGCAGACATTAAGAATATATTTGATCGAGAGAAGAACATCAATTTGTTGCGCTTTTCTTGGCAAACTTCCGGTATTCTCAGTCAATCGGGTCTTAGGCGTGCCCTCACCCGTCATCTAAAGGCGCGTCGTTTTGAGGAGCTTGGTTTGCCATTGTTCGTATCCACTACAGATTTGAACAGCGGCAAAAACCAGGTATTCAATAGTGGCGAGCTCATTCCTGCGCTTTTGGCCTCCAGTGCCATCCCGCTGCTTTTTGAGCCGGTCAATATGGGCAATCGACTCTTTATAGACGGGGGGATCACCTGCAATCTCCCAGCCCATCTCATACGACCCAGGTGTAGCCGACTTGTGGGCGTGAATGTTAATCCGGTTCACGAAACGGGAGAATCAGACAGTTGGCTCCAAAGTTTGGAGCGTGTACTGAATATCGCTATTCAATCGAATATAGAGCCTGAGATCGGCTTATGTGATGTGTATATAGTTCCTGAAGGCATGCAAGAATTTCACCTATTCTCTTTAGGAATGGGCGATCGAATGTTTGACGCTGGCTACAAAAGTGCGCTTCGCCAGCTCGATCAATGCCCATAATCCTGAGTTCAGGCCAGGTGGCCGAACGAACGGCATACTTTCTTGAATTGGGCTTGGTGCCTTCTCGTATTGAGCTTGCTGCCTTCTCGTATTGAGCTTGCTGCCTTCTCGTATTGGGCTTGCTAAGCGCAGTGTTCTTCGAAGGCCCCTACCAAATTTTCAGCGATGAGCTCAGCAGAACGCCCTTCTATGTGGTGTCGCTCCAGCATATGAACAAGAGTTCCGCCTTTGAACAATGCGATACAGGGTGAAGATGGGGGATAGGGAAGCATATATTCACGAGCACGCGACACTGCATCGAGTTCCATACCGGCAAAGACTGTAGTGAGCCGCGACGGGCGTCTTTCGTTTTGAATGGCTTTTTTAACAGCAGGTCGTGCATTCGCTGCCGCACATCCGCACACAGAATTAACAACCACCAACAGGGTATCTTGGGCTTCTTTGAATTCTGCTTCAACTTCTTCTGGGGTTCTCAATTCACGAAATCCTACTTCTGTGAGGTCCTTGCGCATGGGCGTTACCATGAATTCGGGATAAGGCATGGGTCTTTATTTTAAGTTGATCGTTTGGTTTATTGATTTTCTACCTAATGAAACCTTAGTGGGTCAAAAAAGTTCAACGGGATATCTTTGAACTTAAGGGGTGACGCAACCCCCGGTGTTCGGTTAATGTCATTTTGACTGATCCTACCAAGATATTGGCCTTGATTTGCAAGGGAATTTTGTTTTCGTCGTCTGATATGTACACAACGAGGTCATCCTGACTCGAGAATACGCGTCCTTTCATGACAACCGGCATAAAAACTAAGGCTCGGAAGCTGCCTGCGTCTGTTGATACTGTTCTTCGGCCCTTAAATCGGAAAATAAATCGGTGGGTTTCGTGATCGAGAAACAGCGGAAGCTCGAATACTTGTCCAACCACCGCTTGTGAAAAGTCGAGCGAGCGAGCCGCATAAAACGCAGATACGATGTCCTGGACATGTTCTGGCACCAAATACTGCTTGCCATCTGAGGTGGCACGCCGGGTGGAGTGATCGAAAGCGTAGGAATCACGGTAGACAAAGCCCCCTTCATAAATATCGCGTTTGAAGAGCAGTGGAACCATAGTCCCAATGGTCACATAACTCTCGTAGCGGTCCCTCACTTTATATATCCAATCAAAAGAACGGGTTGTTGATCCGGTGGCCACGATGTGGTAGCAGGGCTGACCCCTCAACACAACAGGCTCATCCATGACTTTGAGTTCACCCACCCCGGCATCAACAAAGCCATAATGCAATCGATAGCGAAGATACTCACCAGCAGCAAAAACCGCCTTAACTGGTTGATTTGAAGGGGGTGCCTCCAAAACGACCGCTGGCAATGCCGGCAAAAAAATCGGGGTCAACAAAGCCCCTAAAATCATCAACCTCAAATAAATGATGCTGCTTCTGGACTTTGCATTGTTCACTCCATTCATCGCATGGTTCACTCCAATCATCATACAAATATAATTACTTCATCGGTTAGAACAGGCCAAGGTCGCAAGCATGACCCCCGTTCCCGCCCCGAGCAACACGCGAGCAGCTGCCTCTAGGGTTGCTCCCGTGGTGAGGACATCGTCGATGAGCAGCACCTTGCCGGCACAGCCCGAGACAGAGGCTCCTACGGAAAAAGCCGTTGCCACATTCGCCCAACGCGCTTCACGTGATTTTCGTGTTTGCGATTCGGTAGCCTCCACCCGCTGCAGCCAATCGTCATGGAAGGGAATTCCCATAACCTCATGTACGCCTTGAGCGATGAGGCTACTTTGATTGAACCCCCGAGTCCTTTGCCTGGATGGATGCAGGGGCACAGGCACTACAGCACCGCATTCACTGAAAGGCGAGTCGCGCAGTGCCACACCCAGCAGTCGACCCATAGCAACGGCCGTTTGGGTATCTCCGAAGTATTTTACCCGATGCAATAGCTGGCGTGCGATGCCCCCACGGTTGAAAAATAATAGGGAAGTGACCCCATACACGGGGATTCGGCCGCGAAACATGCGCTCAAGTGGATTGTCAGGCATCTGGTGGTAATGGGTAAACGGCATTTCCAACAGGCAGTGCGTACAAACATAGTTTTCACCGGTGTAAAGATCTCGACGGCAACCACCGCAAAGGCGTGGATACAACATATCGGCCAAAAAACGGAAAGGGTTGTTTGAGGCGAATGGGTTGCTCGAACCGAATGGGTTGCTCGAACCGAATGGGTTACTCGAACCGAATGGGTTGCTCCAACCGAATGGGTTATTTGACATGAAGCTCCGATTTTGCCCCAATGAATGCACTATTTCTTATTTTTGCACTTTCTTTAAAAAAATCGCCTGTTTTTCGGCGTTCATCCACCGAAATGATTCTTTAATTTATCTCTATGATTATGAGCTCGCACACACTTCCATCGATCACTCTTCGCAGCATTCTGTGCCAACATCGCCTCCGGGCCCTGCTTTTTGCGGGCTTGATGGTCATTTTGGCGTCATCGCCTGTCCTGTCCCAGAAGCCCGGTCAAGACGATGCTCGGGTGCTGTTTACAGTCGACCAAGCAGATGTGACGGTCGATGAATTCCTATCGGTCTTCAACAAGAACAATTACAGCAAGAAGGCGGCAACGCGCGAGGAATTGGAGGAATACCTGGGTCTGTATGTGAAGTTTAAACTGAAGGTTCGGGAAGCCTATGCGCGCGGGATGGATACCACGGCCAAATTTCGTCGAGAGTTTGACAACTACCGCGACCAGCTGGCGCAACCTTATTTGCGCGATAAGGATACGGGGGAAGAACTTCTACGGGAGGCTTTCGAAAGAAGTCAAATCGAACGCCGTGCGAGCCACATCATGATCCGGATTGAAGAAAATGCATCCCCAGCCGATAGTCTTGTGGCCTATAATAAAGCAGTGGAAATTCATAAGCAATTGATTTCCGGGGCCGATTTCGAATCGTTGGCTCGTGAAAAATCGGAGGACCCTTCTGCCAAGGAGAACGGGGGTGATTTAGGCTATTTTTCCGCATTTCGCATGATCTATCCTTTTGAAAACATGGCCTACAACACGCGGATTGGTGGGGTTAGCCCGGTTTTCCGCACGCAATTTGGTTACCATGTATTGAAGGTGACCGACGAACGCCCGGCAAGAGGGGAAATACGGGTTGCCCATTTAATGCTGTTGAGCAGAACTGCCGATAGTGACTCGGTGAAGGAGTCGGCGCGCAGACGAATTTTTGAGATTGACCGGCGCATCAAGGCGGGTGAGTCGTTTGATAGTCTGGTGAAACAGTACAGCGAAGATCCATCCTCATCGGGCAGTAAGGGTTTACTGCCCTATTTTGGCACCGGTCGCATGGTGCCAGAATTTGAAAATGCGGCTTATGCGCTTAAGGCGAATGGAGACATCAGCGAGCCCATACAGACTGCATACGGCTGGCACATCATGAAAAGGGTTGATTTGAAGGCTATTCCAAGCTTAGAAGAGTCGAAAGCAGATTTAGAGGCAAAAATCGCTCGTGATAGTCGCGCGAACCGGAACAAATCGACTTTGCTGGCCAAATTAAAGAAAGAGTACAGCTGGAAAGAAAATGATGCGGCTTTATCCCAATTCATCAACACCATTTCAGAAAACAGTTTCCGGGATAAGTCTTGGGAACCACCAGTTCCTGGTCCAAGCGATCCTGTTTTATGCCTTTTTGCGGATACTGTAATTCGTCAATTGGACTTCGCTCAATACCTCAATGAGAATAAGGGAGCGCCGGGCAGTGGCGATTTTGGCATGTATCTCCGCAACACCTACCGCGAATGGGCTGATGAACGTCTTTTGGCCTACGAAAATGCTCAATTGGAACGCAAATACCCCGAATTCAGATCACTCGTGAAAGAGTACCGCGAAGGCATCCTGCTTTTTGACCTGACCGACGAATTGGTTTGGTCGAAGGCGGTGAATGACACAACCGGTCTGAAAGCATTTTTCGAGGGACGCCGAGAGCGTTATCGATATGGCGATCGAATTGAAGGTGCTGTATATGTTTGTCGCGATGACTCTGTTGCCCTAGCCGTCCGCAAGGCCATTAAAAGCAAAAAGAACACATCTGCCGTTCTTTTGAAAACCTTTAACGCTGCTGATCCTTTGAGTTTACGCATCATCGAAGGCAAGCTTGAAAAACAGGCGCATGAGGTGCTCTCATTGGTGGAATGGAAAAAAGGCCTTAGTGCAGACTTGGTGCACAACGGACAAAAAGTATTCGTGCGCATCAACCGACTGATCCCTCCAGGCTATAAGGAGCTTTCAGAAATCAGGGGATTGGTGACGTCCGACTACCAACAGCAATTGGAAACGGAGTGGGTCAAATCGCTCGAGAATAAATACAAAATCGACATCCGTCGCGATGTCTTCCAAAGCATTCTTCCGCGTTGATTGGTACACGATATTTCATCTGGATCGGTCTGTTGCTTGGGGTATTGACTGGATGCGGCGCAGAGGAGCAGCAGGGCCGGCAGCTCTTGGTGCGGGTAGGCGATGCGGCACTGTATGAGGATGAACTCATCGATTTACTGCCCGAAAACTACCATGCTGGTGATAGTATTGCTGCTGTCGATTTTTGGATTCGTGAACAACTGATCGCACGGGCAGCCGACGATGAACTCAGTGGAAGGGAACGTGATTTTACCGTAGAATTGGAGCAATACCGTAGAACATTATTGCGCCACCGCCTCGAAGACAAATTATTGGAGGCTAAGGCAACGGAATTAGAGCCTGACAGCGTCTCAATCGCACGCTTCTATCGCGAAAATGCCGATTTGTTTCGGCTTTCTCATCCGCTGATTAAAGGACGATATGTGCGTGTGGATGCCAGTGCACCGCGACAGGCTCAGCTATCCTTATTGATGCGCGAGCGGGCTGTTAAGCGTCTGGAGCTTCTCGATGAGTATTGCCTGCAGTTTGCTTGGATGAGTCACCTGAACGATACGGTTTGGCGTAATCCGCTCGATTTGCTCGCTGATGTACCAGAGGCCACCCGAAATGCGTTTACTTATAGTGCCCTCAACCAAACCCAGATGGTGCGTCAAGATTCGGCTGTGCATTATTTAATGGTTCGGGAATGGAAGCCCGCTGGCGAAACCGCCCCCCTTTCTTATGCACTGGAGGGTATTCGCGAAATGGTTCGCGCCGATCGAAGAAATCGTTTTTTGCAGGCCTACTACGAAGACCTCAAACTGAAAGCCATTGAAGACCAGATCGTAGAATTCGCACCTTAACTTCTTTTTATGTCCTTGCTTTTGCGTCGAATTCGCTTGTTTTTTTGTTCATCGGTGGTCAGCACCGTCCTATGGGCCTCTTCTGCATGGATGGTACATGCACAAACTTTGCCCCAAGAGGTGGCAGAGGGAATCATGGCGGTAGTGGCCGATAAAATCATCCTCAAATCGGAAATTGAAGCCGAGTACAGCAATTGGCTGGGGCAAGACAACCTCCCCGATCCCAGAATGAAATGTGTGATCCTGGAACAGTTAATCAACAACAAATTATTGCTCCGGCAAGCGGAGGTGGATTCGATTGTGGTGAGTGATGAGGAGGTGGCCGATCAATTGGAGCGCCGTGTACGCTATTTCTCTTCTATGGTGGGTGGACGCGAGAAGCTGGAGGAATTTTATGGGAAAACGCTAGCGGAAATTCGGGAGGAGTTTCGCCCACAAATCAAGGAGCAAATATTGGTTCAACGGATGCAGGATAAATTATCGGGCGATGTCAGTATTTCACCCCAAGAGGTGCGTCAGTACTTTGAAAGCGTTCCCCACGACTCCATCCCTTACCTCGATGCGGAATTGGAGATTGGCCAAATTGTGGTGTTCCCGGAAGTTGGTGCCCTTCAAAAGGAGCTAACACTCGACAAAATCAACGGGATTCGGGAGCGAATACTGAAGGGAGAACGCTTTTCTACCCTAGCAACGCTCTACTCGGAGGATCCGGGGTCGAAGCAAGAGGGTGGTTCGCTCGGCTTTTTTGGACGTGGCGAGATGGTGCCTGAATTTGAGGCGGCCGCATTCCGATTAAAACCTGGGGAGATCTCACCGGTGGTGAAAACCAAGTTTGGATACCACATCATTGAGTTGATGGAACGTCGGGGTGAGCGATTGATGTGCCGACATATCCTGATTAAAATACCCACTGGAAGTCGGGAAATGGAAGATGCCCGTAAACGACTTGACTCCCTCCGTTCGCTCATCACAAAGGAAAACACACCCTTTGGCGATGCTGTTCGGCTTTATTCACAGGACGACGAAACCAGAAGCAGCGGTGGCATGCTGATGAATGAAGAAAATGCCACGAGTCGGTTTACCCCCGAACAGTTAAGCCCGGAAATTTACTTCGCTATTGAGAAGTTAAAGCCCGGAGAATACAGCGAACCCCAACCCTATGCCTCGAGGGACGGCCGACAGGGCTACCGGATCCTTTTTTTAAAGTCTCGCTCGGAAGCGCACCTCACCAATATGAAGCAAGACTATCCACGCATCCAGGCTACGGCCCTAGGGATGAAAAAACTCCGGAAAATGGAGGCTTGGTACGCTACGGCCCGCCAAAAGACCTTCGTTCGGGTTCACCCCTCCTACCGCGACTGTGAAAATCTGGGATTTGTGAAAAAGTGATCCACCCCGGAAAACATTCTATTCAGTAAAAAATTCGCGCATCCGCTCAAAAAAGCCCTGTCTCCGTCCGGTGGTCTCTTCTGGTTTAAAGTTGGATGAATCGCGGAGTTTTTCGAGGATTTCCCGTTCCTCGCGCGATAATTTGGTGGGTACATGAACATTCACCAGAATGATCAAATCGCCTTTACCGTGGCTTTGCAAGATGGGAAGCCCCTTGCCTTTTAACCGCAACAACTTGCCCGGCTGTGTGCCTGCATCGAGTTTAATTCTGACCTTTCCTTCGAGTGCTGGCACATCGATTTGTGCGCCCAATGCTGCATCCGCAAAACTCACATCCAAATCATACAGGATATTATGGCCGTCGCGACGGAAATGCTCATGCGCCTCTTCTTCCACCACCACCAATAGATCGCCTGCCGGACCGCCATTTCGCCCGCAATTTCCCTTCCCCGACATATTGATTTGCATACCCTCTGCCACACCGGGTGGAATGCGAATGTTGATGATCTCTTCCTTTCTTTGCAATCCATCGGGATCCACACCCGGAGGCTTTCGGTCTACCACTTTTCCGCTGCCTTCACAATGCGGGCAAGTAGAGGCCATGCGCATCTGCCCCAAAAAAGTTTGGGTGACTTTGTTGATTTGACCGGATCCGTTGCAGGTTGGGCATGATTTGTAGGTGACCCCATCGGCTGGAACCGCACGCGTGACCTTCAACTTTTTTTCGACTCCATTGGCCACGTCCTCGAGGGTTACCTTTACCCTAATGCGCAGGTTTGATCCTCTATTTTGTCTGGCACCCCCACCCCTTTGTCCGCCGAAGAATCCCTCGAATGGACTGCCATCATTGAATATGTCGCCGAACTGACTGAATATATCCTCCATGGAGAATCCGCCTCCTCCTCCCGGACCGCCACCCATATTCATCCCTTGGTGACCAAATCGGTCATAACGAGCGCGCTTATCGGCGTTGCTGAGCACTTCATAGGCTTCTGCAGCCTCTTTAAAGGATTCTTCGGCTTGCGCATCGCCCGGATTTTTATCGGGATGGTACTTGATGGCTGCCTTGCGGTAGGCCTTTTTGATTTCGTCGTCGCCCGCATTCTTGGGGACGCCCAACACCTCGTAATAGTCGCGCTTACTCATATCCTTATACAGCTACAATGACTTTCGCATACCGAACGACTTGTTCGTTGAGCTTATACCCCTTTTCGACCTCCACCAACACCGTATTCCTCGTGGCATCATTGGCCGCCGGGGCTTGGGAAATGGCTTCATGCAGCTCAGTATCGAAGGCCTCGCCGACTGCAGCAATGGGTTGCAGGCCGCGCGACTGAAGAATACCACGGAACTTTTGGTAAACCAGATCTACGCCGGTTTTCACGGCCGAAACTTCTTTGGCTTGTTCCATGGCCGCCAATCCGCGCTCAAAATCGTCCAATACGGGAAGGAGGTCGACCAATAAGTCTTTGGATGCATTCTTAAACAGATCGAGCCGCTCGCGCGTGCTCCGCCTTTTGAAATTCTCAAATTCGGAAAGTAGATACAGGTATTTCCTTTGCATTTCTTCTATTTCACCACCTGATTCGACGGAAGCGGTTTCGGAGGAAGCGGTTCCCTCCGCCTGCTTTTCATTCGTTCCTTCTGCTGATGCGCCTGCTTGCGGCTCTTCCTTCGTTGCTGATGCGCCTGCTTGCGGCTCTTCCTTCGTTGCTGATGCGCCTGCTTGCGGCTCTTGAAAAGCGTATTCGGCAGACGAATTGTCGCCAGGGTTTGGATTATTTTCGAATTCGGCTGTCATGGGTTTGCTGATGGTTCGTTTTGTATCGTATTTTCGGTTTCAAATATAGAGCTACAAATGCCCTGCCATCAATAAAAATATGCCAAAGTGTCAGCCCCCTAAACGGTTTGCCCATCCCATGCGCTGGTTCAAGCGTATGGCCTTATGCGGCTTAATCAGCCTGTTGTTACAAGGTACACTCTACGCACAAAAGCCCGCAACACTAAAGCCTGAACGCTTTTTTACGGTAGACGTAGCTTCGCCGCAATGCATAACATTTGATTTACGTCTTAAACGATTCTACCTTACGGGCGATCGGGGGAGGGTGTACAGCTTTAGTCAACTTTGGTCGCCCATCCGAAGCAGTGAACGGGAAGGCAGTGATTACCAGGCCGTATGTGCGCATGAAAAGGTGGTGTATGTTCGCGATGCTGGAGTCAAAAAGGTAGTGGCTTATGACGCCGGCACATTGTTGCCCCAATACACCTTCGATCTTCCGGCTTCCATTCAGCCTTCAAGCTATGGAAGCGGACTCATCTGGAATTCGGCGCGTAGGGCTTTTGTGCTGACGGCGGGCATGCAAAACAAACGGATGATTTTAGCCGAATTTGACACGGATTTCAGGCAGATTCATGAGCATCGGCTTCCGATTGCTTCGCTGTCCGCTTTAACTTGGTTTGATGGCGCCCTTTGGGGGTTTTCTCCGGATGATCGCATGCTGTTTCGATTGCACCCCGAGACCTACACTGTTGTGCGTTCATGGCGGGTTAAAACCAAAAAAATACGTTCCTTTTGCTTCGACAAGGAGGGAAATTTGTTGATGCTGCGTGGGGATAAACCGCTGATCTATGAGTTTCGTATGCCGCGCGTTCAGCCGCCAAAGTGAAGTTCAATGGCGGGCGGGGTTAGCCCGCGCAAGGTACCAGTCGACCCAAGCATCGAGCTGTTTCACCGACTGCGGTCTGAGTAAAATTTGTCGGTTTTCATTGAGTAGAAACAAGCTTGGGGTAGCATATACGTAATAATCAACCACAGCCCGACTTTCCCATTTTTGGTAATCACAATACGATGAAAATGGCCAATCGAATGTGAATTTCTCGAAATCTTCCTTTCGATCGTCGAGTGATATATAGATGACTTCTACGCCATACGACTTCCATTTAGAATATGCGGCCAGCAGCTCAGGGAGCTCCGATCGGCACTTTGGGCACCAACTAGCGCCAAAGGCTACTACATAGTATTTAGCCTTGACTTCTGATAATCGATTGGGCTGGTCCTTGATGGCTGATTGGTCGTTCCGACGATCCACAGGCAGTCGGATATGATCACCAAAAATGATGTCTGGGGCAATATTGCCCTTCTTCATGGCCCGATAAGTTTCGAGCTGGCGAGCCAAGTCGCCATTTAATGTGCAACTGGTTTGGTTAAGCACACTCATGGCGAGGTACTCAGATGCCGCAAAGAGGCTGTGGCGCTCGAGTAGATCAAATAGAAAATCGACCACTTGATTGTATCGATCCTCATGGGCACTCAGTCCAAGCAGCAATGAGTCGATGGAATGTTGCATTTCTAAAAAAACCGTATCGGTCGAGCGGCCGCTGTTCTCAATGAGCCAAAAGTGGTTTTCCAGGGACTCCTTGTAGAGCCCGCTTTTATATAGGCGATTGTCTGCATAGTTGAGTCGACGAAAAGCAGATAAGGCTGCGGGAATCTCCTCCACTTGATGTTGGGCCAAGGTTGAGGTACTGCCCACCAAGCGGCGTACAGGAAGAAACCAGCGGGTGTAGCTGTCGGCCGGCAATCGGTCAATAAAATCATTGTCCTCTTGGGAAATCCGTTTCATCTCTCGCTCAATCACAGCCCTGGTGTCTACCTGCGGGGTGAAAACATGATCTTGGGTGTACAGCCGTTCCAAATACCTCCATGCGCTCAGTGCTTGTTCGCGTTTGGGATGCTCCTGTGCGAATCGCTCAAAGACTTGATTTTCTTGTCCATAAAGAACCTTGATGGATTCGAGATGGCCCAAAGCCTGCCCGCTGATCTCGACATTCTCCTCGTTGAGAATGACCAAAAGAGGTTTTTCATCCCCAGCCAGCAGGTACGCCATACCATGGTCGGCTCTGCCAAAGGTCAGCTTAAACTGCCCTATAGAATCTGTTTGGGTTTCCAAAATGGTATATGTCTTAAATCCCGCGAACCCCTCTAAACGAATGCGCTGGCCAGGCATTTCACTCAGTCGGCCCGTGATCGTTTGCGCCTTAAGCCCAAGACCAATGACGCATCCCATGAACATCATGATTATTTGAATAATTCTACACATATTATGTCATACCATCTTTCATTAAATCAATACAATTCCTCCAATACACATCAACAAGACAATCTTTAACGCTGAATTGATTCGGCGGTGGTCTGCAGGTCGAATGGCTTTCAACGTTAAAAACAAGGATGCCCAAACCCCAGTGCCTACGAGTCCGGCAAACAGGTAGGTAGATGCATGGTGGTTTAATAGGGTGAATGCCAGCAGGGGTAGAAACGCCGTGCTGTGCAAAATCACGAGCAGCCGTCGTGTTTTTTTAAGTCCGTATTCGATGGGGAAGGTTCTGTAGCCAAACACAAGGTCGCCTTTCATGCTGATCAATTTTTTGACCATTTCACGGGCCAAAACCAGAACCCAAAACAAGGCAGCGAGAATCAGCAGCCCGGCATTCACCGATTGATAATGCACGCAGATGGCAAAAAATGCAGAAACGCTCAGGAATGCCGCGGCTATTTCTCCCATGAGTGGAAACTTTCGTAATTTATGCGAATAGAGCCATAAGGAACCGCTGTAGAGGATGTAGAACAGCAGGAGGCGGGGCGATAAAAAGGCGCTTAGGGTGAGACCGACCCCATTTAAGGCCAACCAGGCTTGAAGGGCGTGTTTTTTGGAGATGACCCGGCCCACGATCACTTCTTGGGGGCGATTCGCGAGGTCTGTTTCCATATCGTAGAAAGCATTGATGACGTAGCCCCCCGCCAGCAAGATGCTCCCAGCCAGGGCTAGGCCCCACAAGCCCCGGTCGAGGAGCCAATTCCATTGATCGGATTGTCCGACCAAAACGAATCGTGCCGCGAGGAACTGGGCCACAAGCACCAGAAACAAATTATACCACCGAATGAGGGATAAAAAGGCCAAAAAGCGCACGAATTGCAGTCGCCGGGCATCGTTTCCCATCCGAAGCGACGAACGGGCCATTAGAATCGATAGACCACTTTAAGGTCGTAATCTACCAGCAATTGACGCGCCCGTTCATAATCCTTTGTGAAACCGAGGATGTACCCTCCTCCACCTGAGCCGCATAGCTTGAGGTAATAGGCTTCGGTTTCGATGCCTTGCTTCCACAATTGATGGAAAAGGTCGGGAATCATGGGCTTGAAATTGTCGAGGGCCAGTTGCGACAATTTTCGAAGATTGCGAAACAGCGGCTGCACATCGCCTTTGAGAAAGCTCTTGATGCAAGCGTTGTTGTATTTCCTGAATTCTGTACGAATCATCCGACGAAAACCGTCCTGCTTGAGACGCTCCATAAAGAGGTTCACCAAGGGTTGGGTTTCACCCGCCTCACCGGTGTTCAACAGAAAAATGGCGCCTGCACCATGATGCTCTTGGGGAAGCTGAACAGCCCCCAAATCGCTTTTTCCATTGAAGAGGATGGGGATTTGCAAATAACAAATCAGTGGATCCATCCCTGATGACCGTCCGTGGAAAAAACACTCCAGCGCAGCCAGTTCCGATTTGAGTTGTTGCAGTTGTTCGGGGGTATGATCGCTTTCGGCTTTAATGGGCTTGGCAGCGTATTGGGCGTAGGTTGCGGCCACCAGCGCCCCCGAACTACCAACACCGTATCCTTGGGGAATACTGGAATCGAAGTGCATCCCCTTTTCAAGATCGGCCAGCATCCGCTCTGTATCGATGGCCACTGTAAGGTGGCCTGCGCTACGGCTTTCATGCAAGTGAAGCGCGTATGCCTTGAGTTTTTGGTTGCTGTCTTTCGCCGACTCACTTTCTACTTGCTCAAAGGAAAAGCGGGCTTTATAATCGTCGTAGGGAATAGAAAGCCCTTGGGCATCTTCAATGATGCCATACTCCCCAAACAACAAAATTTTAGCGTAGTAGAGTGAGTTTTTGATCATAAGAAGGGATTAATGGGACGAGGTCCTGTTCCCACAGAATCACAAATATACGCCTGATTTTCGCAATAATGCATTAGGCTATTGTTAATGAGTGACATGACCTCGGTTTCGTGTTGTGCGGGATACAATAGATGCAGGTTGGCGCCCGCATCTAAGGTATAATGCACGGGAACCCCATTTTGTTTGCGAAATGCCTGAATTTCGCGAATGGCGGCCAGTGTATTGGGCATCATCAGCATAAACGAGGGCTCAGAAGCCATCATGAGTGCATGAAGGGTGAGGGCCTCCGACTCCACCAACAGGCCAAATTCCGTTAAATCGCCTGACGCCAAAATCGACAACAGCCGCGGGATGCGCTCGTTTGCCTGTCTGTATCGGGCATCCGCATAGGGGTTACCCTCCATCAGTTTATGCCCGGCGGTGCTCCCGGTTTGCTTGACTCCTTTGTGAATGAGCAGGATGGTGTCGCGGTAATCGGTGAACACGGGGTGAATGGCCGATTGGTGGGCGATGGCATACTCATTTCGGCTTTCGGGCGTGGCGGGGTGCATTCCCCACTGTACCCATCCACCATAGACCGAACGGCAGGCTGACCCCGATCCCAAACGGGCCAAATGGGATGCCCTGTTTAAAAAACGTGGATCGGCTCGGTAGGCCGTCGGTTCGGGATGATGAGCAGCCCGCCCCTGTTCAGCCGTTAGGCGTACATATTGGTCGATATGTTCGACGCACAGGGCCAAGGCGGCAAAGCCCGATGCTGAGGAGGCGATGCCACTGCTGTGCGGGAAGCTGTTGGTCGACTCAATATCCAACGCATATTCTTTGAGCCATGGGTAGCGGAGTTCCACGCTGTTGAGAAATTTCTCGATTCTGGTCTGAAAACCCAGGTTCTGTTGACCACTCAGTGAAAACTGAACCCCTCCGCCGGCTTGGGGTTTAAAATGGACTTTGGTTTGGGATACACAGGCTTTCAGGCTGAAACTGATGGAGGGGTTGGCTGGCATTTGTTGCCCATATTTTCCCCAGTATTTAATGAGTGCAATGTTGGATGGAGCTTCCCAAGCTACGCTGCCTTCCAGCGCGGGTATTTCCTTTAGGGGATGCGGCTCGGATACGGGATGCGGCTCGGATACGGGAGCGCCAACGGTACTGAAATCGAATTTTTCTTTATTCTCGGAATTCATAGATGGTTGCACAAGATCGTCAAGTCTGTGGATGGTTTGTAGGTGGGCAAAGCAACAACTCATGGAAGGCGAAGATCACCGAAAACCCATTGTTGGTTAAAAATACCCTGGCATGCTCGGGTTCGGATGTTGCCGCAAGGATAAAATCGCCCCCCCACGCACCGAGCGATTTGGTTTGACCTGGAAATCTGGAGAATCTCGCCGACTGTATCGGCTCTTCTCCTAATAAGCCCGACATGATGCGTTCGTGCCGATGCATGATCTCCATAAAGGTCTTCAGATCGGTAGCAAACGTCAATTGATGGGTACACTCAGAAATTTCTTGCAGGCAGGTCTCGGCTGCAGTTGATCGCTGCCCGAACTGCCGGATGGAATGGTCGGTCGACTGCTTCTTGCCGGTGTAGACGAATAGGAGATGCTCGTGAAAGTCCGGTTGGAATGCGATCGGCTGGGCATGCGGACGAAGAGCGGGTGCCAAAAGCTGGTAGTGGATCGGCCCGCTGGCGGTGGCACACGCCTGATCATAACCACTGCCACCTTGGGTCGCAGCGTGAAGTTCCATTGGCCTACAACCCCACCATTGCGCCAACAAAGAAATCAGGCTGCTGCTGCTGCCGAGCCCCCACTCGC
>Ga0194118_10004075_pt1 | contig 16281 bp, 14 predicted proteins | sample TA2MahsurfametaG_2_FD_148662 | JGI IMG/M metagenome (GOLD analysis project Ga0194118, IMG submission 148662) | Freshwater microbial communities from Lake Tanganyika, Tanzania - TA2015013 Mahale N5 surface | ecosystem: Environmental > Aquatic > Freshwater > Lake | place: Tanzania: Lake...
GCCTATGCACCCTGCTTGGTTTTATTGCATCGGTAATTATCACGGCAACCACCACGCCCTTATATCAATCCAACGCCCAACTTTTCGTTTCAACCCCAGCTGCCGCCCTTGATATCTCAACCTTGGCAACTGGTGGTAGCTTTTCTCAACAAAGAGTCAAATCCTATGCGCAGATAATTAACTCACCGATGACCTTAAAGCCGGTGATAGAAAAGCTTGAGCTATTACTAACACCTGAGGAGTTAGCGCAGCAAATTACCGCCTCAGCCCCTCTTGATACAGTGTTAATTGATATCACAGTTACCGATCCAGATCCGCTCCTTGCTGCTGATATTGCAAATGCAGTAACTGATCAATTTGGTAAGACAGTGGCTGCCCTTGAGTTAAGGGGAATGGGCTCTGATTCAATTGTTAAGGTCTCAACAGTTCAAAATGCCATCGCTGCCACCTCACCCGCCTCACCTAAGCGATCAATCAACTACGCACTTGGCCTTTTACTTGGTTTTGGTTTAGGTATTGGAATTGCATCCCTTCGCAGACTTTTAGATAACTCGGTTAAGAATGAGGATGATCTAACTGGCACACCACTTCTTGCCGCAGTTGGCTTTGACAATATGGCGGATGAAAAACCTTTAATTACTCAAATTGGTAGATACGCTGCCCGAACTGAGGCTTTTCGAACCATCAGAACCAACCTGCAGTATTTAAGACCTGACTCACCACCTAAGGTCATTGTTGTTACTTCAGCACTGCCAAATGAGGGTAAGACTACAAGTGCGATGAATTTAGCGCTCTCACTATCTCAAGCAGGATCTAAGGTTTTATTAATGGAGTCGGATTTGCGCCGCCCTAAGATCTCTATTTATATGGAGTTTCCTGCCAAAGCTACCGGATTAACTGAGATTTTATCTGCTACAAAATCAATCTCATCACAATTATTGAAGAAAAATATCTATCGATATCAGGATTCAAAGTTAGATGTACTACCCTCTGGAGTTGTTCCACCAAACCCCGCAGAGTTACTTGCCTCCCACCGATTTGATAAGTTAATCGCGGTATTACGGAAGAAATATCAGTATGTAATTATTGATTGCCCGCCACTACTTCCAGTAACTGATGCGGCAATTGTCTCAGCTCGAGTAGATGGCTCAATTTTGGTAGTTCACGCAGGTGTTACCAAAAAACCACAATTTACTGGCGCCAGGGATGCCATGGTGACGGTTGGCTCCTCAGTTCTTGGAGTAATTCTAAATATGATTCCAGCGAGCTCACTTGAGTATGAGTATGGCTATCGCTACGGCTACCCAAGATATTATGGAAATCACTACCTGCCTTATGGAAGTAAAAAAGAGGCAGTTGCTGGTTATCAACCAAGGCAGGAGGATCTAAATCGTATTGAACGAGAGGATTCCTTTCAACACATTAAGGGTAAGCGGTTTAAGGAAGAGTTAATGAGGGATGTAAAAGCTGCAACTAAATCAAGAAAAGAAAAGATTTAGTAGGCACCTTTTCCTTTAAATACAGCGCCAACTGTGGCGATGATTATCCACAGATCTCGGGTAAAGCTCCAATCGGTTAGGTAATTTAAATCTAATGAGATGCTAGTTTGTAAATCTAAATCAGACCGGCCAGATATCTGCCAAGGTCCAGTAATACCAGGTTTTGCATTTAACCTTCTCTCATAGGTTGAGTTATAAAGACTCACCTCCCTAGTCAACGCAGGGCGTGGACCAACCACCGACATAGAACCATTTATCACATTGAAAAATTGAGGTAGTTCATCGAGGGAGTACTTGCGAAGAATTCTTCCAACTGGAGTGATGCGTGGATCTTCCTTATTTTTAAAAATAACATGATCTTGTTTATGAATATTTTCTACCTCTAATAACCTTTGATCAGCATCCTTAACCATTGAGCGGAATTTATAGAATCTAAAGGTTTTACCATTTAACCCAACCCGAGTTTGAGAGTATAAAACTGGATAGCCACTTGAGATTAAAACCAAAAGTGCAATCAAAAAAAGAACTGGGCTGAAGATTATTAAAAATACTGTGGCAAAAAGAAGATCAAATGTACGCTTTATGATGCGCCAGGGTATTGAGATTGTCGATTTTTCAAAGGTTAAGAAAGGTATGCCTTCTTGAGGGGTTGGGATTAACCAATAACCAAGATTTCCTGAGTCCAATGGAATCCAGTTGATATTTATTTCAAGATCTTCGCAGTAGTGAATAAATTTTGAAAAATTCTTATCAGCTTCCATACCAGGGAGCAAAAGAACCTCATCAATTTTCTTAAACCTTAAAATACGGTCAAACTCCTCAATCCACTCACTTGAAATTTGATCACAAATAATCTTTGATACAACGGAATAGCCTAAACTTCTATTTTCAATAATCCACTCGCTATAGTCTTTTAAATCTTTAGCTGATCTTCCAACAATCATCATTTTTGAAATTACTTTCTTTCTTAATATCAAAGGTTTAAGAATAAAGAAGTAAGTTATTAGACGTCCTAAAATTAAGTAGACCAACCCAGAGACCAACATAACGCCAAAGACAATTCGTGAAAAAGATGCCTTAAGGATAAATGAGATAAAACCTAAAAAGAAAAAAAAGTACACAGATCTTTTAATAACTGATTGAAGATTTAATACAAATAAATTGGCATGCTTAAATCTGTATATACCTGTAAGTAGAAATAAGAATAACCAGCTGAAGATAATAAGGACCAAAATACCTCTGTAATCAAATTGCGCTATTGCGGGCTTGGGATCTGTATCCAGGCTATTCTGAGGAAATCTAAACTGGAACGCGGTAATCGCTGAAAAGGAGGCAGCAATTAAATCCGAAAAAGCCAGCACAGTGACAATTAAAAATTTGTTGTCTTGTTTTAGATACTTAGTTAAATCAACTTTTAATTTTTGCATATACTCCCCGGTTGGATAAATATTATGCCTGCTCTAGGTGGTAGGCGTGCAACTTATAAGTTTTATTAAATCATAGTCGCATTCTGGGTCATTTAGATTGATTAGAGTGTTTCTGATGGAGGCCATTGGGAATTAGCTGGAGCAGATTTAAAGGATTCATAAACTTGATTTGAGCCAAGGACTTTGACGACAGAGTCTCGATTTAAAATTGATGCAAGATCGGCTATATGTTGCTGAACTTCACCGTGGGTGTTGCCTCCTCGTTTGAACCTCCTAGTTTATGGAGGGCATTTAAGGTCAAATGCACATGGGCAACCCCAGTTTTCTCCCGATACCAAGGCTCAAAAGATCTTGCCACCTAGATCCAATGAACTGACCTATAACTTCCCGTAAGTATAGTCATACGAACTTAGAGGGAGTGAATTAATTGCTAAATTTTACTTTCAGATTGGGAATTAGTTCGATTATTGTGCATACCTTGCGTGGACCTTCTTCATAAAAAGTATGCTTTACCAATGGCCAATTACGATCCAACAATTACGGTTGTAATTCCAACCTTTAAGCGTCCAGAAAGCTTAGGCCGCTGCCTTGGTAGTATTTCACAGCAGGAATTGCCTGTAGATGAAATTCTTGTGATGGTTCAAGATCGAGATCATGAAACTGTGAATCTTGTTGAGAATTTAGGAATCAAGTTTGAAAAAATAGATAAACCAGGAGTGATTTTTGCGATACAAAGTTCACTTGCTTTGATTACGACAGACTTGGTTGCTTTTATCGACGATGATGTAACTTTGCCTTCTAATTGGGTTGCAAAAGCAAAGGATGCTTTTTCTAGAGCATCAAAGATTGGAGCCCTGGGTGGAACGGATATACAAAGTAATACCGAGTTAAAAGATAGAATTAAAGTTGGAAAAATCTCTGCTTATGGCAAATTAATAGGGAATCACCATCTAGCATCAGGTCATAAGCGCCAAGTTGATTTTTTAAAAGGATGTAATCTTGTTATGCGATCCTCCATTGCAAAGAATTATTCACCAGTATTTAACTTATTGAAAGGCCAAGGCGCCCAAGTAGGAAATGATTTAGTTTTCTCGTTGAGTTCTAGAATTAATGGGTACGACACCATATTTGATCCCGAATTTTATGTCTATCACCATGTAGAACCTCGAAAAGAATCATCTCCGAGAAATGAGCTTAATGAAATTGAAAAGAGTGACTTAGTGTACAACATACTATTAATTAAGTTAACTTTTGCCTGGAAATTCATGCGGGTCATAGTTCTGATATTTCAAGTGGTTATTGGAGATCGAGAAGTGCCGGGATTGATGAGAAGTTTACTTCTTCGAGGATATCGAATAAATCAAACCATTAGAGACATGAAATATCTGAACAAGGCAATACCGAAAGTTTGGAAACTCAGCTCAACCTTCAGAGAACCTCTGCGTCCTATAAGCAAGGAAACGTTTTGAATGATTTCATCAAGTAATATTAAGAAGTATCCGCTCATGCTAGGTCTTGATTATTTTACGATCCGGCCAGGAGGACTCGGACGCGCTTTCGATTCAATTTGTAATGAACTCGAAGCAAGCGGGCAAAAATTTAATCGTCTTGAAATTGGACTGCCATTTTACGGAAGCAATGTTAAACCAGAAAATTCAGTCTTTCTTAGAATTTATTGGCTTCTAAGAGGTGCCATAAAAATCAGGAATAAAACAAATATCATTTACAGTCATTTCGCTCTCCATGCGTTTATCGTATCGTTTGTTATTAAGGCTCCTATCGTTTCATTTTTTCATGGGCCATGGGCACGTGAAAGTTTGATTTCAACAGGAAAAAAATCTAGGAGATTTGAACTTCAAAAATTTATAGAAAAAAAAATCTATAAAAAATCAAGATTTATACATTGCGCAAGTGAGAATTTCAAAAATTTGCTTATTACAGATTATACTGTTGATAGGAGCAAAATATTAGTTATCCCTCTTGGAGTTGATCTTGACCGATTTCAAAATAATCAAAAAGACTTAGCTCGAAAAACGCTTGGAATAGGTGTTTCAGAATTAATCTTCGTATCTGTTAGACGGCTCACAAATAGAATGGGAATAGACGATCTCATCCACGGATTTTCCAAATTCTGTGCCCAAAGTCCCAACGGTTCACTCTATATAATCGGTCGCGGCCCACAACAAAATTCATATGAAAAACTAATTCAGAGCCTAGGTATTGAAAATCGCATTCATCTACTTGGAGAAATTTCAGATGCAGAGTTGCCACTTTGGTATGCAGCATCAGACTCTAGTATTGTTCCAAGTCAAAATTTAGAGGGATTTGGACTAGTTGCGCTTGAAAGCCTCGCGTGCGGAACACCGGTTTTAGCTTCTAGGTGTGGCGGACTAGAGGAAATAGTTGAATCTTGGAATCCAAATTTTTTATTTGACCCTAACCGGCCTGGTCAAATAACATCGAAACTCTTGGAATTTGCCAGTGGCGAAATAAGCGAAACACCTGATAATTGTCGAAATTTTGCAAATAGTTATACGTGGTTTCGAAGTTTTGAACTCATAAAAGCAAGTCTTGAAAGACAAAAAATTATTTTTTTGACCTCTGAAGATATGATATCTGGAGCAGAAATTTCTTTGTTTGAATTAGTTACAGGTTTAAGTGATCACTATCATCCAGAAGTTTTAATCGGAGGCAAAGGTCCTCTATATGATAAATTCATTCAATCCAACATTTCGATAAAGTTGGTACCTGATTTATCTCTTAAATTCTCAAGATACAGCAAGATAAATGAACTAATAAAGGCACTTATAAAACTACCAAATGCTATGTTTGCCGTCTTTCAAGAAATTCGAAAATCAGATTCAGAGATAGTTTTTATAAATACCTTTAAAAGCCTACTGATATCATTTCTTGGCATTTTACTTACAAATAAAAAAGCGATCTACTGGGCTCACGATTCCTTCAAATTTGAATCAAAAATACAATTTGGGAAAAGATCCTTTTACAAGGTTATTTTTCATCTTTTAAAAATACATATTATTTGCAATAGCAAGTATACATCCTTGAGTTTGGAAAAGAATTTTGGAATCACCTCAGATCATATTCTGTATCCAATCGTTCGAGTTATTGCTACCCAACAAAAAAACTCCTCTGATACTTTGATAAAGCTTGGAATATGCGGAAGAATTGCTGAATGGAAAGGTCAACTTTTTGCACTAAAGGCACTTGCTCCGCTACTTTCTAATTCGAATAATCTGGTTTTAGAAATGCTTGGAAGTCCACTTTTCGGTGATGAGGTGTATTTCCAACAAGTTAAAGATTTTATTGAAGAAAATAACCTTTCAGAAAAAGTAAATCTGCTTCCCTTTTGTGCTGAACCAGAGAAAATTGTGGCAACTTGGGATTTATCAATTCATGCAGCTATCAAACCTGAACCATTTGGAAGAACTATCGTGGAAAGTTTAATGGTGGGAGTTCCAGTAATTGTTCCTAACGTCGGTGGGCCACTTGAAATTGTCAGAGAACGAATAAACGGATTGGCTTATAAAATTGGAGATGGTGATGATCTTTCCAATAAAGTGAATGAATTTTTGAGCAATGCAGAGCTACGAAGCCAACTAGTGAATAATACAGGTAAAGTTTTTGCAATGTTCGACCCACAGATGCAAGTAGCCGCATTTGAAAAATGGCTGATGGTTGAGGCCCAATGAGTAAGGTAAATATTTTCCATGAGTGGTTGGACACCTCTGGTGGTGCTGAATCTGTTTTAGCGGAGCTTGTAGGGATTTTCCCGGGTGCTACCGTCTACACACTTTGGGCCGAACCGAATTTAATTGACTCGCTTGGAGTGGAGGTAAAAGTTAGTTTTCTTCAATTTTTACCTCGTAAGTTTCGTAGATCAGTTGGATTACTTTTTATGCCATTAGCCTGGAAAATTTTAGGTCGGAACATCTCCAATGGTGATTTTTCTATAACAAGCAGTTGGGTGTTTTGTCATTCAGCTGTCCCAAAAAAATTTGAACAGAACAGTGTGCACTATATCCACACACCAGCTCGCTATTGGTGGAATCCAGAAGTTGACACTAGGACTGAATTAAAGCTTCCTAAGATAATTCTACTTATTTTGCGCGCGATGGATAAATCGTTAGCCCGAAATCATAAGAATGTGATTGCGAATTCAAATGCAACTAAAGAGCGAATTAAGAATTATTGGGGCTTGAAAAGTATTGTTATTCACCCACCCGTCGATGTCAATTTTTACGATTTTGCCAAAGTTGAAAATGTTGGATCCAGAGAAAATTTCTTACTTTGTGTTGGTCGATTTGTTCCTTACAAAGGTCATGAGCTTGCCATTAAGTTGGGAGAGGTACTCAACTTACCCGTGGTTTTAGTTGGTCATGGATCCGGCGAAACTCGCCTTCGTAAACTTTCACTGAACTCGAAAACTCGAGTCTCTCTCTTAGTAAATGTTCCAAGAGAAAGAATTAGAGAACTTTATGCTACTTGTATTTGTTTGGTATATCCAGCGATTGAAGATTTTGGAATAGTCCCTGTAGAAGCCATGGCAACGGGTGCTCGCGTGCTAGGAATAAATAAAGGGGGGTTACGAGATTCGGTTATACAAGGAGAAACTGGCTCGCTGGTTTCAAGACTAGATTTGCACGCCTTGGTAGAAGGTTTTTATTCCCTTCAGGAAAACTCGAGGGAAAACATACGAGCAAGTAGTTTGCAATTTTCACAAGTTAATTTCAGATTAGAAATCAAAGCCTTCAAAGACAGTATAATAACTATATGATAGGAATAAGAGATTTGATTGCAATACTCTTATTAATATATATACTCTCAAGCTCAATAATAATAAATAAGCCTCATTATCGGGTATTGGTAATTTTTGGTTTTCTGCTTGGTTTCTTGAGAAGATTTCTACCAAAGGATTCGCTCCTTGCAACTTCAGGTATAAATCTCGACCCATTATTGTTGGTAATACCACTCACTTTTGTAATCTGCTTGTTTACTTCCCAAATATCAGTTATCGAATCCAAAATACTGGATTGGTCATTGAGAGGATTGTTTGTTATCTCAACTCTTGCAATTTTTAATCCAAGGCAAGGTTCAATTTTGGTAGGAATAACTGGATGGATCGCTTACGTCATCCCAGTTATGTTTGTGTACGTAGGATCGAAAATTTCAAGTGAAGAATTCTACAAGATTCTTAACATGTTGAAAATCCTTGGTTTATTGATTTGCACTTATGGGTTTATTCAAGTGATATTTGGATACAATTCCTGGGACCAACAATGGTTTGATTCCGTAACTCTAAGTGGAGAATATTCGGTGGTCGCGTATGGAACAAATCGTCCTTTTGGCACGTTTAGTTCGACTGGTGAATATGCACAAGGGATAGGAATGGTTGCAGGAATTGTATGTTTTCAATTCTTGAATTCTAAGATTAAGTTTAGAGAATTTTTATTTTACATGTTAATTTTCTTGATTAGTGCATTATTGACGGCTTCTAGGGCTGCGATGATAATAACATTCATGATTGCTCTTGCTCCGCTGATACTAAAGTTAACAGTACACAGAACTTCGACATTCCTTATACCAAGATTTGTTTCTGTTGCCCTAATCAGCGCCTGGGTTTCACCTTGGATTGCCAGATTAATCCCAACAGAAATTTTGGGAGGCGCAGCCACTCTATTAGAACGTCAAATCGCAGGTTTAGGAGGTAATAGCTCTGGTGTAACTTCAGCATACGTACATTTAACGCAGACAGGAGAGGCATTTCGCAAATCTGTTGGTTCAATTTTCGGATTTGGTACTGGTTCAATATCTGGAGCCCAGCGACTTAATGGCTTAACTAGAGTGAATTTTGAGTCAGATATAGGCAATGCATCCTACGCTTTCGGAATATTTGGATTCATAGCAATGCTAGTTGTCTTTTATGGACTGTATTCAGCAGTTTTAAATAGTAATTTTACCCATGCCAGTCTCGTAATCTTATTATTGCTGTCGTCAGTAAATAACTGGTTTAATCCTGGACATTATGGAACCGTATGGATCATGTGGCTATTGATTGGATACCTATTGAGTCAAAATGTACAGAAAAAAAATGAAAAAACCTAAAACGCTAAATCTTTATTGTATGGACACGGTTGGAGGAGGCGGGACAGAAGTTTGGGTTCGAAGTCTAATTAAAAGTTTAGCAAAGGACTTTAAAGTACGCTTAATTTCTGGAAGTTTGGATCCTGAGTTAAATCATTTCGTTTCTAAATTTGTACGAATACCAATTCCTGCAAGACCAGCTTTTCTAAGACTATTCTTGTATTCAATTGCATCGAGTTTCGTTCCAAAGTTAAATGCAGACATAGTTCACGTCATTGGGGCAATCACATTCAGAAAATCAAGTCTAAACACAATTCATTTTTATCACAAAGAAAATTTCAGATTAAGAAAATTTACAATATATAGGAATAAATCGAGACTCAAAATCTTAAATCGTATTATCTATACAATTCTCTCCATGGTTTTTGAGTATATTATTTATTCTAAATTTTTTTCACAAAAACTTGCCAGCGTATCACCTGAGATGTGTGACTTACTTGAGAAAGATCTGGCTCGGTGCATACATCTAACTCATAACGGAATTGATCCGAATGAAATTAAAATTAGTAAACTGCGAAGAATTAAGCCTTATCTAATATTTGTAGGAGGTGATTGGGAACGTAAAGGTTTAGTCGACACAATCAAATCTGTTGAGATTATCAAACATTCATTTCCTTGGATTAAACTTTACATAGCTGGAACCGGCACTAGAAAACACTACGATAATGTCATTAGAGAATTGAACCTAACACAAAATGTAGTGTGGTTAGGCTATTTACCAAGAAATAAGATACCGTATAGCTCAAAATCAATTGTAATTTGTGCCTCTAACTTCGAAGTGTCACCTTTGATTTTTCTCGAAGCAGCCATGGCTGGATCCCCAGTGATTTCATATCCCGTATTTGGTACCCAAGAGGCCGCGCAGGAGGGATATCTTCGTCTTTGCGACTCAAATCCCAAGAGCATGGCATCTGAAGTACTAAGATTATTGTCTGATCAAAAACTTCTAACTAGTATGTCGAAAGCAGGGATTAATCTGCGAGAAAAAAGGAAATGGGATCAAATGGTAAAAGAAACTTTTTCTCTCTACCCCGGATTTGAATAATGTCTCAGGTCAAAACTCAAGCACTTCCTACTGAAGTAATTTCTTTATTTAATTTCGACTTCAATACGAATTGTCAAAATGTTGGCTTATAGGTGGGAAAATAAAGAAAACAAATTAAAGAAGATTTATCTTTCACTTAAGAAAGAAATTCGATTTACATTGATCACTTATATTGGCACAATGACTTCAGTCGTATCAGGGGTACTCTTAGCAAGATACTTAGGAGCTAATGCACGAGGTACTCTTGCCTACTATACGAGTTTTATTCTTTTAGCTTGCTTTGTTTCAAGCCTCAATTTCTCTTCAGGAACCGCACGGGTAATTAATCAGATACCGGAAAATGAGGTTAAAAATGAGAGTGTGGTACTTATCAAATTATTTTGCATTGGTTTTTTACTTTCTACTGTGTTTGCTTGCATTGTAATATTCTCTGGAGTAATTACTAGTAAAGATTTGAAAATCAGCATATTTTTCATCCTCATTTCAACTGGGATAGCGACTATTGTGAGCTATTTTGAGGGGATATGGACATATCATGGAAATCTAATGTTTATTAATGCTGCAAGATTCCTCGGACTATTCGTCCCTGCTATTTTTGTAATCGTGTTGGTGCTCATTGATAAGGCAACAATTGAGGTTTTACTTTTTGCCCAGTTATTGGTTTTGGCAGCCAATATTTTGCTGATCTATGTTTATAGAAACTATGGAAGCCACACCAATTCTCCTGATTTCAATATTTCTGTCAAGTCTGCGATAAGAGGCATGCCAGCCTATTTGATCGAATACCTAAGTTTTTGGTTTATAACATATTCAATCATGAAGCTAGATGGTGCAACTGCCCTAGGCTTTTATGTTATAGCTAGCAGTTTAGCCTCTGCAGCAGATTCAATATTTGGAGCCTCGCGAGTTAAATATTACAAGTCACTTATAGAACAAGACATTAATAATTTTCAAAGTCTTTTGGTAGTGCTCTTTAGATCAACCTCTCCGTCAATATTTATGCATTTGGCTTTTACACCAATTGCGCTACTTATTCCGATGATTTATGGACCTGATTTTTATTCAGCCAGAAAAATTGCAATGTTTTTCCTTCTATCTCGTATCATCTCTATATGTGCTCGGGCTATTTGTTTATTTTTAATAAGTATAAAAAAAGATGGTTATTCGATATTTATTTACTTAAGTTTTCTAACTTCCTTCTTGACCTTAAGTCTTTTCAGTGAAAAAAAGATTATGGGTTATTATTGGACATTTGCTTACCTATATGCCTCGATTATTATGTTTCTATTATCCTTTTTTTTATTATATTTTTTATCTGTAAAAAATAAGAATTAATGAACATGAGCCTAAATGAGGTGTTTTCTCAAATCTATAAAAAGAAAATTTGGGGATCAAAAGTATCGGTAGGAAGTGATTCAGGGGAGGGATCAAATCCTGATTTTGCGTTGCCTTATGTCAACTTCATTAAACAAATAATTGATAAGTACAAGGTTGGGTCTGTCCTAGATTTTGGACACGGAGATTGGGAAATGTGGCGAAACTATCGTTTTGAAAATGTGCGATATACCGGACTTGATGTTGTTGAATTTTTGTCAAATGAATTATCAATTAAATATGGGAATGCTGATAGAAAATTCATCACCATAAATGGCGGTTCTGTATATCCAGATAGTGATTTGTTTATTTGCAAAGATGTGTTTCAACATCTTTCAAGCCTAGATATTAGAAACATTTGGACTAAAATTGATAAATACAAGCTTATAATTTTGTGAAACGATATTAACTTAGAAATTTCTATACTAAGAAGAATTAGACACTTCTTACAAATTAGGAAAAGACTGCAATGTATTAAGGCTAGGTGATGGCCATTATATTTTTCAAGCATTCTTGCTAATAATTCTGAAATTCTTTCAGGTGAATACCGAGCTTTAGATCTAGAAAACGCAGATTTTTTGCCCTTGAATGGTTATAGAATTCTAGAAAAGTTTGATTTTAAGGCAGACCAACCTAAGGGAACTGTTAAAAGAGTCCTACTCCTACAGAAATTATGATTTAAACATCCATATTCTTTTATATAGATCAATAAATGTTAAGCACCATCAGATTTTTGAAAATTCCGTAGCATGAAAATTATTGGTATTCGCAACATCATTTTGTAATTTTGCAGATTTGAATTCCATCGAAAATGCTCTAGTAAGACTTGGGGTTTGATTAAACCGTGTTTAAATAAAATATATTGATATCTAAAAACTTCATCGTTTATCCATGAGATTTCCTCTACAGTTAGTTGATTATTAATCACTAAATCATTGCATGCATTAATGACATAATTTGCGAATGAGATTTGTGATTCCGAACTTTGACTGATTCCATCCGAATTCTCACGGTAATTCATAATAGACTCCGAGATATATCTTGCACTTCCACCCAAAAAAAGATACTGTGAAAAAAGAGTGTAGTCTAGGCAATGTTTCTCAATTGCAGCAGCAGTGCGTAGTTGCTCAGTTAGGAAAAGACTACTGTCAATAGAGATTATTTTTTTCTGGAGTTGTAATTTAAGTGCATATTGATTTGAAAGAATTGATGGTAATTTTATTTTTCTTCCGTATTTTGAGTTATTACGTTTAGAACGATACCAATATATTTTACCATTAAATCCCATTAAATTGTGACAACCTATAATAACTCTTGTGTCTTCTCTCTCATTTATCGCAGATAACAATTTTTCTAGGCAATTTGATAAATAGACATTATCATCCGACAAAAAAGTTATGTATTTGGTTCGCACCTGTTTTATTCCATCAAGCAAGTTCTGAAAATATCCTATGTTTTGTTCTCTTAGGATAAGTTTAATTGAGAAAAAGGTGCTTTTGAGATTTCTTAAATATATTTTAGTGCCGTCGTCTGAGCTATTATCCAAAATTAGAACGTTAAAGCCTTTAATTGTTTGATCTTCAAGAGATTTTATACTATTCTGTAAGAGGTTTAACCTATTATAAGTTGGAACAACAACTGTCAATTGATTAGGGTCTAACATTCCTTCATTGTAATGGAAAATTACGTGTTATACTGGATTTCAATATGTTGTAAAATATGTTAACTAGCGAAACATATCTTGTGTAGGTATAACGGTTGATATTTAAGCATTTAAACTAAATTTGATTGTAAGCTCCAATTGCTTGAATAGCACTCTTTGAGAATTAAATATAGATGATCAGAAATTTCTAGGTTTTCAACTAGAAATTTTAATTAAACATGATGAGATTATGTTTGACGCGAACTTGACATCAATGAATAATTGGGACATGAATACCGTATTATTCCCTGCATCAGGTTCCGCTCAAAGAATGCGCGGAATACCCAAATTTCTTTTACCAAGCGGAAAAATGGATCTGTCTCTTATTGAGTTGCATGTAAGGAATGTATTAAATTATGCAGATGAAATTTTGATCGGTCTTAATCCAATTTTTCTCGACATAGTTTTAAATGCAAATCTGAATTTACACAATTCAAGTATTATACCTTTGGAAACTAAAACAATGACTGAAACTGTGTTAAAACTAACTCAATTTAGTTCGGGTACACGTTTCACGATAATAATGCCTGACACAGTTTTTGAATCTAGTCAAAGTTATGAGTTTTCTAATTTACGAAGCGATTTAGATCTTAGCCTGTGGAAGATACGTAGTGATCAATACGGAAAACTTGGTCAAGTGTCGGTTGATCCAAATGGAAAAGTGCTCGATTGTGTGGATAAGAATCCTGATTGTAGATATGAGTTTTCTTGGGGGGCATTGACTTTTAATAGGAATTTTTTAGATTTACTTGATTTAGACTTCCCACATGTCGGATATGGAATAGTTCCAGCACTAAAGGCGAACTTGAGTGTCAATGGCGTTATTTTACCTGGGCGATATTGGGATTGTGGAACTCCTCTTGAATACATTCGCTATCTTAAAGCTTTGGATATCTAAATTGGTATCCATTGCGATTGCGATACCTAACCTCAACGGTGCCAAGTATTTATATAAAACCTTAAAGAGTCTACAAAACCAGATTGAAAAACCTGATGAGATAGTTTTTTCTGATAATTTGTCGAATGATGATTCTCTTGAGATAGTTAAGTTATTCCCTGATTTGAAAATAAGGGTAATCCACCCCAATCGCTCACTGACGATGTCAGAAAATTGGAATTATGCGGCAGATCAAACTAATTCAGATTGGTTCTATCTGCTCTCAAGTGATGACTTACTTAGAGACACGGCTGTTAAGAGACTAAAAGAAATAGTATCTGAAGTTGAACCTAATATTGGAGTAGTTTCCTTCAAATCGGAAATTATCGATGAAAATTCACGACTCATTGTTGGAAAATATAGATTAGGCAAATCCAAGATTCGAGAGGAATATGAGTTTTTGAAACAAAACATAAAATTTTGCCACATTAATGTAGCCTCTGTCGCGATTAAGAGAGCTTCGTGGATTAGTGTTGGCAAATTTCCTCAAGAGTACAGGGTTTTGCACGAATTAATCTTTTATCAACGATTAATTATGCATTGGGGGATTCTTGAAAGCAAGGAAGTACTCGGTAGATATCGGATTTATCACAATAGGCCTGAAGCCGAAATCAGGTCGAATCTACTAACGCAAGATTTTAGAACTTATGAGAAAACTGATTTGAAATTCCTTATAGAAAAATATCCTGACTTGTCGGTATTTTATAATTCTGAAGTGAATCATCGCTCCGATTCACTAAAAAGGGTTGCCACACCAATTAAACTATTACGCAAGGTGGTTCTATCAATAATGACTACGTTCAGGAGATTTCAAGAATTATTCAATAATTCAGGTTTCCCGAATTAGTTTGCTGCAGACTGTAATATCTCAAATCGGACACTATAAATGTTTTTTAAAAAAGTGGGTTGTGAGGAACTTGAACCCCCGACCCGGTGATTAAGAGTTAACGGAAGTAAGGACTTACGCACTACTAGTCAAGCACATTACCGCATTTAATAAGCCTAGTAAACGCTCAATTCTCGAATTAGGCATCCGAAAGACTATCCGCGTTGCTACCTCGTTACTACTTTCCTTGCCTGAATAATAATGATGTTGCTTATTGGCTGGAGGGGTCTATGAAGGTATCTCGTTGGGTAGTAGTTCTTACGTGGATTTTCGCAATAATGATGGGTCTTGGAGCACTCTTGAACTGGGTTGATAACCTAACGGGTAACTGGTCTGCTCTTATTGCAGTCTCTACGTTATGGATTTTTTGGCTTGGTTAAGAAGAATCCTGCGTTATTTATGTCGATGCTGACTATTGCAGTAGCTGACGAGATTGGCGGCTTAATACCAGGCTCTGAACTCGGGAGCAGGGGCGGTTCTTTAATTTTTGGCGCTTTGATGGGATTTGTTTTGTCATTTTGGGTCCGAGCGTACTCATGGTCTTTCTTAATAGGAGAAGGGAAGCTAGAAACCGAAGAATAAGTAAGCTTGTGCTACTGCCTCATTTTCTCCTGGTAAGGTGAATTAAATGTCCCGCATTACACGCGTATATATTTACCTTGTAACTTTTTTTCAAAATCAACAAAATTGGGGGCCAAAATAGAATCATGGCTAAATTTCCGATATCTTCAATAAAAAAATCACCATGAATGCTCATAAAGGGTAATAACGCCACAAGAGAATTGAAATCAGCTCGCGGAGTATGCAGCCCGTCAACGACTACTAAATCAATAGACTTTGGAAGCATTTTGGTAATTGGACCAAAGGTTTTGGGGCTCAATTGGTTCACATATTTCGTTTCTAAAGATTTTTCAGTAAAAAAAATTTTTCTATCAATATCTAGTCCTACAATTTGAGCGTTTGGCAGATAATCTCGCCAAGCCCTCAGAGATGCACCTGGTTTTCCGTATTTTCCCATAGTAGAGGGCAGGTTTGGATCATTAGTCCCGATACCGATTTCCAAGACTAATTCGATATTGTGTCTTTTCTTGTTTAATATATTTTCATAAATATTTGTATAACCATGAAAGGTTCCCTTATCCGAGCCATATTTATCCATTAACTCAGTTAGATTCATATTCTGCTCGTCTATTTTTTTGGGAATTGCAGCGGTAGGTAAATATTTCATCATGACAATTTTTACTATCTT
>Ga0194118_10004089_pt1 | contig 16236 bp, 12 predicted proteins | sample TA2MahsurfametaG_2_FD_148662 | JGI IMG/M metagenome (GOLD analysis project Ga0194118, IMG submission 148662) | Freshwater microbial communities from Lake Tanganyika, Tanzania - TA2015013 Mahale N5 surface | ecosystem: Environmental > Aquatic > Freshwater > Lake | place: Tanzania: Lake...
GGCGGGCCTGGAGCGGTACGAAGTATCGGCCTTCGCCCGCTCGGGCCACCGCTGCCGCCACAACCTCAACTACTGGCAGTTTGGCGATTATCTGGGGCTCGGCGCCGGCGCGCACAGCAAGCTGTCGTTTGCAACCCGTATTGTTCGCCAGTCGCGGGTACGCCAGCCGGCACGCTACCTTGCTGCCCTGTCTGGTGATGCGACGCAGGCTATGCAGTGCCTGCCAGCCGACCCGGCCGATGCGGCGACAGAGACAGCGGCATGGCTGGATGAGGTCCGCGAGGTAAGTGCAGCCGAACTGCCGTTCGAGTTCATGCTGAATGCCCTGCGTCTGACCGAGGGCGTACCTGTTCCGTTGTTTTTGGAACGCACCGGGCTTCCGTTTGCGGCCATTGCGGGCGCGATCGACCGCGCCGTATCCCGTAGGCTGCTTGCAGCCGACTCTGGCTGGATTCGGCCCACCCCGATGGGCCTGCGCTACTTGAACGACTGTCAGCAGCTGTTTCTGCCCTAGAGTGGTGCTGCGGGCGCGGTGCGCACCGAAATCAATCATAATCAAGGTCGGAGCGCATAAAAACGCCCCAAAAATGTGCGTCGCGATGGTCCAACATGTGGCATAGATGCTGCTAACCGTAGACGTCACCGTTTTCCGCCCGATCTGACTTGATCCGGGCGGTCATTCCAACCTGCAGACAGGAGCGATTCAGCATGGCATCGGCCAAAGACGTGATGAAGATGATTGCGGACAACGAGGTCAAATTCGTTGATTTCCGCTTCACGGACACCCGCGGCAAGGAGCAGCACGTCTCAGTGCCCAAGTCTGCGTTTGATGAAGACAAGTTCACGTCAGGCCACGCGTTTGACGGCTCATCGATTGCGGGCTGGAAAGGAATTGAGGCGTCAGACATGCTGCTGATGCCGGATGCCGAAACCGCCCAGATGGATCCGTTTCGCGAGGAGCCGACCCTGATCCTGACGTGTGACGTGATCGAGCCGTCAGACGGAAAAGGCTATTCGCGCGATCCCCGCTCGATTGCCAAGCGCGCTGAGGCCTATCTGAAGTCCACCGGCATCGGCGACACGGCCTTCTTTGGTCCTGAGCCCGAATTCTTCATTTTCGACTCGGTAACCTGGAACGTTGACATGTCCGGGTGCTTCGCCAAGGTTAACTCCGAGGAAGCGGCATGGTCGTCTGGTCGCGAATATGAAGGAGGCAATCTGGCGCACCGTCCGGCAGTCAAGGGCGGCTACTTCCCGGTGCCCCCGGTTGATTCGTTACAGGACATGCGCTCGGAAATGTGTCTGATTCTCGAGCAGATGGGCGTACCGGTTGAGGTTCATCATCACGAGGTTGCCGGCGCGGGTCAGTGCGAAATCGGCACCAAGTTCTCCACGCTTGTCAGGCGAGCTGACTGGACCCAAGTTCTGAAGTACGTGGTGCTGAACGTGGCACACAGCTACGGCAAGACAGCTACCTTCATGCCAAAGCCTGTGGTGGGTGACAACGGCTCAGGCATGCACGTGCACCAGTCGGTCTGGAAAGACGGCGTGAACCTGTTCGCAGGCGACAAGTACGCCGGCCTGTCCGACTTTGCGCTCTACTACATCGGCGGCATCATCAAGCATGCGCGCGCGTTGAACGCAATCACCAACCCCGGCACCAATTCGTACAAGCGACTGGTTCCCGGCTTCGAGGCTCCGGTCAAACTGGCTTACTCTGCCCGTAACCGCTCGGCGTCGATCCGCATCCCGTATGTGGCCAATCCGAAAGGGCGCCGCATCGAGGTTCGCTTCCCGGACCCCACTGCAAACTCGTACTTCGCGTTCGCAGCCATGCTGATGGCGGGTCTTGATGGTGTGCAGAACAAGATTCATCCCGGTGAAGCCGCCGACAAGAATCTCTATGACCTGCCGCCCGAAGAAGACGCGAAGATCCCGACCGTGTGCTCGTCGCTTGATCAGGCACTGGACTACCTCGATAAGGATCGCGAGTTCCTGACCCGCGGCGGCGTGTTCAGTAACGACATGCTCGATGCGTACATTGCGCTCAAGATGGAAGAGGTGACCCGGTTCCGGATGACCACGCATCCGGTCGAGTTCGATATGTACTACTCGCTCTGATCGAGCAAAGCGCTGCGGTTCGCCGGGTCGGGAGCGCAGCGCATGCAGCACGATCTAGACATGGAATCGGGGCGGTTATCCGCCCCGTCGCTTTTGCGCGGGAGATCGCCTGTTACCTCTCGCGCGCCCGTCGTTCGGAATGCGCCAATGAATGTTGTTTCGAATGATCAGACTGAGAGGCCAACCGGCATAGGCGTGAACGGGATGGTCTCGGCTTCGGCGCAGGACTCGCTCGATCTACTGGCGACTTCGGTGGTGGTGCTCGATCCGCAGGCGCGCGTTGTGCGGGTCAACGCATCGGCTGAAGCCCTGTTCGACATTTCGAGCCGGATGGTGATCGGGCAGTCATTTCCCAAACTGTTTGCGAACGGCCATGTGGTCGAAGCGCTGCTTCGCGACGCACTGGATGGGGGCTACGAGCAGAAGCGGGTCGATCTGCTGCTTGAACGCGCGGCACGGGAGCCGCTTGCGCTCTGGACCATGGCCAGCCGTCTGGACGGTTTCCCGGGTGCGCTGCTGCTTGAATTTCGGGAGCAGGACAAGCGTTGGCGCGTGGATCGCGAAGAACGGCTGATTGACTCGGCCCAGGCGAACCGGGAACTGGTGAGAAATCTGGCTCATGAGATCAAGAATCCGCTGGGCGGAATCCGTGGCGCTGCGCAACTGCTTCAGTCCGAGCTCGATTCAGCGGATCTGCGCGAATACACCGAAGTGATCATCAAAGAGGCCGATCGCCTTCAGGATCTGGTCGATCGTCTGCTGGCGCCGCATCGCAAGGCGAGGATGCTGGCCGAACTCAATATTCATGAAGTCTGCGAACATGTTCGCTCACTGCTGCTGGCGGAGTACCCGCGCGGACTTCGGATCGTCCGCGATTACGACGTCAGCATTCCGGCGCTGACCGGCGATCGCGAGCAACTGGTGCAGGTGCTGCTCAATCTGGTGCGAAATGCAGCGCAGGCGCTTCATGGGCGGGGTCGAATCGAACTGCGAACCCGTGTGGTACGCCAGGTTGTCATCGCCAAGCAGCGCTGGAAGCTGGCACTCGAATTGCATGTTGTCGATGATGGTCCGGGCATCCCGGAAGATATTCGCGACAGAATCTTCTTCCCGTTGGTATCGGGCCGTGAAGGGGGTACAGGTCTGGGACTGACACTTGCGCAAACCTTCGTGCAGCAGCACGGGGGCCTGATTGAGTGCGACAGTCGGCCCGGCCGAACCGATTTCTGCATCCTTCTGCCTTTGCAGTGAGTGTCCAAAGATGAGCGCAGTCTGGGTGGTGGACGATGATCAGTCGATTCGCTGGGTGCTTGAGAAAGCGCTTGGGCGTGATGGGTTCGAGGTGCGTGCTTTTTCAAGCGCGCGGGAGTGCCTGAGAGCGCTGGCAGTCGATGAGCCCGATGTGCTGGTCTCCGACATCCGCATGCCCGGAGAGTCGGGCATCGAGCTGCTGCAGCAGGTGAAGGTGGATCACCCGGGCGTACCAGTCATCATCATGACCGCGTTCTCCGATCTTGAAAGTGCGGTGTCTGCTTTTCAGGGGGGAGCCTTCGAGTATCTGCCCAAGCCGTTTGATGTGCCGAAGGCTGTTGACTTGATTCGTCGCGCGGTTGAGGAATCGCAGCGCGACCAATCCGGCGCTGATCCGGTGGAACCTGGCGTCGATATCCTCGGTCAGGCGCCGGCAATGCAGGAAGTGTTTCGAGCGATTGGCCGCCTGTCTCAGTCGAATGTCACGGTGCTGATCACGGGAGAGTCGGGAACCGGGAAGGAATTGGTCGCCCGCGCTTTGCACCGGCACAGTCCTCGTGCAGATCGTATTTTTGTCGCGCTCAACACGGCGGCGATTCCCCGCGACCTGCTCGAGTCGGAGCTTTTCGGTCATGAACGCGGTGCGTTCACCGGCGCCCAGCAGATGCGTCGGGGTCGCTTTGAACAGGCTGAGGGCGGCACACTCTTTCTGGATGAGATCGGCGACATGCCTGCCGAATTGCAGACGCGTCTGCTTCGCGTCTTGTCGGACGGTCACTTCTATCGGGTGGGCGGGCACCAGCCTTTGAAGGCGAATGTGCGAGTGATTGCGGCCACCCACCAGCATCTTGAGGACCGCGTCCGGCAGGGGTTGTTTCGCGAAGACCTGTTCCATCGGCTCAACGTCATCCGGCTTCGCCTGCCGGCACTTCGAGAGCGCTCAGAAGATATCCCGCTGTTAATACGGCACTTCCTGTCGCGCAGTGCGCAGGAACTGGGCGGTGAGCCGAAGCGAGCCAGTGACGATGCGATGCGTGTCATGAGCGGGTTCCCGTGGCCAGGTAATGTCCGCCAACTCGAAAATGTCTGTCGTTGGCTGACTGTGATGGCTCCCGCGCAGGTGATCGAGATGAAGGATCTGCCGCCCGAAGTTCGGGGTAGCGTCGCATCTGAGGGCGCAGGTTCCACGGCAATGGCCGCGGCCTTTTCTGCAATGGCGGCGTCGGCAGGCGCGGGCCAGGCGATGGCGGGGGCCGCGCAGCCTGCCGCCGGAACGATTCAAGACTCAAGCGTTTCCGCGTTCCTCTCCGAAGCGATGCCGTTTACGCAGGCAGGCAGCCGAACCGATGCTGCCTACGGCTTTCCTGCGGCAACAGGGCCTGGCCCGTCGCCCTCTGCCCGGTTGCCGGCGCTGCCGCCTGACAGCGATGCCGCGCCTGTTGAGCGCACCAGCGCTGATACCGCCCCGGCCTGGGTGGCGCTGCTCGAGAAGGAAGTTTCACTGCGGTTGAGCACGCAGTCCGTCGAGGAACGAATGCAGGGCGATAGCGAGCTGATGGATTATCTGACGCGGCAGTTTGAGGCAGTCGTCATTCGCACCGCGCTTCGACACACGCGTGGGCGGCGTATCGATGCAGCACTGAGGCTCGGCATAGGCCGCAACACCATTACGCGCAAGGTGCAGGAACTGAAGCTCGAAGAAGGATCTGATCTGCTCTGAAGGCGCGCCTTCGAGGAGCATGCTTCTGCCCTATGCAGACCTCAGCTCGGCCAGTACCGGCGCATGGTCCGAGGGTTGTGGGAGCTTGCGCGGCTCGCGGTCTATGCGACAGCCGACCAGCCGCGTAGCGGTGGTCTGGTCAACCATGATGTGGTCGATTCTGAGACCTGCATTTCGTCGAAATCCAAGCTGACGATAATCCCACCAGCTGAAACTGCGCTCGGCTTGCGGAAACTGGCGGAACGCGTCAATCAACCCAGCTGCTGCGAGCTTTCTAAAGCGTTCGCGCTCGGGTTCCGAACACAGCACCTGGCCCTCCCAGGCGGCTGGATCATGAACGTCTTCAGCCGCTGGAGCGATGTTGAAATCGCCCAGTAGTGCGATCGGCTGCGTGGCAACCTGCGGGCTGACCCAGTCGATGAGCGCATCGATCCAGCGAAGCTTGTAGTCGTACTTGTCACTACCGACTGCCTGTCCGTTCGGAAAGTAGGCGCAGACCACGCGTATGCCGGCCACCGTGGCACTGATCAGGCGCTTCTGCTCGTCGGCAAACAGCGGGTTTCCGTGAACGACCTCGGTTGGGATGCCGACGGTATCGCGGCGACACAGGATTGCCACACCATTGTAAGTGGGCTGGCCACTGAACGCAGAGACATAGCCTGCTGCAGACAGTTCGGCCTCAGGAAACCGCTCGTCGATCAGCTTGGTTTCCTGCAGACACAACACGTCAATAGGGTGGGCCGCCAGCCAGGTCAGCACCTGCGGCAGTCGGACCTTCAGCGAGTTCACGTTCCAGGTTGCAATGTGCATCACGACATCCGCGTGTCAGACCGTTTCGACCATGCCGCTGTGACGAAGCAGCGCTTCAGGGCTGGGCTCGCGACCCCGAAAAGCCTTGAATGATTCAAGTGCCGGGCGGCTGCCACCCACCGACAGGATTTCTTCGAGGAAACGCTGACCGACGCGATCCAGGGCCTCAGGATCGGTGGCCGCTTCCTCGAAGGCGCCATAGCAGTCGGCTGACAGCACCTCAGCCCACTTGTAGCTGTAATAGCCCGCGGCATAGCCGCCTGCGAAGATGTGCGAGAAGCTGTTCTGGAACCGATTCCAGGCGGGCGGAATCAGCACGGCAACCTCTTGGCGTACTGCGTCAAGCAAGGTTTGAACCGCGGCAGCGTCTGGCACGGCCTGGTTCTGCGCGTGCAGCAGCATGTCGAACAGCGCGAACTCGACCTGTCGCAGCGTTTGCATGCCTGCCTGAAAGTTTCGCGCCGCCAGCATCCGGTTGAACAAATCGCGCAGAAGCGGTTCGCCCGTATCGACATGAGCACTCATGTCGCGAACCACCTCCCACTCCCAGCAGAAATTTTCCATGAACTGGCTGGGCAGTTCGACGGCATCCCATTCGACCCCGTTTATGCCCGACACACCCAGTTCGTCAATACGCGTGAGAACGTGGTGAAGTCCATGGCCGAACTCGTGGAAGAGCGTGATGACATCGTCATGTGCAAGCGTGGCCGGGCGGTCGCCAACCGGCGGCTGAAAATTGCAGTTGAGATAGGCCACAGGTGTTTGCAGGCGGTTGCCGGCACGCTTGCGACCGCGCGCGTCATCCATCCATGCGCCGCCGCGTTTGCTGGCGCGAGCGTAGAGATCGACATAGAACTGACCGACCAGCTGGCCGCCGCGCTCGACCCGGTAGAAGCGAACATCAGGGTGCCAGGTCTGGGCGGCCTCTTCGGAGATTCGAAGCGAGAACAGCCGCTCAACCAGTGCGAACATGCCGGCGAGAACGCGCGGCGCCTGGAAGTACTGCTTGACCTGCTGCTCTGAAAATGAATAGCGCGCTTCCTTGAGCAGTTCACTTGCCCACGCGGTGTCCCAGGCCTGGAGCGTTGCCAGCCCAAGCTTGTCGGCTGCGAAACTGCGCAGCTCAGACAGGTCACGCTCGGCGAACTTTCGGGCGCGCCGTGCGAGATCGCGAAGGAAACCGATGACTTCGTCAGGGGTCCGGGCCATCTTGGGCTCAAGCGACACCTGCGCAAAATTCGAGTAACCCAGCAGCCCGGCCTCCTCGTGCCTGAAGCCGAGTGTTTCGGTGATGAGGGGCGCGTTGTCGAGGGCTGAATTGCTGAGGTCGGAAGCACGCGTGACATAGGCGCGATACATCTGCTCTCGGAATGCGCGGTCTTCCGCGTATTGCATGACGGGCAGATAGGACGGCATGCGCAGCGTAAATTTCCAGCCGCTGCGTCCATCAGCCTGCGCTTCAGCGCGCGCCGCCTCGCGCACGTCCTGCGGAAGACCGGCGAGCCGCGACTCGTCTTCAATGAACAACGAGAAACCATTGGTGGCATCGAGCAGATTCTCGGAGAACTTCTGCGACAAGGCAGCCTGCCGCTCCTGGATCTCGGCATACCGCTCGCGCGCGGGCGACACGAGTTCGGCTCCACCAAGTCGAAAATCGCGCAGCGCGTTATCGATGATTCGTTGACGCTCAGACGAGAGCGCAGCGAACTCGGCGCTTGCTCGAAGCGCCTTGTAACGCCCGTGAAGGCGCGTGTCCTGCCCCAGCTCGGTCCAGAACTGGGTGATGCGCGGGAGTTGCGCGTTGTAGACCTCGCGCAGAGCGGGTGAATCGTCAACGGCATTCAAATGGCCGACGATGCCCCAGGCACGCGACAGCCGCTCGGTGGCGGCCTCGAGCGGCACGACGATGGTGTCCCAGCGGACCGGCGTCGCCGGTTGGCAGACGGCCTCCAGCGCCGCGCGGGCCTCGGCGAGCAGGGCGTCAAGGGCGGGCTCGACCCAATCGGGCTTGAAATCAGCAAACCGGGGCAGGCCGGAGAAGTCGAGAAGGGGGTTGTCGCGGATCGGTTCGGTCATCGTGGTGTGCTGCAAAGAAGTGGAGAGGGTATTGAATCAGCAGTGGGCGGCGACTAGGGCCGTCGCTCAGCGGCTTCCAGGGTATTGACGAGCAGCATTGCGCGCGTCATGGGGCCTACGCCACCGGGGACGGGTGTGATCGCGCCCGCTACCCGGGCGGCGGACTCGAAATCAACATCGCCGCAGAGTTTGCCATCAGCGTCCCGGTTCATTCCGACATCGATCACGATGGCACCAGGTTTGATCATGTCGCCGGTAATTATTCTCGCGCGACCGACTGCCGCGATCAGAATGTCGGCGCGTCGGGTGTGGAAAGCGATATCGCGTGTGCGGCTATGGCAAATGGTAACCGTTGCATCGGCCTGCAACAGCAGCAGTGCCTGGGGCTTACCCACGATATTACTGCGTCCGATGACCACTGCCTCGGCGCCAGCCAGCTTTGCACCCGCGTGTTCGAGCAGCTTCATCACGCCGTAGGGTGTGCAGGGCAAAAACCCAGGTTGACCCGTCATCAGCGCGCCGGCACTTGCGACATGGAACCCATCAACATCTTTGTCGGGCGAGATGGTTTCGATGACCCGGCGCGCATCGATGTGCGGCGGTAGAGGCAGCTGAACCAGAATGCCATGGATGGCGGGGTCGGCATTGAGCGCGTCGATGCGCGCGAGCAGGTCATGCTCGGATGTGTCGGCGGGCAGTCTCTGCAGGACAGATCGGATACCTGACTCTTCGCAATCTTTCACCTTATTGCGAACGTAAACCGCGGAGGCTGCATCGTCTCCCACCAGGATCACCGCGAGCCCCGGCGGGCGTCCTTTTGCGGAGAGCGCATGCGCGCGCTCGGCAACCTGCACGCGCAGGCGCTTTGCCAGCGCTGCGCCATCGATCAATGTGGCTGTCATGAGTGCACCGAGAGATTGACCAGCCCCAATTTAGCACGCGTTGCAGCCCAACTTGCGCGCGCGTTCAGCCCACGATAGAATCGAGGGCTTCGTTGGGGGTATAGCTCAGCTGGGAGAGCGCTTGCATGGCATGCAAGAGGTCAGCGGTTCGATCCCGCTTACCTCCACCACGAAAAGATGTTTGCAGGTCCCGTTCGTCTAGAGGCCTAGGACACGACCCTTTCACGGTTGTAACAGGGGTTCGAATCCCCTACGGGACGCCACTTCAGTTGGCGTTTTTTTGCGCATGGTGGATGACGCCATCTACTAATGCCTGCGCACTTTCACCGCAACGTAAATTCCAGAGGCAACGATCACGGCAATGCCGGTGATCGACCAGCTGTCTGGGAAATCGCCAAACACCACATACGCCACCAGCGTCGACCAGACGATCTGGGTGTAACTAAATGGCGCAAGCTTGGACGCGGGCGCATGTTCAAACGCGCGAATCAGCGTGAGATGACTGGCCGCGTTGACCAGACCGCCCCCAATCATCAGCGCCAGATGCCACCAGGCAAGCGGCGTCGTCCAAGTGAAAGGCAGTGCAAGGCTGAACAGCAGAACGCCCACCAGCCCTGGGTAGAAGATGGAGGTATAGGTGCTTTCCAGTCCGGCGATTCGACGCGTCAACACCTGATAGATCGCCATCGAAAACGCGGTGCCAAGCGGCAACAGCGCCGCCCAGCCAAGCGCATCGCCGCCGGGCCGGATGATGACCAGCACGCCGGCAAAGCTGCAACTGATTGCAATCCAGTGACCGACGCTGACGTGCTCCTTCAGAACGACAACCGCCAGCAGCGTGACGATCAACGGCGATACAAAGGTGATTGCGACGGTCTCTGCCAGTGGCATCTGGCTGATCGCGCTGACGAACATCAGGGCTGCAAGCGGCAGCAGCAGTCCTCGGGTCAGTTGAATGCCTGGGCGTCGGGTTCGTACAAACCCCAGGCCCTGCCGGCCGCCGACCACTGCCAGGAGCACCAGGGTGTGGAAGAAAAACCGGATCCACAGGATGAAGCCGATCGGGTAGAACTGCGTCATGTACTTGGAGATGGCATCGGTCAGTGCAAACAGAAACACCGCAACGCCCACCAGGCCGATACCCCGCAGAATCTCGCGGGCCTGCCGATCATCAGGCAAAGTCATGGCAATGGCGGGCTTTAGGGCACCACCCGCTCATGCTCGGGGATTGCCTCGCCGCGCTCGATTCGGGCGATGTTGTCAAGCATGCGGATAACAGTCGGTGCAAAGTTGTCAGCGGCGATGCCCGCCAGGTGAGGCGTCATCACCAGATTGTCGAGTGCGAGCAGCGGCGAGTCGGGTGGCAGGGGTTCGATGTCGAATACATCCACAGCGGCCCCACGAATGACCTGCTCTTTCAGCGCCCAATACAGATCGGCGTCGCTGACCACCCCGCCTCGGGCAACGTTGATAAGCACCGCATGGCGCTTCATTCGCGTGAGTGCCTCACGGTTAATCATGCCTGCGGTGTCTGCGCTGAGCGGACAATGCAGCGATACAACATCGGATTCAGCCAGAAGTTGATCGAGCGGCATGAAGGTTGCCACGGCGTTGGCCGAGGCATCGGGCCCTGAGGGGCGCGTGTAGAGGACCGTGCAGCCAAAGGCCTGCAACAGCGCGGCAACGCGGCGCCCGATCGCACCAAATCCAACCAGCCCCACGATTCGACCATGGAGCATCATCGAATCGTAGGGAAGGTGACGCGTGCCCCAACGTCCTTTCTTGAGCTCGGTGTGGCCCCAGGCGAGATGTCGAAGTGCGGCGATCATCAACCCAATGGTGTATTCGGCAACGGGCGTCGCGTTGCCGCCGGTGACCCGCGCCACCGGGATTCCCAGGGACCTTGCAGCGGCCAGGTCGATGTTGTCGACTCCCACGCCCCATTTGTGCAGCAGCCGCAACCGTTTTGCCGCCCTGAACAGGGTGTCTGGCACCGCGGTCTGCCCGCTGATGGCGTAGTCCGCCTCAGCGATCAGCTGTTCAAGGTGTTCATGATCGGCGCTGCTCGCCACGACCAGATCGAATCCGGGGTCAACGAGTTCTGCGAACCGTCGATGGCTGACTTCGGTGAGTGTGTCGAGGATAACGATGCGGCGGCGGATCAAAGGAGGCATGGTGCTTGCGATCTTGGGTGAGTCAGGAGAGCGAAAATCGGGTGCCGGCACGAGCGAGTCCGCCAGAAATAGCCACTGGCGTACCGTCGGCCCGCCAGCAGGCGGCACCCGTCATCATGCCGTCTTCGTCAAACCCGATCGCGTTCATGCCTCCCGCCACCCGGGGCACGCGGCGAACAGGATGCCCCCGCTGCGCGAGCTGTTCGCCAAGCGCTTCGTGGAGCATGTCTTCGAGCTCAAGGTCGCCACCTTCAGTGAAAACGCGCGGCGCCTCAACAGCTTCCTGCAGCGTCATGCGGTGATCGATCAGATTGACGATGGTCTGCATCGCAGAGGGGAAAATCCGCAGTCCACCGGGCAGGCCCAGGGCGACGCGAAGCCGGCCCTCGCGAAGCAGCATCATGGGCGCCATCGAGGTGAAGACGCGTTTTCCCGGGGCTACCGATAACGCGTTGCCCGGGTGTGGATCAAAGTTGTACATGTAGTTGTTGGCAAGAAGACCCGTACCTTCGATCATCATTGCCGCGCCGAATGCGCCGTTGAGTGTTTGCGTGCTTGCGATCACCATGCCGTCGGCGTCGGCAATCGTGAGATGGGTGGTGTCCGACGATTCGGTAGTGCCTGCCACGCCGCTCTGCCAGGTGCTTCTTTGCTGCGGCTTGATCAGCGATGCGCGCGCACTCGCGTAGCGTTTGGACGTGAGGTGCGCCACCGGCACCTTCACGAACGCTGGATCGGCGGTCGCGGCGGAACGATCAGCGAATGCAATCGCCATGGCCTCGGCCAACCAATGCGTTGCGTCAGCCGATCCGAATCCTGCTTCATGAAGATCGAAGTGCTCGAGCACATTGAGCATCTGCACGATATGCACGCCCGATGAGGCCGGGGGCGGCGGGCCGACCACTTCATGGTCGCGGTAGTGCCCGCGCACGGGACTCCGTTCGCAAACCGAATAGCGCTCAAGGTCGGTGGCGGTCATCAAGCCTCCGGCGCGCCCCAGTGTGTGCACCAGCTGCTGTCCCAGCGACCCCCGATACAGCGTATCCGGCCCTTCGCGCGCAATCAGGCTCAGCGTTTCTGCGCAATTCGGCTGCCGAAGCATGCTTCCGGCCCGAAGCGGTTGGCCCTGGGGCAGGAACAGGGCGGCAAGCTCTGGGCTGCGGGCCAGTGCAGCCGCCTGTTCAGCGATGTTGGTGGCCAGATAGGGCGTGACCTGAAAACCGCGTCGTGCGAGCCGGATCGCCGGTTGTAGGACATCGGAAAGCGTGAGTCTCCCGTAATGGTTCAGCAGCTGGCACCAGCCAGCCAGCGCGCCCGGTACCGCCACCGCCAGCGCGCCAAGTTCGTTGGTTCGGGCAACCGTCAGACGCCGATCCTCGATTCGATTGGAAACAAGCGGCGTGTACAGGGTGGGATGGGCGGCGGCGGGCGCGCAGCCGAGTCCATCAAGAATCACATGCTCGCCCGTGGCGGTGCGAAGGTGTGTGACACCGCCTCCAAGCAGCCCCACCATCATGGGCTCGACCACGCTGAGTGCAAAGAGGGCTGCGACGGATGCATCGGCAGCGTTGCCGCCTTCCAGCATGATTTGCGCCGCCACACCCGAGGCGATCGGATGGTTGGTGACGATCATGCCCTGCGACCCACGCGCCGCCTGCTTTCTGCAGGAAAACCCGAGCGCGGAAGAACGATCGGGCGGACCCATCATGCTGGGTTTTTCAGGCGCTCGCGCAGGGCGGTCTTCAACACCTTGCCGTAGTTGTTCTTGGGCAATGAATCGATGAACAGATAGCGCTTTGGACGCTTGAACCGGGCGATGTGCTTAAGGCAGAGTGAATCAAGCGCTTCATCGCTTATGTCGGTATCCGGGCGAGCCACGACAAAGGCAACCACCTCTTCGCCCCACTCGGCGTGCGGGGCCCCCACCACTGAACACTCAAGTACGCCAGGGTGCCGCAGCAAGACCTCTTCGATTTCGCGCGGGTAAATATTGCTGCCACCGCTGATGATCAAATCTTTTGAGCGGTCGCGCAGGGTCAGATAGCCGCGCTCATCAAATGAGCCAACGTCGCCAGTCCATAACCAGCCGTCGCGCAGCGCCTGTCGGGTTGCCTCGGGATTATTCCAATAGCCGGCCATCACGCAGTCGCTTCGAGTGACGACCTCGCCGATCTCGCCTGTTGGAAGGTCGCGCCCCGCTTCGTCGACCACGCGAATTTCAACGCCGGTCCGGGTGATTCCAACCGAACCGAGCCGCGCCAGATGCCCAGGGCCGCCGTCACCCAGATGGTCGCGCTTGGCCAGACCGGTCAGCGTCATCGGGCTCTCGCCCTGCCCATACAACTGCCACAGTCGCGGCCCAAATGCCTCGAGCGCGCGTTGCAGATCGCTGACATACATGGGCGCGCCGCCGTAATAAAGCGTACGAAGACCGCGATGCGGCGCCCGCACCGACGGCGACTGCAGCAGTCGGATGACCATGGTGGGCGCTGCGAACATCGTGACGCGGTGATGATGCTCAAAGGCTTCGAACACCAGGTCGGGCTCAAAGCTTGGCAGAACCACCTGATGCCCACCCGCCAGCAGGTGAGGCAGGCCATAGAGTCCGGATGCGTGCGATAGCGGTGCGGCGTGCAGCTTGGTGTCACCCGGCTCGACATGTTCGACATCAGCGAAATAGATCCATGACATCGCCAGCAGATTACGGTGCGACAGCATCGCGCCCTTCGGCCGGCCCGTGGTACCGCTCGTGTAAAAAAGCCAGGCGATATCGGTGGGGGCGCGATCAACGCACTGTGCGGCCGGTGATTCCAGCATCTTCCGATAGGCAGCGCCGCCCACGACGGTGATTGAGGGGGGCGGTGTCAACTGCGCGAGTTCCGGGGTCAGGTCACCCACCAGGCGCTCCGACGTAAATACTGCCCGCACTCCGCTGTCTCCGACAATATGGCTGACTTCGCGGGGATGCAGCTTTGAGTTGACCGGAACCGTGCACAGCCCGGCGGCCCAGCAGGCAAACAGCAGTTCAAAGAACTCGGGTTGATTGTCCATGCAGATCAACACCCGCTCACCCTCTGACAGGCGAAGCTGTGACCGCATGGCGCCAGCAAGCCGCAGCACGCGCTCGCCAAGGTCGCCGAAGCGAAGCGTTTGTCCGTTGCCGGTGACCGCCAGCGAGTCGGGATGGCTGCGGACGCGGTTCAAGAGGTACCGGGCGAGATTGGACATGGTGGTGGGCGGGTTCAGTTTTATTGCGGTTCGTTTCGGAGGGCGGCTGCGACGGCGCGCGACTGTTCATGCGCTCGGCGACGCGCTTCGAGCTCGTCAGCGGACAGCCGGTCCGGGTTCATGTAACTGAGGCGCCAGTCTGCGGGCCCGGGCCATCTCAGCGGGTTTTGAATCGTGGTTCGCGCGACAGGCGCCGACTCGAGCACCCGCAGCGCCAATTCCAGCGTGAAGTCCTGCGAGTCGACGTCGAACGGCCGCCCGCAGGCCGCGCCCAGTGGAAAGTCGCTGAAGAGCAGGCGCGGCACGCCGACATGTTCAACGATATCGCGCGCGCACCCCATGATGACGGTGGGTAGGCCGTTTGCCTCCAGGTGGCGCGCCGCCAGCGACAAGGTCTGATGGCAGATCGGACAATTGGGAACCAGCAGAACCGCCTGAGCCTGATCGGCCTGCAGGCGTCTGAGTACCTCAGGAAGGTCGACTTCGATCGTGTGGCGCTGACTGCGGTTGGTCGGCACGCCGTGAAACCGGGGCGCGAGCGATGCGACTCGCCCTCGGTCCCGAGCGCGGCGTAACGCTGGCAGAGGAAACCAGAGATTGGGGTCATCAACCAGTTGGTCGCGATCGACGCCAACGTGGGAAATTCGGAGGTCATGGTCGAGATCGATTGATCTGGAATAGACCTCGAAAAACTTCGCTGCCGCGTTGTAAGGGGCTCGGACGCTTTGGTCGCCGCAGTCGCTGCGATAGGGGGCTGCGGTGGTGAGCAGTGCGATTCGAAGCTGTGCCAGCGGGCCTGGCAGCGGGGTAAACGGCGCATCCAGGTAATGCGCATAGCGATAGGTGGCCGGGTAGCCCAGCGCCTGATACCAGCGGTGGGTGCGCTCGATGTAGCGAACCGGTTGGTCCCAGTCAGGCGCAAAGTGGGGGCCCGCCGCCTCGAAGGTCATGCTGTTGCTCCGGTCGCGTCGTTTCCAAAGTTGGCGGAATCTTCGCACGGCGCGCGCGGTCGCGCAGCGCTCAGTCCGTAAACGACGCCGTGATCTGGCCCAGCACCCCGTAGTCCGCCTCGATCCGCACACCGGGTTCGACTGGAATCGGGTTCGAGCAGGTGCCTGTAGTAATGACCTGACCCGCCTCAAGTGCGAAGCCGTTTGCCGACAGCTCGTTGACGAGCCAGGTCAGTGCGATCCGCGGGTCACCGAGAACATTGCGTCCAATGCCTGTGAATGGTTCACGGCCGCTGATGCGGATGCTGACGGTGTGTTCTGCAAGGTTCAGCGAGCGCCATGAGTCAGGGCAGGGCTTGCCGAGCATGAAGCGGTCTGCGCAGGCGTTTTCGGCGATCAGTTGGGCGGCACCGGCGTTTGAAAAGTCGCGGTAGCGTGAATCCGGAATTTCAATGGCGGGATGAAGCGATGCGACCGCGCTCATCACCTCACCGTTGGAATAGGGCTGCGCCCTGGGCGCCAGCGTCGCGCCCATTCGAAACGCAAACTCAACCTCAGCGACTTTCATCAGGCTGGTGGCAATTGGCACATCTGAGCCTTCGACGAGAACCTGAGTGCTGTGAATCATTCCGGCAAGGGGCCCGTCAACGCCGATGTGTGACTGGCCGGCGGTGCTGGTTGCTGCGATCTTCCACCCATACCGGCTGTTACCCGACAGTTGCAGCATTTCGCGCTGGATCGCATAGCCTTCAGCACGGGAGACCGGTCTGCATCCAACGGGAAGTTGCGGCAGTGTCTGCCGGCTTCTCCAGCAGTCAAGCAGCATCGCAGCCGCCTGTTGGATTGCGGGGTGATCAAGCATCGTGGACCTCTTCCGTGGCAACAACGTCGCGTTGTGTGAGTGCGAGCAGGGCGCCAGCCATCAGTGTGAAAACCGATAAGGCGAGCCCTGGCGTTAATGAACCTAATCGATCCGCCAACCATCCCGTGAGCACAGGCCCGGC
>Ga0194118_10004096_pt1 | contig 16217 bp, 31 predicted proteins | sample TA2MahsurfametaG_2_FD_148662 | JGI IMG/M metagenome (GOLD analysis project Ga0194118, IMG submission 148662) | Freshwater microbial communities from Lake Tanganyika, Tanzania - TA2015013 Mahale N5 surface | ecosystem: Environmental > Aquatic > Freshwater > Lake | place: Tanzania: Lake...
AACCCCCTCTCAACGTTGGGGAGTTTTTATTTATATGATATATTTATAATTAAAATATTATACTATGAGAACAAGATTAACAGAAAGAGATTTATCACGTATTGTTAAACGTATTATAAAAGAAAGTGATATTGAAAACTCCGAATTATGTTTGGGGTTAATTAGTGATGTTATTATAAATAACTTTTCTGATATATTAGATGACGCCAAAATGGAGTTGGAAGATAATGGAGGTACGTTTGAAAATGGGGAAACCCCAAGTGAGAACGATTGGAAAATGGCAGAAGATGCATTGATGCAAGCTCTTATTGATGCCAAGGTGTAATAAAATCTTTATAATATGTTAAGTAAATCCCCACCTCATAAGTGGGGTTTTTTTCTGGAAAAATTTTTTTAATTTGAACCATCCCCCCGCCCCCTTCCTTTTTTAAATTATGATATATTTATAAAATGAAAATATTATGAAAAGTATTAATGATTATAAAAGAAGATTTGATATATTGTTGGAATCAACAATCGGAAATGTTAAACCATTGATTGTAGAACAAGCATTACCACTACCTCCAAAATTTTCAGATTCCAAGACGGGGGCTTATTTTGCTTTGTTACAAAGTGGTAATTGGAATCCAGCAATAAACTCAAACCTGTTTCCATTCAGCGCAGGAACATACACATTAATCCCCGCAACAGAAGACCCAAACGGTTTAAATTAATCCGCATTTCTTGTTGACTCAAAAGGTGAATTTACAGGTTATATGTTGTTTTTTAGATATTACCAAAAAGAAAAAGCATTACCAACCCAACTTACCATTGCCCAAGGTGGGTCTCCTGAGTTAGTTGGTGATGTTTGGACAAATGTTAAATATGTTTTAGAAATTGCAAACAATACATATCCAAAAGATACCACAATGCCGCCAAATATAAGATAAATTTATTTTTTTTGAATTTTTTCAAAGAAACGGATATTTATAATAAAATAAAATAAAATAGTTATGGAAAGAATAGTTAGATTAACAGAAAGAGATTTATCTCGTATTGTAAGAAATGTAATAAGAGAAGGTCTTATCCCTTCGTTTGAAAAATACACTTCCGATCAAAATGATAGTTTTTCATTAAGTTGTAATAAAGCAATTTCAGGCACATTGGACCCCGAGAAGCAATATCAAAATAATCCCTATTTACAAAGAGGTGAAACAATTTTACCTTTGACCGGCGAATTTGAAAAGTTTTTCTGCAAAAGTTAATAATTTTATATTGTTATTAATAAAATTACCCATCTCTAAAATAGGTGGGGTTTTTTATTTATATGATATATTTATAAAATAACATATTATGAAAAGAATTATAAGATTAACAGAAAACGATTTAACTCGCATTGTTAGACGTGTTATTAATAATGCTAAACCGTTGATAAATGAGAATTCCGACCAACGAAAATATCAAAAATTATTGGATGCGGTTTCAGGTCTTGGTACTGATGAGGAAAAGTTCATAAAAACAATTGAATCAATAAAAGATAAATCGGAATATAATAGAATAAATGCGATTGGAAAAAATAAAGGAGAAGACATCGTAACTCTATTCAATGGTGACTTTGGGGGTGGGACTGACAGTGTCTACTTCACAAGATTTTGCACAAAATTATACAATTTAGAGATTCCTTTACCTAAATCTTGTAATATCCGATTCATGGGGCATGAAACAAGAATGAGTTATGCCGAAAAACCTCGAGGTAACGAGCTTCAACCTAGGTAGGAATCGACCATCTCTTACAGGTGGGGTTTTTTATTTCCCACAAAATAAGACCTCCCTTTTAAAAATAACTTCGATATTCAAAAAAAAATTTTGACAAAATCGTAATGTTATAACATCATAAGTAATATGTGTGTGAAATATATATTTAATAAAAAAGATTGCAATTCAAGTAATTTTTTGTATATTTGTATTATAAATTAATTGAATATGATTTTTGAATTCACGCAACCCAAAGGTAAAAACGACATTAAATGTAATCGTGATTGTATGGTTAGAGCAGTAACCAACATCACTAAAGAAGAATATAGTAAAGTTCATAAAATTATGTATGGATACGGTTGGCGAGCTACTAGAGATTCGTCTAAAGGTAAATGGCAAGAACAGATTACTAAAACTCTTAATGATTTAGGTTTCAAACATAAAAAAATTTCATTTCCTGCAATTGAAGGACAGAATAGAATGACTGGAAAAGAATTAAGTAAATTAAATCCTAATAGTAAATACATTATTAGAGTTGCAAAACATGTATCTGTTTTAGATTGTGGTAAATTATTAGATACGTGGGATTGTTCAGATAGTTGTATATATTTTGCTTGGGAAATTATAAAATAAAGTTATGGGTAATAAAAAGTGTATAGATTTTTTTTGAACCTCGCTGATACAATTAACGAGATCTTTTTTATTTTCCAAAATTACGACATAAATTTAAAATACAATTTTAATACTGAAAAAATTTCAGAAAAATCTTAGTACTTATTATTAAATAATATTATTATGAAAAAAATTGTAAGATTAACGGAATCGGATTTAATAAGAATTGTTAAAAGAATCATTAAAGAAGATATTGATTATAATGAAACAACAGAAGAATTTTACGAAATTCAAGATATGTTGATTAATTTGGCAGAAAAAGGTGAATTTGTTTTACATGTCGCTAATGAAAGTAATGGCACTAATGATACATATGGTGATGATGAATCTTTTTCTAAAACTAAAAGAGAGGTGTATGTGAGAATTAACCAACCTATGTATATGGTAATAGTTCCAAGAGGAACTGATGAGTATTTTGGTAGTAATTTTACAGATTTATTAACAAGACAGTTTAGAGCTCTATTTTCTAAAATGAATTTTTCAGGAAATCATGGATATTCTATTGAAGTTAGACCCAAGAAATTTATGGAACAAGGTTTTTACGGTGAACAATAAAACTAAATTTTTATTATAATCCCCACCCTAATCAAGTGTGGGTTTTTTATTTCCCACAAAACACGACACCCATTTCTATTATACCCCAAATACTAAAAAAAATCTGAGTATTTATTATTAAATAATATTATTATGAAACTAGATAGATTTAACCAACTTTTGAATGCTTCTCTTGGAAACATAAAACCCTTAATCACAGAAAGTGAAGATTTAAGTATAAGTAAACCAAAAACTCTCAAAGAGTTTTTAAATAATTGTAAATCAAAAAGAGGTTCATTTAGAACTTTTACAGATGGAACTCATTTGAAATGTAACAGTATTGGTTTTATTAGTGATAAAAATCCATACACTATGGGTGGTTCAAAACAAACAGGAGTTGTTGGTTCTTGGTATTCAGAAAATAATACGGTATTTTTAAAATCAACTTTATATGGTGAAAAAAAACTTTAAAATAATATAAGATATTTATATATAAAAAAATAAATGTAGATATTTATTGAATATGAAAAAAATAATTAGACTAACAGAAAGAGATTTAACACGTATTGTTAATCGTGTTATAAATGAAAGCACACCACCAAAAATTGATTTTTCAGACTTGATTGGAAAAACTGTGTTGTTCAAATTAACAAACCCTAAGGTGGTTATGATGGGTGACCGAGGAGAAGTAGACGAATGGACGACCCATGAATTGGACACTCAATTGGATAGGAGAGATTCTTATATTTGGGATGAAATAAAAAATAAAGATATTAAAGGCGAAATAATTGACTTTAGAACATTATCGGGAGATGATGTTGTTTACGTGGGAATAAAAAAATATGATAACGGGAACATGTTTACTGTTGGTGGTTTTCATTATAAATGTGGTTCTAAAACTTTTGAATTGAGTGGGGGTTTAAAAAACTCAATATCTAATGAAGAAGGTTTTTGGAACGGTAAATCTGTTGATGGTAATTGGACAAATAATATGTTAGCAGAAATATTAGATAATAGACTTCCTTGTGGAGGGTTTGATTTATCAAAATCGGACTCAATGGACGATGACGATATTGAAGATATTTTATCTTAAATTGTCAATAGTAACAAAAATTAACCCCATCTTATTTAGGTGGGGTTTTTTATTTCCCCTTATATTTATCTTTATATGAAAATCATTATTACAAAAGAACAATATAGACTCTTGGTTTTTTCTCTTCTTGAAACATTGGTTGGCAAACTTTCAATTAAAACCATTCAAGATAAATGGGAAGAAAATAAACATAAACATGACTACCATGATTTATATGATGAATCGGGTGAATATATTGCAGCCATTTGGGTTAAAGGTAACATCCGTAATAAGGGTTGCAAAAAAGATTTAACACTTAATGATAGTTTCTCACAATCCCTTGAAAATTATATTCCATATTATAAACATAAAATATTTTCTGATGTTTTAATTGAATATGTTTATAAGTATACAAAAATTAAATGTGACTGCATTCAATACGATTATGATTATAAACACCGTGTTGAAAAAGATGATGATGGTGAAAAATATGAGTATACCGATGCTAAAACAAGAAAGTATAATGTAAAAAAGAAAAAAAAGATTAAAGAATCCGTTGATGGCAAATCTTCATTGGAAAATTTAATTCATCGATTTTTGGATGATGACTTTAATCCTGATAAAGTAAGTGGTTTTGATACTAATTGGGGTGACCCTAAAATATTAGATTTATATCGTAAGCATGGTTCGCTTGCATTTTATATAAATGATTCTGCATCGTACATTTATTACAGTGATGGAACTTTGGAGATTATGCCTTGGGTTTTTGAAAAATTAGATTATTATTTTAATGACCTTTGGTATCCATCATTTAAATCTTGGTTTGAAGAAAACTCTGGATTAAAAGTGGAAAGAATTGTTAACTCAAAAGACAATCATTCATTGCTTGGGGAATCAATTGATAAAAACAAAAAGTTCTTGATTGATTATTTGGGTGAGGATTTTATTAATGGTATTGAACAAATAACCTCACAATATGACATTCCTTATGAACTTAAAAGTAGACTTGATTATTCAACACTTCGACGTATGATGAACTCTTGGGGGCCGATGTATCTTGTTAATATCAATGGCAAAAAATATTTGTATCAAGATAGGGATGATTATGAATGGTTCATGGATAGTGAGGGGGGTTCTTATGTTGATGGGGAAATCCTTGAAGAAATTGGTATTGGTGTTATGGGATTGAGGTTTTCAGATATAATTGATATGTTTTTTTAAATTATGATATATTTATAAAATAAAACTATGAAAAGAATTATAAGATTAACTGAATCAGAATTAACAAGACTTGTAAAAAGGTTGATTAATGAAGACGACAGGGATATTATCCCAATCAAAGAACTTAATGTTGATAATACAATGGGAGGACAAGGGTCTTTTGTAATTTTGGATGATGGTTCAAAACATAGAGTAAAATTGCTATCATCTGAATGTAAATATGGAAGTTATTCTCAAGATGAAATTCCAATTGGTTGTGTTGCAAAAATCGTAGCCAATGACCAAAGTTATGATTGCTCAAAAAAAGGTTGTGAGATACCTACATTCGATAAAAAAGAAGTTGTGGTTCGAAGAACTAATCCTAATCATATAACATTTGATTTAAAAGTTCTAATTGATGATTATGATTTTATTTCATATGATAAAAGAACTGGTGAAATATTGGGCGGTGGTCAAAAAGGACATGTTGTTGCAAAAACGCAACCAAATAAAGACGAAGATTGGGTTAGAGATTGGTTTAAAAGAAACAGAATAAAAGTATTTTAATAAAATATTATGAAAAGAATTATAAGATTAACTGAATCAGAATTAACAAGCCTTGTAAAAAGGTTGATTAATGAATCAGACCCTGGCATTCCACCGAATCCAGCTCTTGTTCAAGAACTTATGGATGAATTCTATTATGAGAGAACATCTGACCCTAACATTTTCGAAAGGGATGCAAATCCTATACCAGGTAAAAAGGCTTATATTAGTATTTATGGGGATAGTATTGGAGCTGTATGTTTTGACGAAAATGTAATGGCAGGAAGATATACGAAAGGGTTTGATGATATGTATGATGCCCACCAACAAGCTGTTAAATTTGCAAATGAATCAAGATGTAAAACAAAACAAATATGAGAAATATTAATGAATATAAAAGAAGATTCAATACGTTGCTTGAATCAACAATGGGAAATGTTAAACCATTGATTTCTGAAGCTCCAGAGTTTGAAGAATTTGTTGTTCCAACATTGGATATGGTGAAATCCACTTATGCATACCATTTCGTAAAAAGGGAAGATGGGAGTAGTGTGGGTGAAAAAATGACACATAAAAAATCTTTAAGCGGTCAAGAATATAAAATAACTTTATCTGAAGGTATGTATGAGCCTGGAGAAGAAATATTGGTAAGATTTATATTGGATAAAATGAACCCAATTTTAAAACTTGATGATGTAAAAAGTCGACCGAAAGGTGGTTACGCAAGTATACCAGAGCAAAATGAGGTTTATTTAAAATTTGAAATGCCCATGACACAAAAAGAACTCCAAAATAACTCACCTTTTATTAGATATGCAGACATTTTTTGTAAAAATGTAAAAGGGGGTATATTGAGGTTTAGTGTTGAAGTTCCAAGTGGTTCTGAAATATATGAAAAAAATGTAAAAGAACTAAAAAAGACTAAAAGACAGGAGTTTTGGAGAGCTGGATGAGGTAAAGAATTTTAAAACTTGATGATGATATCATATATAACACTTGTGACGAAGATTATTAATAAAAATAAAATATTATGAAAAGAATTATAAGATTAACAGAAAACGATTTGACTCGTATCGTTAGACGAGTTATAAAAGAACAATCTGACGACGTTGAGGCGGTTGTACTTGAATGTGTTATGGAAAATACAACTTTAAAAGATTTGCAAACAATACCTGCAGATTGTGTAACGTTATTATCAGGAGATATGACAAAAATGTTTGCTTGTATGAGTAAAATGGATTCAAATACTTTTAACACAATTAAATCCAAAATCGTCCCAATTACAAAATGTGTTACAAAAAAAATGGGTGGAGGTTCTTCTTCTTTTCCTGGTATTGAATTTTAATTATTGTAATACATATATAAAAAATAAAAAACAGGAAAAAATAAAATATTATGAAAAGAATTATAAGATTAACAGAAAACGATTTGGCTCGTATCGTTAGACGAGTTATAAAAGAAAGTGATGACGATTTATTTGGTTGTATTGCTGATGCATATAAGTTAGGTAAGGCCGATGTACTAAAGTTAGCTCCTTGTCGCGAATGTCAAGAAACTCCTACAGAAGATAACTGTCAAGAATGTTTAGATGCGGTACAAAAATTAGTAAAATCGAAAGGTTATGGCATTTTGGAAATTGCACAAATGACATTGAAGGCATCTGCATGTCTTACAAAAATGAATGGAGACAATAGTCGTATTAAACTACCAGGTTATGGTGGTGGTATGTACTAAATGAAAAAAATTATGTTATTTTTTAATAATCCCCACCTCTAATACAGGTGGGGGTTTTTGTTTTCTATAATATTTATTGAATATGAAAAACATCAACGATTACAAAAAAAGATTTGATGTCTTGTTGGAATCAACAATGGGTGATGTCAAACCTTTAATTTCTGAACAAAATGAAACGTCAAAAAAAGGGGCAAACATAAAACCCGACACATCAAAACTTTTTAAGGGGGCATTATTTATGGACGTTAAAAAATCTTTGAATACTAAAGATGAGGTTGTTACTGGAAGTTATACCGCTGAAAATCAAAAATATGCCTATGATGCATTACATTCATTTCACAAAAGAAGTTCCGATGGGTTTGGTGGAAGAATAAATACTAAAGTACAAGACGCTATTAAAGAGTATAAAAAAAAGAATGGAGTTAAGGCCGTTGACATTAAAAAAATGGATGTCGACATTGATTCAAATACTTTAACCGTAGATTGGGCCGTTACAATTGGCCCAAGTACAAATAATAAAACCTACGAAGAGTTTGATAGTAGAGGAAGTGCCGGTGGTGGTGAAGCTGCCGTAAACAAACAATTGGATAAAATGCATGGATATCACTCAGGAAAACCAAAACTAGTTTATCACTACAACGAAACAATTCCAATATGTTTTGATTCAATGGGAAAAAAATTAAAAGGTGGTTGCAAAGGAAAAATTAACATCCAACAGAAATTTTTTAAATACGGTAAATAAATTTAATTGTGAAAATAATCATTACAGAATCACAAATGACTTTTTTAAAACAAAAAGAATTTGTTAAAAACCATATTAAAAATTATTGTAAAGAAAAAAATATTCCTTTTGTTGATTACGACATGGAAGTTGATAATTTGGATGTCTTTCGAGCACCAATGTATGGTGTGGACGAGGGAACTCCAATATTAAATTTTATTTTTATAACCAAAGAGTATATTGGTTATGAAGTGGAAAAAGAACTTTTTGATGAAATTGAATTTGTTATGTCTATGGTTTTTTCAAGAACTGAAGACGATAAACCATCCGCTATTTGGGGTTATCAGCTTTTATATGTTTAGTTTTTTAATTCATTAATATATTTATATATAAAATCAATTATGAAAAAAATTATAAGGCTGACAGAAAGAGACTTATCAAAAATTGTTAAAAGAGTTATAAATGAAATGGATGAAAAAAAATATCGCGTTGTTATGATGTCCAAAGATACCTACGATAGATTACCATCAATTGAAAGTAACACAATAAGCGAGTTTACAGAAGAAACGGATGAAAGAACTTTTGAACATAAGGGAGCGGCTTTAAGACACGCTGAAAGAATGTATGAAGAAAATCCTGATGAATCAATAACACTTATTATTGTTGACAATAATAATGAACCTTATGGTTCGGTACCTGGCGTAATAAAAGGAACTATGACACGTTTTTTAACAGGTTTCCATAGAGGATATCAAAATTAAAACCTCACCTCATCAAGTGGGGGGGTTTATTTCCTTTCAAAAACAACTAACTATATTTAACTATGGAAAATGAACAAAAAGCCCAAATGTATAATCAACTAATGTATGAATATACAAGGATTCAAAATCGTATTTCATCAATCAAAGGTGAATCAATTAATTTAAATCAACAACAACTCAATGAAATCCAAAATCTTGAAAATACTTTAAGATTAATTATGGATAAGGTTTCTAGACTTTAACTTTTAATGAGAAAGGCTTCAATCATATTTGCAGGAATTGTAACGATATTGTCGGCGTTAACTTTTTTACCTCCTTTTGTAATATATCTTTTTGGTTGTTATCAGATTGGTTCTTGGGTTGGAGACTTCTTTAGACAAAAAATTGATGAAGAAGAAGAAGAATAATTATAATTTTTTTATTTGGTTAAATACTTATCGATATGAGACAAAATTTAAACGATTAAAAAAAAAGTTCAATTTTAGATTTGAAGAAGTACCATGGTATGCCAAGGTATAACAATTTTCAATATATTTCATTTTTGAGTGTCTACAATAAAGTGTGTCTTTACCACTATCTAATGTTTCATTAATTATAAAATTAGACCAAGAACGAGCTAAAGTAAAAAGTGAGTCATTTAATACTAATACATTTTTATTTTCAGATTTTCTAAATTTATTAATTGAATCAACAACAGACATTTCTATTTTTTTAATATCAATAGTTTTTATTAAATTTCTATTGAAGTCTGCATGAGATTTTCAAATAGAGTCATAGTTTACATATTGACCAAAAGTCTTAAAGGATAAAATAAAAAATAAAAAAAATAATTTATACATAGTCTCGGTGTTGTTTAATAAAACAAAGTTAATACTTTTTTTGTAATTGAATGTATTTATTAAAAAATAAATTATTGTTATAGATTAAAAATTATGAGAAAAAGTCATAGTAAAATTAGACACATTCAAGAAGCCAACCAAAGACTTGAAAGAAGGGTCTTAAGTGAAAAAAATTGGTTCAGTAGAATTGGTGACTATTTTAGAGGTCCTGAATCTGAAAAATATGATGATGAATCTTGGATGGAGCTTAAAAGACAGGCTGAAGATGATTTTGACAGAGACGTTAAAAGAGGTAATAGACCAAATCGTTATTTGAAATCAAAAGAGGAAGATGTTATGGAATCTGAACTTGTTGATTACATAAGTAATATATTGAATGAGGAAATAAAAAAAGATGAAATGAGCATAATTAGGACTTACTATAAAAGTAAAGGATGGAAAAATTTTCAATGTAACTCAAAAGGTATCTGCGGACTTTCTTTACAGTGTGGCAACGCTTTTTTAACAATCGCAAATTCAAAAAGTCCTTTGGGAGGTATCGAAGTTAATCAAGTAATAAACGGTTTTGTAAGGTCAGGTCAAGAAATTTCAATTTTAGAAAAAAGTAAAACTCAAATTATTAAAGACATAAAAAATGCAATTATGTATGGTTTAAAAAAATATGAAAAAGATATAAAAAATTGTACTAACATTGAAAGTAAATTATGAAAAAATTAATCCAATTTATTAAAAATCTTTTTTCCAAAAAAAAATTATCTGTCGACCCAAATAGTATCGAGAATGTTATATTAACAACTTTAAATACAATTATTCAATCTCCACAAATACAAGGAATGGAATTTAAAGTTTCATCTTCTTGTGATAAAACTTCCGTTATTAACGATATTGAATTTTGTAATGAGGTTTATGTTCATGACAAATATACTTGGAGTGTTGTTGATGACGCATGTGTTGAAGCTTGTGATATTGCTTATGATTTATGTCACGGAGCTTGCTCAACAATAGATTGGACATGTAATAATTGTTGCACAAAAGAATGTAAGAAAGGTAGAGATAGTTGTAAAAGTCTTTGTGGTTATTTGGATATGACAGGAGGTTATGAATTCAGACTTATGAACATCAAAGGGGTTGGTAAAATACAAGTTACAAATGTTTATAATTTAACACCAAAACCAGACCAAGATAATGTGTTTAGTGTTTCTATGGATTTGAATATACCAAAAGTAACGGCTGAAGCTTATTATAAAATTTGGCAAGACCCAATTCCTGCAATGACAGGGACCATTCCTGTAATTGCGTCAAATGTTAAAGGAAGTGCTACAGGTACTTTAGTAAATTATTGTAGTCAAACAAATCCTGAAGATTCAGGTTATTTTTTTCAAATTGACAGTCTCGCTATTGAAATACCAAAGAATGTTTTTGACTCAAATATTTTGTTTACGGCTGTTTCTATTTTTGGGATGGACATCTCATATCTAACAGGTGGAGTTGTTGATTTAAATCAAATGTTATTGGACTTGGCAGATGGGAAATTGGCTAATGTTGTTGTTGATGTTATAAATGATATTTTGGATGATTATAAACTAATGGAGGCTAATTGTGAAAAATAAACCACACAAGTTACCAGAAAAACAACTTAGATTAATTCTAAATTTGTTGAAAGATGCATTTGAAGAAAATGGGGATGCTCCAAGTGATGGTGCAGATTTTTTTGAGAATTATTTAAATATTGTTGACGATGTATTTAAGTATGTTAATATGTCACCCGATGATATTGAAGATTATAGTTTTTTTGGTGAATTATATTTTTTAAATAAAAATAATGATAGTTCAAGTATCATTAGACCAACACCAAAGGTATTTAATGTTTATCACAAAGAAACAAAATCAGAAACCGTATCAAATTATTATAAACAAACAATTCCATCTTACATGGATTTAGATGTATCAATTCTAATGGAATGCCAATCTAATGGTATGTATGAGTATTGGGATGGAACTCATATTGATACCGATTATTGGGATACCGATTATATCGATGATGAAATATCTGAAATAAAAAAAGTAAAAAATACTTGATAAAGTATATTATTTTAATATTTTTTAATTAAAATAAACACTTTAAAAAAAATCAAAAACTTATGGAAACACAATCATTTGTTTTGGGTATGCTTGCAACATATGGTGTCACAATGACGGCCTTTGTTATTACAGGTATGGTCAAGATTAGTCGGTTGGTAAAACAACAAAAATCACTTGAAGATTATATTTCTAATGTAAGATTAGAAATAGATTCAAAAGACAATGAAATTCGTAGAATTTTAACTGAAACAAACAGAGAAATTACAATGGTAGAAAGAACCATTATGCAACGAATTGATAATGTGGAAGAAGGGGCTCATCGTCATATTAATGAAGAAGTTCAAAATATTCATAATCATGAAATTGCTGTTGAACAAGAATTAAATAGAAAAATTGATAACGCTTTTTCATATACGGATTCAAGAATTGATAAAGTTGTTTTGTCAGGGTCAATGAAATCTACTAAACGTCAACCCTTATAATATATACTCCGAAATAGTTAAACCCCGTTTAATACGGGGTTTTTTGTTTTTTAAGATATTTAATAATATATGGCATTACAACCTCATAGAATTTTTAATTTGGCTAAGGCGTTGGCTCAATTTGTTTCTGATAATTCCTATATGACAAGAGGAAAATTATTAAAGCTAACACAAACTGACCATTTACTTGAGGTATTACTATCAAAAGCACAAAATCAGTCCGATAAAATTAAAGTTATTTATGTTGCTTGGTTTTTGATGAACAGACCAAAAATGAAAAGTTCTGATATAATGAATATTATAAATAACTTATATGTTGTTGTTGTTGATTTTTATGAAGACACCACAACAATTAAAGTAGATTGTGATAATTGTGATTATGGTTCTGTTGACTGTAGTTCTTGTGATGGAGAAGGGACTCAAGATTGTAGATATTGCGACGGAGAAGGTAATATAGAGTGTGATGAATGTAGTGGTGAAGGGACTGAAAAATGTAGACATTGTGATGGTAGTGGAACACAGACCGAAGAAGATGATGAAGGAGATGAAGTAGAAGTTGAGTGTTCTTTTTGTGATGGAGAAGGAACAGAAAAATGTAGAACTTGTGGTGGTTCAGGTAATTTTGAATGTTTTGAATGTGATGGGTCAGGAGATGAAACTTGTAGTCAATGTGACGGAAATAGAGTTGAGGAATGCGATGTTTGTCATGGTTATGGTGAAATTGATTCTGAAGAAGAATACTATGAAATTACAAGAAAATTTACTGTTGTTGCTGGGTCAAGAATTTTAAAATATGATGGTGATATTATCTCAAAAGAAGAATTTGACAGTTTAGAAGAAGTAGAAAATGTTTTTTCGTATCCATTACAAATTAACATTAGAATTTTCACCGATGATACAGATAAAGATGATAGATTGGCTTATTCCGGAATGGATGATGATTTTGTTGAAATTGTTGAGGTTAAAAAATTAGAAGACTATAGGTAGTATTTATATAAAAACAATAAACCAAAAAATAATTAAAAATTATGAGATTGACTGATAGACAACTAAACAGATTAGTTAGAAGAATTGTAAAAGAAGACGAAGAGTTTGATATGAAAGACACGGTTATGAAAACTGCGGGTTTTGAAGAAGAAGACATCCCATCGGAGTGTATTGGTGGAAATCCTGAAATGTCTGAAATAGACGCCATTCAGGCTTGTATTGGGAAAATTACAGAAAAATCTACAGCACTTAATAACGCAATAAAGGCACTTTCAGATTCTTTAAGTAAGGCTAAAAGTAAAGCTAGTAGTATGAGTGAGTCAAGAAGATTTAAAAGAAGATACTACTAAAATATCATTGTGTTTACACCTAAAGAAATACAAGCGATAAATCAAAGAGTTTCAAATGAAGAATTTGAAACTGAAGTTTTATTATCTTTAGATTCAGACACTAAGAACAATAGGGTAACATACTCTTTCGAAATTATCGGAATTAAACCAATGATTTCTGTTGGTGAATTTTATGATTATGTTGTATATGATATTACAATTTTGGATGCTTCAGATAAGTTAAAAAAGTTTTTAACTTTTTTATTAAAAACTTTGGTAAAGAAGATGCAAAACAAAAACTAAAAAATTATTTAAAAAAAGAAGGTTACATTTTAATAAATATTAATAATGAAATTAATAATACGTTATCTTACTTCGTTGGGGGAGGATATCCTCATAGCACTATGAATGATGTATATATATCAGACGAACTATTTGAAGAAATAATGAATATTATTATTGACAAATAACAAAAAAAAACGGCTTAGGACCGGTATATAAAACCCCCGAAAGTGTTGCTACCAATGGGGGTTTTTGTTTTTTAGTTAATTTTTACTAACTCTAAATCAAAAATTAACTTTTCACCTGCCAAAGGATGGTTACCATCCAATACTACAGTTGATTCTTTGATTTCTTTTACAATAAAATTAACAGGACCCATTTGTGTATCTGCTTGAAGTGGTGTCCCAACTTCAACGTCCCCTGGCATTTTATCTTTTTCAACTTCTTGAATCATAAAATCATTATATGGTCCATATGCGTCCTCATGTGATATTTCAATAGTTTTTTTATCACCAACGTTCATTTCTAATAAACCGTTTTCGAAACCTTTTATTAATTGACCTTCACCAAGTTTGGCAGTCAATGGTTGTTTTCCCTCAACCATAGAAGAATCAAAAACATCTCCGTTTTCCAATCTTCCTGTGTAATGAACCGTTACGGTGTCCCCTAATTGTACTTTTTTCATTTCATTATTTTTTTTAACTATAAACATTTATATTTATATAGTAAAACAATTATTATGAATTACAGAAAAATTAAATATACTGGCGATGTAAATCTGATTAACGAAAGACGTTATTTAATAAATAAGGGTGTTTTGAATGAAAATGAAATTACATACCAAGTCCAACCTGTAAATGGTCAGTATAAGATTATTAAAATAGAAGGTACAAATCCACCAGAACAAATTGATGTTGTAGAACTTCGAAATTCAAAAATAAAAATTGATGGGTATGACACAAATAGTGGTTTATTCAAAGATGAAAAATCGGCATTAAGGGCTGCAGATAATTTAAAAAAGTCATTGTAATTTAATTTTTTTTTGTATCTTTGTATCTATGGAAAATTTAGATACACTACAACTACAAGAAATCAAAGTACTTTGTAAAAAATACAACATATCAACAATTGGTGATAAAAAAAGTCTTATAAAAAAACTTAAATATTATTTAGAACCAATACCCGATGTTTTAAATACTCACACAGGAAGAAAAGTTCCAAAAAATAAAGAAGTTGTTGGGGTAAAATTTGACTCCACCCAAGAAATTAATTCAATATTAAAAAGAAAGGGTCAATTTTTATATTATTCGTTGGGGTATAGTTACTATTCTGTGGATAAACTGAATAAATAAAGTATTTATTTGTTATAGAATCATGAGAAGAAATAGTTTATTAATTACCGAAAGTGAAAGAAGACAAATTATGTCTTTATATGGTCTTATAACTGAAGACGATAATGAAATCACAAAATGTAAAATAGATGGAACGGTTTCGATGAAAAACAAAAATCCAAATCATACCTTTGTTTCTTCAGAAATAAAAATATTGTTATTATCTGGAAATACTAATATAACAGAAACGTCTGTAGGCCAACAAAATAATTTTAAAATTGAAGTTGATTTAAAAAGTGGTGACTATATACTACAAGCTGAAGGACAAATTTATTTCAAAGATAATACAGGTAAAGAAATTATAAGGGAAATTGACGAATCGTCACAAACGAAGTTCAGTGTAAACACTAAAAATTTTGGAAAAGAAAAAGATATAGAAATATCTATAAAATTATATTTATCGGGCGGTAAAACATTTCAAGCAGTGGAGGTTAAAAAAAATAAAAATATAACATTTTTATTTGTTGATTCTAAAACTAAATCACGCTTAAAAAATATAGATGTAAAAATAACGACAAACGAAAATAAAACTAATATCGATACAGAATATAAAACAGAATATACTACAGATGAAAATGGGGAAATATCAATAACAAAGCTCACTAACGGAATAATTTATAACACCACAGGTAGTAACGAGATGATATTTAATATTGAAACACAACCCCAAGGGTATAAATTAAGAAAAGAAGAAGTAATTACCACTGCAGGAAAAATAAATATTTTTACAATTAAACTTACTAAAGTTAATGATTTTGTGCAAGATGACGAAGATTATACAAGAACTCTCAAATGGCCTTTAACCTACAAATCAACCTTTTTTACAATATATGGTCATACAAAAACACCAT
>Ga0194118_10004106_pt1 | contig 16182 bp, 15 predicted proteins | sample TA2MahsurfametaG_2_FD_148662 | JGI IMG/M metagenome (GOLD analysis project Ga0194118, IMG submission 148662) | Freshwater microbial communities from Lake Tanganyika, Tanzania - TA2015013 Mahale N5 surface | ecosystem: Environmental > Aquatic > Freshwater > Lake | place: Tanzania: Lake...
ACTCATTGATCAATCAAGATTTAGCCAATCAGATTAATCAAATGGCTGAGACTGCTACTCGATCAAAAACTCTAAACAATATTGAGGCCATTTTAAAAACCAGGCGAAATTTGGCACAAAATGCAGCTCCTCTGTTACTAATCGAAGCATTGATGTGTGAGTTACGTTAATAAGATGGTATTTAGCACCCTAAAAAATAAGGCAAAATACTCCTATGCGTCTTGACCATGTTTCCTACGCTGCATCTCACGATCAGATCTCTGACGTTGTTAATCGAATTGGTTCACAAATCGGAACTGCTTTTGTTGATGGTGGCATTCACCCAAAGTTTGGTACAAGAAATTTCACAGCTCCATTACTTAACGGTCAATACATCGAGGTGGTCTGTCCTTTGGACCATCCAGCAACAGATGCAACTCCATTCGGTCAGGCAGTGAAGAAAAAAGCAACAGAGGGTGGAGGTTGGCTTAGCTGGGTTTTAGCAACAAACGACATTAATCTGAGTGAAACAAGAATTAAAAGAAATTCTATAATTGGTAGTAGAAGGTTACCTGATGGTTCAGAATTAGTGTGGAAACAAATCGGAGTACTTGCAATTTTAGAGAATCCAACTTTACCCTTCTTTGTAGAATGGGTATCAGGCATTCACCCATCAAAATCTCACTCACCTACGGCTGCAATATCTAGAATCTTTTTATCAGGAGATTCGAGCAAAACGATTGAATGGATCGGGGCTGATCCTAAGTCATTTTTGAGCTCAACTATAATTGAGTGGGTGGATCAAGAAAAGAACTTGTCATACTCTGGTATTAATGAGATAGAGTTTGAACTTGGTGGTATCAAAGTTTTGGTGAGTTAAGAAATAATTTTTTCTCTACTAAATATACTTTATGTACTTTGTGGTATCCGATTCACTCAATGGTGGGTTCATTTGGTGTAGTGGGTTTGAAATTACTATTCCATCTGCGTTTATTGAGGTCATCAATCTTGGCCAATAGGTTTGCTCAGGGTCAATTTTGACTATAAATATAACAAGGCCTTTACTGTTGAATAACTTTAAAAAATCTTCACTAAACGCCGTGTTTGATGTAACTGTAAATGTATTAATACCAAAAACACTTCCAATCTTTTCCCAATCTGGTAAACCTAGTCCAGTAGTTTTATCACAGCCCACGTAATGTCCACCAAAGGAATTTTTCTGATTTCCTCGAATTGATTGGTAACCAGAGTTATCCATAATAAAAATCTTTAAATTTAAATTGTTTATAGCTGCAGTTCCAAGTTCTTGTAAGTTTTGAGCAAAACCCCCATCCCCTTCGAACATAATTGTTCTCTTATCAGTGTGTGCAAGTGCCGCACCTATTGCTCCTGATAGACCATATCCCATACTAGCCATCGCATGGCTCGTTACCATCAATTGTCTGCCCTTGTTTGAAATTATTCTCATAGCGCTCTCGTATGCAGCCGCTCCAGAGCTACAAGGAATTACAACCTCATCACCTGAAGTTATCTTCATTAAGTTAAATATGAAACTAGAGCTCTCAACATAGTCATTACTAGCTATGTTTGATTTCTCGGGGTGATTTAATTCTGATCTAACCATTTTTATGAACATTTTCCACTCAGAAAACAGGTTTTTGATACCGGGGTCAATATGTAAAGAAATTTGTTCAACTACCGAGTTGCAATCACCTAAAAACACCATATCAACATTAGGAAAACCTTTAGTGGTTTCAGTTTCATCTATTTCTATTTGCACAACCTTAGCTCTAGGTGCAAATGCCTCCCAGTTATAACCAACCTGCATGATACCAAGACGGGTACCTAGTGCAATGATCAAGTCAGATTGTTGTATAAGTATATTGGACCATCTTGAACCGTACCAGTTAGGTTTACCACAATAATACTCATAATCGATTCCTACCCGGTCAGCCCCATTAAATGTAGTGGCTATTGGAATCTCAAGAGCAAAAAGTGAATTTAAATTGGTGCCTCTTGATATGCCTCCACCAATTAAAAGCATGGGGCGAGTAGATCGGGAAATCATTTGAGAAATTTTTTTAGCAATATGGTTTGCATTATCCACTTTGAACAAACTGTTTCCCAAATTATTAAATTCGTAATCAACTATATCTTCCACTAACATTCCGCGCTCCTGAGTTGATATATCTAGACAAACTTCGATGAAAACCGGTCCTTTTCGAGGGGATTTAGAGATGTTTATTAACTTGAACAACTCTCGTTTTGAAATTTGAGAATCAACCCTAACTGAAGATTTTGTAATAGATTTACAAAGATTAACACCATCAATTTCTTGGAAACCAATTTGTCTGTAATTACCTTTAGACAACTCAGAACTTTTTGCTTGGCCGCCTATAATTAATAATTCACGGCTATCAGTCCAAGCCCCAGCAATTCCAGTTATAGCATTAGTTAAACCTGGGCCTGCCGTAACAATTACAAAAGATTTTTGCTCGGTAACTGAAATTTCATTGAAATAGTCTGCGGCAATAACCGCGCCCACTTCATGTATAAACGGGATGCAAGTGAATTTGTGGCTTGCAGACTCAAGTAAATGCATAACATTGCCTCCAGAGACATAAAAGCAGTGGGTATAACCCGCCTCCACAAGCCAATCCATAAAAAGATCACTGTATTTTGCCATGTATAAATAGTATCCTAAACAAAAACAAATTACCGTTATATACTTTTGGAAATGAATGACCTAAGTGTGATAATAAATGGCGCAACTGGTTGGATTGGGCAACAAACTGCAATAAAGCTTGTGAGTAAATTTAGTGATAATTTAGATTTGATTCTTATGAATTCAAAGCCAACACGTATTCATCTATTAAACAAGTACTTTTACACCACTACACCATCAAGTCTTAAGTTGGATAATCATATTGACTATTATTTCGATTATGCATTTCAAACAAGAGAGAAAATTGAATCTATGGGAGAAAAACAATACATCGCCACAAATTTAGATTTAGTGAACCGCTCTGTAGGAATAGTTAAAAAATTTACTCCTAAGAGCGTTGTATTGTCGAGCTCAGGGGCAGTTTATAACTCCTCCAAATACGCTCAAGCAAAGAATTTTAAACTTTACTCAGAGCTAAAATTCCTTCAAGAACAGCTGATTATGGATGCGTGTAAAGTATCAGGCTCAAATTTAGTGATAGTTAGAATTTTTAACTTAACAGGTGAAGGCATGAACAAGAGTAAGGTTTACGCTTTTCAAGAAATTGTAGAAAAAGCACTTAAAAACAAGGAAATTACAATTAAATCCAATTTTGAGGTACTTCGAAGATACTGTGATGTTGGGCAATTACTTGATTTAATTCTTCAAGTAACATTTAGAGGAGAAAATATGTGTTTTGATTCTGGTGGACACCTTATCGAGATACATCGTTTAGCCGATTTAGTAAAGTCGTCTCTAAATTCTAACTCATTGATAATTTCTGAGCCTATAGACTATTTTACGACTTCTGACCATTATTATTCAAATTCGGACAAGTATGAGCAACTAGTTAGGAAGTTTCTAAATCAAGATTCGCTTTCTATTGAATCGCAGATCTTTAAAACAGCGCAAAATTTAACCACTAGGCGCTTATAGCATTCAACCAAGGAGGTTGCAGAAGATTTGCATATTTCTCCAACTCTCGTTTCTCCCTCAAGGTATCCATGGGCTGCCAAAAGCCTTTATGCTGGAAAGCCATCAATTGAGACATTTTTGTTAAATTAGTTAACGCCCCTGATTCAAAGGGTTCACTGGGGGATGCTACAAAGTTCAATACTGACGGCTCTAAAACAAAAAAGCCTCCATTTATCCATCCTTCATCAGATTGATTCTTTTCTCCGAAATGTGTAACAACATTATTCTCAATTTTCATATATCCAAATCTTGCTGGAGGTCTTACTGCAGTAACTGTTGCAAGTTTTCCATGAAAATCATGAAAAGCTAGAAGTTTTGGAACTGAAATATTGCCTAACCCATCGCCGTATGTTGCGATGACTTTTTCATTGGGAATTGTCTTCATTACCTCCGAGATACGACCTCCAGTTTGCGTATTTAAACCAGTATTTAAAGTTGATATATGCATAGCGTTTGAGTTTGAGTCAAAAATTTGATTATTACAAACCCAGTCCTCGATGACTTCACTCTTATATCCTGTCGAGATTATGAACTCATTAAATCCTTGCAAGCTGAATATATTCATTAAATGCCAAATTATGGGCTTACCGTTAATCAGCACCATTGGTTTAGGTTTGTCTTCAGTCTCTTCAGAAATTCTAGTACCTAAACCACCAGCTATAATAATTACTTTAATCATTTACTTCCAAATAATGTATGAAAAGAATCAACCACATAATCAAGCATCTGCTCTGTTAATCCCGGCCAGACACCAATCCAGAATGTGTCATTCATGACAATATCTGAATTATTCAAATCACCTACTACTCTTCTAGGAGTTCCTATAAAAGCCGGTTGTCTCAAAAGATTTCCACCGAAGAGTAGTCGTGTTCCAATTTTGTTTTCATTTAAGAACTTAACGATATCATTTCGAGAAAATGGCGAATTCTTCCTAACAGTGATGGCAAAACCAAACCAGGATGGATTGCTATGTTTTGTAGGTCTGGGTAAAATAAGAAATTCTTCCAACGATTTCAAATGATCACACAGGTATTGCCAATTATCTCTGCGCTTTTGGACAAATCTTTCTAATCTTTCAAGCTGTGCTAGTCCAATTGCCGCCTGTATATCTCCTGACTTCAAATTGTAGCCACGGTGAGAGTAAGTGTATTTATGATCATAACCTTCTGGAAGATCTCCTAATTTCCACTCATACCTCTTTAGGCATGTGTTATCGCAACCAGGTGCACACCAACAGTCTCTACCCCAGTCACGAAATGACTCAACAATAACTTTATGTGCTGCTTTCTTTACCAAGACTGCTCCGCCTTCTCCAGTAGTTATATGATGTGCAGGGTAGAAACTAAATGTTGAAAAATCACCAAAAGTTCCAAGATTTTTTCCTTGGTAGGTTCCCCCTAAAGCATCACATGAGTCTTCAATGACCCAAAGGTTGTGTTTCTTTGCCAACATAGAGACGAGCTCGAGATTAAATGGATTGCCCAAGGTATGAGCCATCATGATTGCCTTTGTTTTATCAGTGATAGCCGCCTCAAGTTGTTCATCATTTGCGACATACGTTGGTAGATCGATGTCAACATAAACTGGAATCAAGTTGTTTTGGAGAATTGGTGTCACGGTAGTTGGAAACCCCGCCGCGACTGTTAAAACCTCATCTCCCGGTCGCAACTTACGTTCTCCCATTTTTGGACTTGTCAGAGCACTCAACGCAACCAAGTTTGCTGATGAACCAGAGTTCACCATAAAGGCGTGTCTCATACCAACTAACTTGGCAAATCTAGACTCAAATTCCTCAGAGTAAGGGCCAGAAGTTAACCAGAAATCCATACTGGCTTGTACTGCTAATTCAATTTCTTCAACTCCGAAAACTTTTCCTGTCACTGGTACAGAGGTTTCACCCGGGATAAATTTTTGCTGCGGGTGTCTTTTACTAAACTCACCAGCAATAAAGTTAAAAACAGAATGTTTGGGGTCCTGCATAATTCTCCAAATCTGGGTAATTTAGTTTTGTGCCAAAACTCCAGTAGTGTTGCACCGTGAACCAATCCTCATTATCTCACATAAACCAAAATTTAGGTCCAGTTTTAGTGACGGGACATACTGGATTCAAAGGTACTTGGCTAACCATACTTTTGGAGCACCTCGGAGTGGAAGTAATTGGTTTATCGCTACCGGCTGATCCTAAATCACTATTTACAAGAGCTAATCGCTTGGGAAAAGTACAAGAAGAATTTTTTGATATTAGAGATGAAAAAAAAGTTGATAATTTTATTGGACAGATAAAACCAAGAGTAATCATGCACTTAGCAGCTCAATCTCTCGTACTTGAATCGTATAACAATCCGAAACTTACCTTTGATGTGAATGTTGGGGGCTTAGTAAATGTTTTAAATGCTTTTAGCCGAATTGATTCTGTTGAAGCAATTCTGGTCTCAACTACCGATAAAGTTTATGAAAATACTGAAAGTGGAAAATCCTTCACAGAAAATGATTCTCTTCGAGGGAAAGACCCTTATAGCGCAAGCAAAGTTGCAGCCGAGAATGCAGTTTTTGCTTGGCGTGAATTACTTAAGAGTAATAGCAATAAAAAGGTACTAACTGCTCGGGCAGGTAATGTTATTGGTGGTGGAGATTTCTCAGAAAATCGGCTCCTCCCTGATTTAGCAAGAGCTTTTTCAACTAATTCAAGTGTAGTAATTCGCAACCCAATGAGTACGAGGCCGTGGCAACACGTATTAGATCCAATTGCGGGTTATTTAATGATGGTTAACAATGCATTAAGTGGAAATAAACTAGAAATTCTAAATTTTGGACCCTCTGAGAAAAGTTTATCTGTAAAGGAAGTAGTAAAAATCGCTGCAGAAAACTGGCAATCACAGGGAACCATTATTTTTAGAGAGAATTTAGGAGATATTGAGGCTCAGGCTTTAGAGTTAGATTCATCTGCGTCAAGAGAAAAACTTAATTGGCGACCTGTTTGGACTCAACAACAGGCAGTTATTGAAACTATCACTTGGTGGAAAGATGTTATAACCAAAGGAATTGATGCACACGATAGATGTAAATTAGATGTATTCAAATTAATTACTAAGATGAGCTTCCAATGAACACCCAAATAATAGTCAATAAACGGAACAACTTCTGGAAGGGTAATGTAATTTTTAGAGCCTTGAAAGTGTTATATCCTAAGGACAGGATAAAGGTTGGTTTACTTGCAACAACTCAAATTCTGCTGAGCATTCTTGATTTATTGGGCGTGGCCGTCATAGGCATGATCGGTGCAATTACTGTAAACGGTAGTGCGTCAAGACCACCAGGCGATCGAGTATCATCAATTTTGGAATTTCTCCAACTTGGCAATCTGGAGTTAGTAAAACAAATTTCGATACTAGGAGTTCTCGCTGCATTTTTGTTAATAACTAAGACAATGTCGACTATTTATTTAACAAGACGAACTATGTTTTTTCTTGGGCACAGAGCATCGAGCATAACTCAAGAGCTTATATATAAATTGTTAAACCAATCGTTTCAGGAAATTCAAAAGCGTTCATTACAAGAAAACGTTTACATAATTACAGGTGGTGTCAGCTCAATTACCAACGGTGTTATCTCAGCATTTATTTCATTAGTCTCAGATTTGGTACTTTTATTGGTAATGATTATCGGTTTATTCTATGTAGACCCGAAAACTGCATTCATCTCTATCTCACTGTTCGGAGTAATCTCACTGGTCTTATATAGGTTGACGCACGTAAGAGCTAACACTCTTGGGAAGAGGCAGAGGCTATATTCAATCAAAAGCATAGAAATGATTCATGAGGTAATCGGTTCATTTAGAGAAGTAGTAGTTGGAGGGCGTAGGGCATATTATTCAGAGCAGATAGGCAAATCACAAGATAATTTGGCGCGAAATCAAGCTGAATTATCCTTTTTACCCACAATTAGTAAATATGTTCTAGAGGTAACTGTAGTAATTAGCTTTTTAGTAATTAGTGCGGTGACATTTAGCTCAAATAGCTCAGCACGTGCAGTTGCTGTGATTTCGGTGTTTTTGGCAGCGAGCACTCGTATTGCGCCGGCGATACTGAGGTTACAGCAAGTGGCAATTACCATTAAGAGTGCATCAGCAGTGGCATCTCCAACCTTTGAACTCATTGAGAATTTAGACTTAGACGATTCAGCGAGAGATAAAATAAATAAATTTAAAAATGAGCACCCTGGATTTGTTCCAAGCATTACCGTGGAATCAGCAACCTTCACTTATGAAGGAAACTCTAAACCGACATTACAAGGCATAAATTTGAGTATTGATCCTGGTCAAATTGTGGCATTAGTTGGGCGATCTGGAGCCGGTAAAACAACTCTGGCAGATCTTATTATTGGAGTGCTAGAGCCTGACTTTGGGAAAGTTAGAATTTCTAATCTTAAAATCAAAGAAGTATCCAGACTTTTTCCTGGCTCGATTTCATATGTGCCACAAGAGGTTTTTATCGCTAATGGTACGATAAGGGCGAATGTATGTTTGGGTTTTGACCCAACTGAGCTATCCGATGAATTCATTTGGGAAGCTTTGAAATCCGCCGAATTAGATAATGTGGTTATCCAATTGCCTGAAAAACTGGATGGAGTTGTTGGCGATTATGGTTCTAAGTTAAGTGGTGGGCAACGGCAACGTTTGGGAATTGCTAGAGCACTGATTACCAAGCCCCAGGTATTAGTGCTTGATGAAGCGACGAGCTCATTAGATAGTCAAACTGAACAAAACATTACTGAATCTATATTGAAACTTGGAGGCAAAGTTACAGTAATAATAATAGCGCACAGGCTAAGTACGATTAAGAGTGCTGATACTGTTGTATATCTTGAAAATGGAAAAATAAAGTCTTTGGGAAGTTTTGAAAAAGTACGAAGTGATGTACCTGATTTTGATAATCAAGTAAAGTTGTTAGGTATTTAAACTTTTTGTTTTAATTGATTTGGTACAATAGTTGCATGAAACTATTAGTTGCTGGTGGTGCAGGCTTTTTGGGATCAAAACTGTGTGAAGAACTATTAAAAATGAGTCATGAAGTAATTGCTGTTGATAATTTCATAACTGGGAATAAAAAAAATATAGAGCACTTGCAACAATTTAAAGATTTTTCAATTGTTAATCACGACATTATTGAATCTCGCGTTTTCGAAGTTGATGGAATATTTAATCTAGCTTGCCCAGCCTCTCCACCTCTTTATCAAAAAGATCCAGTTAAAACTGTAAAAACAAATGTTATTGGATCAGCAAACCTGCTTGACTTGGCCCAGATAACAAATTCACGAATTCTGCAAGCGTCAACCTCTGAGATATATGGAGACCCAAAAGTATCTCCACAAACTGAAGAATACTGGGGAAATGTAAACCCAGTCGGATTAAGATCTTGTTACGACGAGGGAAAAAGAACCGCCGAAACCCTGTTCATGGATTATCATAGGCAGTACAAAACAGATATAAGAATAGCTCGCATTTTCAACACTTATGGCCCCAGAATGTCAGTTTACGATGGAAGGGTCGTTAGTAATTTCATAGTTCAATCATTAACAAATAAGGACTTAACAATTTATGGAGATGGGAATCAAATAAGAAGCTTTTGTTATGTAGACGATTTAATAATTGGCCTAATAAAACTTTTTTTCAAAGAGAATTGTCACCACCCAATAAACATCGGAAACCCTGACCCAATAACTATGGAAGAATTAGCAGTTGAAATTATAAAACTCACAAAATCTAAAAGTAAAATTTCTCACATGCCACTACCTTCTGATGATCCTATAAATCGAATACCAGATATATCTAAAGCCATTGACGAGCTAAATTGGAGGCCTTCAATAAATAGAAGTGAAGGATTGAAAAGAACTATAAAGTACTTTTCTAAAGAATTAAAAATTGCATTTTGATGAGCATAACAATTATTATACCAAGTAGAAATCGCAAGGTTTTATTAAAAAAATTAGTAAATAATTTAATGCTTAATTTCAAGCAAATCGACCAAATAATAATTGTTGATTCATCAGATAAAGCAGAGAGCAAAGCAAAGTTTTTAGCTAATAAAAAAATTCTTTATGTTCATTCAAAAATCAAATCGGCTGCTATTCAAAGAAATATTGGGCTCACATTAGTGCAACCGAATTGTAAATATGTGGCATTCTTGGATGACGACGTAAGCCCACCTTTAAATTACTTCACAGACTTAATTGCTTTACTTAAAAGTAGAAAAGCAGCTGGAGTTTCTGGTGTTGCAAAGAATCCAAATATCCATAAATCTAAAAAAACAAATAAAGTTTTTGAAGCATACAGGAAGTTATTCTTCTTAGACTCAAACAAAGAAGGAGTTGTGTTGAATAGCGGGGTAAATGTTCCTATCAAAAATATCTCAAAAGCAAACCCAATTGTTGAATGTAAATGGCTAATAGGGTGTGCAGTTTGGAATTATCAAAAAATTAATCGCTTTCAATTTGACAACCGCTTTTATGGTCAGTCATTAGGCGAGGATGTCTTATTTTCACTGAAAGTTTCCAAATATGGCAAATTGTTTGTAAAACGTAATCTAATTTTAAAACATTTGGAGTCTCCGATCGGTAGACCAAGCTACTTGAAGCATCATAGAATGTGGGTAAAAAATCGATTCTATATTTCAGAAGAAATGCTTGGAAATCGGTTGAAATTTTCCTATCATTGGTGTAATTTTGGGAAATTTCTATCCATTATGGCGTTTGCTCCAAAGAACCCAATCAAGTTTGTATTGTGCACTTTAGGGATGGTTTTAGGATTATTTGATGTTATAAAGGCAAAATATGCGAGTTAGATTGATTGGACATCAAGGAGAACCTTTCATGAATACGGGTTCAAATGGGCCATGGCATGAATTTGCTAAAGAACTGAATAGTAAAGGATACGAAATAGTTCAAGATGACTTTGGGATCAAAATAGATTTGTTAATAGCGAATACACATTCTAGAAAAGGAATCAAAGAAGCAAAAAAATCCAACCTCGATAAAAATAAAAAACACCTTATTCTTTGGGAACCCCCAATTGTCGATTACAAGCGCCATCGGAAATCAACATTAAAAAAATATGGAATTATCTGGTCACCTACAATTTATTGGGCGAATAGAAAAAATACACGAATTTTTAAATGGCCTCAATTACTTCTTGAAGAGCAAGATGAGAGTCTTGAAAAATGGGCCTTAAGAGAAAATAAATCGGCAACGGTTCTTGCGAATAAATTCTCTGCAGCTAAAGGAGAACTATATTCATTGCGTCGTGAACTTGGGAAAAAAACTGCGAAAAATTGCATAATGGATCTTTATGGTGACAAGTGGAATCTAAATAGAATGTATAGTTATAGACATTATTTCGGTAACTTTATTCGCACACCTATTTGGAAAATTAGTTTAAGGTCCTGGAGATACTTAGGATCTCAACAAAAAAATTATAAAGGTTTAAGCCGAGACAAGACCGAAACTTGTAGAAGATATAGAATTGTAGTGGTTCTAGAAAATTCAAAGAATTACATCAGCGAAAAATTCTTTGACGCGTTTGCATCTGGTGCAATAGTTATTTATGTTGGGCCACCTTTAAATGATTTTGGTATCCCTAATGAATCAGCGATTTTAGTTGAACCAAATGTAAATTCAATTCTTGATAAAATCACCGAAATTACAAATCTTGGAGTAAATGAGCAGTATGAGATTTCACGTAACCAACAGAAGAATATTCTCTCAGTTTCTGCAGATTGGTACTGCAACGTAGTACTAAAAAAACTTGCTAAAGACATTTGTTCAGCATCAAGAACACCCATAAAGAATTAATTTTATAAGATAGAATCTAATAATGCGTCCAGTATTGAGCATCTGTGTTTTAACTTACAATAGGTCGAAGTTTTTGGCAGAACTTTTAATCTCAATATTCACTCTTGACGAATCCTTTTTGGAGCAAATAGAAATTATCGTTATTGACAATGGCAGTACAGATGAAACTTGGAGAACTTTAGATAAATACTCCGATCAAAAGAATTTTAAGTCAAAGAAATTTTTAGAAAACAAAAGAGGTTCAGCAAGCTATTTAGAACTTATTAAAATAGCAAATGGAGATTTTGTTATATTCCCAGGTGACGACGATGTCTTCAAAACTAATGCGCTGAGTGAAGCGATAAAATTCCTAGGCGAATTCCCAGAGAAATATTCAATGATTGCTTTTGGTGCTGACACCATTAATGAGCATGGAAAATCAAATCTATTCACGTATCGACCACCTAGCAAATATTCAAGAGATAGAATTGCAGCAAAGTTGCTAGTCGACTCAGTTTTTTGGATGCCTTGCACAATAATTCAAACAAGTATCCTAAAGAACAAAAGTGATCCAATGACACTAACATCGTTTGATTGGTGGATTTGGATTAATGGGGTGATCAATGGAGAGATAAAGTGTTTTGACTCGGATTTAATTTCATATCGACAACATGATGGTCAAGAGCAAAAATCATTTCTTAAATTAAATTGGGAAATAGACTCACTTTTAATGTTGAATAGGGAATTAGAATCAGGTTTTGGTAGATACATAACAGATTTAATTGACAAAAAGTCCAACTTTTTGGAGCAACTTGAAACAGAACTTCAAAATTTAAAATTTGATGAATTCCGAGTTATCAAATGGAGTCTAATTCTTACAAAGATTTCTAAGTTATCGGGTTCTATAAACTTGCTTAGATCTATTGGTAATCCTGCAAGAATTTGGAACGATTTAAGATTTGTGGAATCTTGGTTCCATCAGAAATTATCTACAAAGGAAATTTTGAATTTTTTTGAGTTTTGGGGGGTGGAGGTAAAATCTGACGTTCTTTCTGAAGGGAAAAATTATTTAAGAGACTTAGACAGTGGTGACTCAAACTATAAAAAGTCGCCAGTTCTTAGTTTGTATTATCAAAATGACTTGAATGATTTCCAATTCATTCTAGAGTTTCAAAAGGAAGATGAAATTATGAGATTTACAGGTTCAAGTGAAGATGTTTTACAATCAAATTTAAAATCACTTTTTGGATTAACAATTAGAGAATATCGCAAGGCAGAAACCTTTAACCAAATAACACCATTTGAATCTAAAGTATTAAGATTTGTTAGATTACTAAAGGGAAGTAAGTTGGCAAATCTGATGAAATCGCAAAGATGAATTCTATAGAGTCTAGAGTAACAGCCTTAATGCCTGTAAAAAATGGAGCTATATTCCTAAAAAAGTCTTTACCACATCTACAGTTATCATGTAAAACAACAGATGAAATTTTGATAATTGATGATTTTTCAGATGATAATACTGCTAAAATTGTTAAAGATGTCGCTAGGACAGATCAGCGAATCAGATTTTTAAGCAATTTAAATCCCGGTATAGTTGGAGCTCTTAACCTTGGTTTAAGGGAAGCGTCAAATGAATGGATTGCTCGATTTGACGTTGATGACAGATATGTAACAAGTAGATTGGATGAACAAAGAGTTTGCATTAGTAGTAATGTGATTGGAATTTTTTCAGATTATGATTTTTTTAGTGAAGCTTCACCATATTTAGGGACGATACCAAGTGCCATTGATTCCGATGCTGTTGTGGTCTCGCTAGTATCAAGCCAAAGAACTGCTCACCCATCAATTCTATTTAATAAAAGTTCCGTGCTAGATGTTGGTGGATACCGGCAAGAAGATTTTCCTGCAGAAGATTTATCGTTATGGCTAAGGATGAGCCGAGTAGGAGAATTGATATCAATACCTAAAGTACTTCTACATTATCGTTTAAGTGCTGCTTCGGTAACTGGAACTAGGAGACAAGCCTCAATATTAAAGAAAAATTATCTTATACAAAGTATAGGACTTAATCCTTTGAATGTGGAAGAAACATCTACCAGGCTTGAACAGATATTTGAAGCTTACAAGCAAGAAAGTTTGTCTAATGAGCGAGAAATTCTACTAATTAGAGATCTGGTAAAGATTTTCAGAAACGGAAGACTTTCTGAAAAGATTCGTAAAAAAATTAGATCTCAACTTCTAGCATATGGTGTAAAAAACTTGAATTCTTTTTCAAAATCAAAGAGCGTGATCAAATTACAGCGAGAGAAGAAATTACGCGATAAGGTAAGGAGCTGACTCTAATGCCAACATCATCTAGCGCCTTTAATTGGATAAAACGGTTACCCAAAAAAGATTTCATCATTGTAAGAATTGTTGGAGGGTTAGGAAATCAGCTCTTTACATTATTTTTTGGTCTAGCAGTGAGCACGGCATTAGGAAGCAAGTTAATCGTGGATGATAAATTGATAGTTTTTGGAAGTAATTCCGATCGAAAAATTGAGATAGTAAATTTAAAGTTTGGAAATACAAAGTTTTTTTTCAAAAAAAAATTTTTTCAACTAAAAATACTGATAAAAAGAAGCTTAATAAGCAGAAAAATTTTCTGGCATATATTCCATGTTCAAAGGAATATCGTTGATGAAAAAACGGTAGCCGATGCCAATTTTAAGTTTAGAACAGGACTAACTTTTACAGGTTACTATCAAGACTGGTTTTATGCCGACATTTTCTACGAAAAGAATCGCAACATGTCTGTTGAGGTGCTAAATCCTTCTGCGGGTTACAACAAACTTAGGTTAGAGCTAAGAAAAATCCGCCCTATTTGTTTGCACGTAAGGCTAGGTGACTATTTAAATTTTCCGGAAATTTATTCAGTTTTACCTGAATATTATTACCTGGATGCGTTAAATTATTTAAATTCAAGCGAAAGGTTACCAGTCTGGGTCTTTACGGAGTCAAAGAGTGAGTTGACTACACACTATCCAAACCTTTTTGCTTTAGCCGACAAAATTGTAGATCGTAGTTTTGGGACAACAGATAGTGAAAGTTTTGCCTTGCTTCAAGAGAGTCAGTCCATAGTAGTAAGTAATTCAACCTATTCTTTATGGGCAGCTTGGTTTGCTGAAAAAAATGGTGCAAAAGTAGTTGTGCCATTACAAATGGGCGTTAAAGGAGGCCAGGATGATCTAGCTAGCGCTCGATGGGACCGTTACGATTTGATCCGTAAAGAAATAGTGCCAAAATCAAGTCAGGATGATAGCTACACTCTCAAAAAAAGAGAGTTTGAGAGCAAATTCAGTTAGATAACGATAATTTACTGGGTCATTATCGCTCAATCCGCTGACCTTATTAGAGATGGTCGTACATGATTGTTCGCCCATATCCAGCTCGGTTGCATCCAGAAATACATTCAAATCCGAGTCTAAGAGAAAGTCACCGTGGCTACTGTCTGTATCGGTAGGGTTCAGTACTCTTTGTAGATGATTCATCACATGAGTATTGGCGTATCAGATATCATTGCATCAGGTTCCTTCTATGATGTAATTCTAGAACCATTGGGTTACTCAAGAGTCTTTGAGGATCTGCGCCCTGGTGAAATGCATCAAGCAATCGGTTATGGCGTTTTTCCAGATGAGGACATTTTTGCTATTAAGGAGCGAAGCTCGGAATATCTTTCTCCAGGCCCAGGATTTCATCTTGCCTTCTCTGCGCCGTCAAGAGAGTTGATTGACATGTGGCATAAGAGAGGAATTGAAATGTGTGCAAAGGATAAAGGTGCTCCAAAAATTTGGACAGACTTTGAACCCAATTACTATGCAGCGTATTTAACTGACCTTGATGGCTGGCAGATAGAAGCAGTGTTCAAAACCATTCAATAACAGTGTCGTGAAAGAGAAATTGTTAGTATGTGTCACACATCTTGCGGTTTAGTTTGCATCCAAATATTGCATCCAAGTAAACAATTATCACCGACTGCGCTCAAATATCTGTGAATTTTGTTCAATTCATGGAGCCGCCCACGGGAATCGAACCCACAACCTTCGCTTTACGAGATCTAGGGGTGGTAGAAGGCGAAAGAAATCTCAGCCACGCCCACATGAGCGTCGAAAGCGCCCTAGGTAGATCAGAAGTTTAGTTAAATATCTCTCCTATGGCTTCTATAACAAACCAGATTGAATCAAATGGTATTAATTTTATTGATCAATCAGAAAGACGAGGCACTGCTCGGTCATTGTTTTGGCCATGGGCTGCAGCAAATGTTTCATCCCTAGCACTCTCCTACGGATCTTTTTTTCTGGGTTTTGGAATCTCTTTCTGGCAAGCAACTGCAGCAGCGGTCATTGGAACCTTAGGAAGTTTTTCATTAGTGGCAATCTCATCCTTAGCAGGCAAACGTGCCAACGCACCCACCATGACATTATCTCGAGCAGCATTTGGTGTTAAAGGAAATCGATTACCTGGCTTTTTATCATATTTAATTTTTGTTGGCTGGGAAACAGTCTTAGTCTCCCTTGCCACATTAGCATCAGAAACTGTTTTCACAAGAGTAGGAAATATTGATCCTGATCTATCAAAAATCTTTGGTTTTTTACTAGCAGGCGGATTGACAATTATTGGTGGCGTTTTAGGTTTTAAAGTAATTATGAAAATTCAATTTT
>Ga0194118_10004114_pt1 | contig 16169 bp, 16 predicted proteins | sample TA2MahsurfametaG_2_FD_148662 | JGI IMG/M metagenome (GOLD analysis project Ga0194118, IMG submission 148662) | Freshwater microbial communities from Lake Tanganyika, Tanzania - TA2015013 Mahale N5 surface | ecosystem: Environmental > Aquatic > Freshwater > Lake | place: Tanzania: Lake...
TTCTCTTCCGCTCGATCCCGCGCCGCGATGTAAAACCACTTTCAAAAAAACTCATCAGCGAATTTGGTTCAGTTGCCGAAGTGCTGGGTGCGCCGCTTGCTCGCTTACGCGCAACCGAAGGCATAGGCGATTCAACCGCGATTGATTTGAAACTTGTTGAAGCGGAAGGCCGTGAACTTGCCAAAGGCGCTGTAAAGAAACGCACCATCCTTGGATCATGGACAGCGGTGATTGATTATTGCCGCGCATCAATGGCGTTTGAAACGCGCGAAGTGTTCCGCATTCTCTTTCTGGATAAACGCAACGCATTGATTGCCGATGAAATCCAACAAACCGTTACCGTTGATCACACGCCTGTATATCCCCGCGAGGTCTTTAAACGCGCGCTTAAAGTTTCGGCAACCGCGGTGATCTTTGTTCATAATCACCCTTCTGGGGATCCGACGCCCTCACAAGCCGATATCGCAATGACGCGGCAAATCATATAAGCAGGTAAACCTCTAGGTATTCTTGTTCATGACCACATCATTATCGGAAAAAACGGCCACACAAGTATGAAGGGTCAGGCATTAATCTGAAATGCAAGTGGGTCAGATCAACCGCGCCGCGCCAGTGAGGACCGCAACAAGAAAACCATAAGAAAACACAACACCGATTAAGCCGATGCCAAAGCCAATCGCGACCAAAATTCCATCGCGCTCGACAAGACCAAGACCAATCAAACACAGCGCTATGCCCACCGGAATTTGACCAACAACCGGTAGAGCAAAAACAAGACCGAGCGAGAGGATCAGGAAGCCAAAACCGATGAGACGCAGACCGACGCGAGAGTCAAAAGCGACATAGCGTGGCTGAGCCAATTTTTCGATCCAGCTGACCCAGGGCATCGCACGTTCAATCGCGCGGCTGACATCGGCGCGCGAGAGATCACGCTTTAATACTGAGGCGGGCAACCATGGCGACGGGCGACCCAGAACCATCTGAAGCGAAATAAACACCATCAAGATCCCGCTCACCAAAGCAATCGGCGGCGGCATGGGCAGACTGTTCGGCAAGCCCAAAATTACGATCAAAATCGAATACCCACGCGTGCCCAAAGCCGAAACGATGTCGGACACCGCCAAGCGTTCGCCCGAACCTTGTTCAGGCAAGCGAAGAAGAATTGAGGAGATGCGTTCTGAGGACAGGCTCATGACCTAACTGAAAGGATCAAAATCAAAATGCGATCCCTTCCTAACGCAAAGCGCCCCGTCTCTCAATCAGAGTGATGAAAGAAAAGCCTCAGCCGTCGCGAGATGCCGCTTACGGATCGGTTCTGCCATGGAATCGAGGCTGCGATAAGGCATAAAAAGGCGTGAATTCTTTGCAAGCCGCTTCCGGTTGCGTTCCAGAAAAGCCCAATAAAGCGGGGTGAAGGGGCAGAGCTTTTCAGCTTCCTTCGCTTTTGGACTGAAGCGACATGAGGCGCAATAATCACTCATCCGGTCGATATAAGCTCCCGAGGCCGCATAAGGCTTCGAAGCCAAAAGCCCGCCATCGGCATAGAGCGCCATGCCATGCACATTGGGAAGTTCAACCCATTCGTAGGCATCAGCATAGACCGCTAAAAACCAGTCCTCGACTTCGCTTGGGCGAATACCTGCGAGAAGTGCAAAATTGCCAAGCACCATTAGCCGTTGAATATGATGGGCATAGGCATTGTCCATCGTATCCTTCACACAGTGCTTGAGACAATTCATATCCGTATCGCCCGTCCAATAAAATTCGGGCAAAGGTCGCGTGGCCTCTAACGCATTGGAGCGGGCATAATCCGGCATCACATGCCAATAAAGTCCACGAACATATTCACGCCAGCCAAGGATCTGGCGAATAAATCCTTCAACCGCGTTTAACGGCGCATGACCTTGATGATAGGCACGCTCTGCGGCGCGGCAGATTTCAAGCGGAAGCAAGAGACCACAATTTAATGCGGGAGATAAAAGTGCATGAAACAAAAAGGGCTCGCCCCCTTTCATCGCGTCCTGCACATCTCCAAAACGCGGCAAACAAAAACTGATGAAATGATCGAGCGCCTTCAAAGCGGCCTTACGTGTTACAGGCCAGCCAAAACTTGCGAGTGAACCTGGATGATCAGCAAAACGCCGCGCGACTAGATCCATCACTTCTTTGGTGATCGCGTCAGGCGCAAAGCGAAGCCGTTCGGGAATTTTTTCTTTTGGTGAAAGTGCTTTTCGGTTCTCCGCATCAAAATTCCATTGACCCCCTTCAGGATCTTTTCCCTTCATCAAAAGACCCGATTTTTTTCGCATCTCGCGATAAAAAAATTCCATTCGTAATTCTTTGCGTGGCTGGGCCCATTCCGAAAATTCAGCAGGCGTTGCAAAGAAGCGATCATCACCGCGAATTTCTACCGGAAGATTGAATTCATCCTGCCACGAATCCATCATCTTGCGAACGCGATATTCTCCAGGTTCTGTGACAATGAGTTTTGAAGGTTTTAGCTTTTTGATCGCGCGGTAAAGTTCGCCAGTGAAAGATCCCGTGTTGCCTTTATCTTCTAGCCTCACATAGGTGACATTCAACCCTTCTTGCTTCAACTCTTCGGCGAAATGCCGCATCGCAGAAAGAAGAAGAACAATTTTTTGCTTGTGATGTTTGACGTAAACAGTCTCATCATGAACTTCGACCATAAATACATGATCTTTTTTACGATCAATGTCATTGAGACAGGAAACACCACGCGTGAGCTGATCCCCCAAAATGAGACGTAAGGCACCCACCATGATCAACCCTTGATACGTAGCCGCGCACGACCGCCATCAACACCAAAGCTTTGTCCCGTAATCCAATTGGATTGTGAAGAAAGCAAAAGCGCTGCAAGCGGGCCGACATCATCGGGCTCACCAATCCGTTGCATCGCATGCATGCCGCCAATGGATTGAACAAGCGTCTCATTCGATGTGAGCGAAGAGGCCAATGGCGTGCGCGTCAAAGACGGAGCGATACAATTGACGCGAATTTTTGGCGCAAATTCTGCGGCGAGTGAAAGCGTTAACCCTTCAACTGCGCCCTTTGTCAACCCGATGGAGGTGTGCGCCGTGAAGCCTTGATGCACAGCAACGGTTGAAAAGAGAAGAACGGATGCCGTGTCATGATAGGCTTTCAGCGCGGGCAATGATTCCTTCACGGCGGTGAAAGCACCCAAAGCGTTAAGTTGGAAATCGGCAAGCGCTTCGCTTTCCTGCAAGCGCGCGACAGGTTTTAACGTAATTGAACCCACGGCATAGCAAAGCCCTGCAAGCGCGCCACCCGCTGCTGTTGTGGCCTCATCAACAGCATCCGCTATCTCGTCCGTTTTCATAACATCGGCCACGCTCACTGACGCGCCGCCGAGCACTGTTGCTGCGGCATAAAGCCGCGCCCTGTCGCGGCCAACAAGATGAACCGCATAGCCAAATGCTTTAACCGATTTCGCGACTGATGACCCGATGCCGCCCGCACCGCCGAAAATCAAAATTGTACCCGTCATTCTGCTTGCTTTCCTGTTAACGCTTGTGATTTTAGATCTCGGTTCAGTTACGTCTGATCCGCACAAACAGATTGAAGCGCGCGCCTCATGCCCCCTATGCGAAAAAAGAGCGATTTGCCGCAAAAAATCTGCAAGACCTGCGGGCGGCCTTTCAAATGGCGTAAAAAATGGGAGCGCGTGTGGGACGAGGTGCTTTATTGTTCTGATCGTTGCCGGATGGATAAAAAGGCGAAATGATCACCTTTTAAACATTACCGAGTCTCACAAAGCTGCGCGCTTTGGCAAGCGCTTCGGGCGTATCAAGATCGATCAAAACATGATCGTTCATTATAGGCATCTCGATCACATCTGCATGATGCGATTGCAAGAGTTTGCGGGCGCCCGTGTCACCTGAAAGCTTTTCAATCTCAGGAAAAAGTTTTCGCGAAAGCAAAACCGGATTACCCCACTCACCTTGATAAGTCGGCACCAAAGCCAAAGCATGCGGCGAAGCGTTGAAGAATTCGATCATCTGATTAATCAAATCATGGGTAATCAAAGGCATATCGCCTAAAAGAATGATTGCGGCATCAATTGACGAGGGCAAGGCACGAACACCCGCTTTGAGCGAGGATGAAAGACCTTCGGCATAGTCGGGATTTGAAACAAAGCTCACATCGGCGGACGAAAGCGTTGCAACCATAGCGCCTTGATTATGCCCCGTCACAACTAACACCGGATAGGCGTTAGACGTCAACGCGGCGTCAACACAATAACGTATAAGTGGCCGATCACCGAGAACTTCAAGAAGCTTATGGCTACCCATGCGGGTTGAGCGACCTGCAGCCAAAACAAGCGCTGCGATGTTCATTCCACCGGATCTCCAGAGGGATCGCGCGGACGGCCGCGCTGAACGATTTCCATCAGCAAGCCACCAACACCGAGCGATGTAATATCTGCCCGCTTAACAGGAAGATCCGCCAACAACCGGTGGAGCACCCAATCAAATCCATTTTCTTTTGGTGAACGCGCGCAGCCCGGCGCGCCGATCACCGTCTTGCTGCGCACCGTACCAATCAACAGTAGATTACCCGGATCGACCGGCATGCCAAAATGTTCAATATGTCCCCCAGCTTTTTCAATCGCTGAAGGGATGATATCGCGCCGATCTGTAATCGCTGATGCGCCATAGATGATGACAAGATCTGCGCCATCATCGAGCGATGAGGTAAGCGCTTCTTTGACCGCATCAATGTCGTGGCTCACGCGCAAATCGGAATCGACGATAGAGCCTGAGGGTGCAAGTCGTCCTTCAAGCACAGCGAGTGTTTTATTAATGACACTTGGTTTTAAGCCCGGAAGCAAAGTTGAAATTGCTGCAACCTTACGAGATTTGAACGGATGTACCGTGACAAGGGGCGCGGCACCGATCACGGTTTCTGTTTTATCCATCACGCTTTTTTGAACGGCGAAGGGAATGATTTTGACGGTTGCGACCATTTCGCCACGCTCAACCGCGCGATAATCGGGAAGCGTAGCAAAAGTCACTGATTCATGGATTGCGTTAAGCGCATTGATGCGCGTGGCATCAACACGCAACACACCGGCACTTTGTGCAAAAAGATTTACCCGACCCGTTGAGGGACGGTCCATGCGGATCGCCGCGCCACATAATTTTGCAGCGAGCGCTTCAGCGGCTTGATCCTCATTGATATCATCCGCTTCCAATTGTGCGACGATCACATGATCACGCCCTTCGACGCACAAAGCTGAAAGATCATCGCCTGTGAGGCGCGCGCCTTTCTTGATTACATGATCGCCCAGTCTTACCGAATGCGCTGAAATAGCACCTAATGCCTGATCAAGAGAGACGGGACCGAATTTCATCAGATCAATTTCCGATTTTTGCACCGTCTGGTTTTAGTCGAAGCTTGGCGGTGATCTCGCCCAAAATCGACAAAGCAATTTCAGCGGGGCTTATGGCGCCAATGTTCAAGCCAATGGGAGCCTGGATGCGTTTGATCGCCTGCTCATCAAAACCCAAAGCCTGCAAGCGCTCTATGCGCTTGCCATGCGTTTTGCGTGAACCCAGAGCGCCGATGTAAAACGCATGAGATTTGAGCGCAAAATTCAAAGCCGCGTCGTCAATCTTGGGATCATGCGTTAGCATAAGAAAGGCCGTGTAACGATCTGCACCCAGTTTCGGCAAAACAAGATCAGGCCATTCGGCATGAACGGCCACATCAGGAAAGCGTTCGGGTGAAGCAAAGGCCTCACGCGGATCAACGATGATGACATCATGGCCCAATTGTTTCGCCATCGGCACAAGCGCTTGTGAAATATGTACGGCACCAATCGCGATGATGCGGAGCACCGGCGCTTGCACGGTCAAAAAAACCTTATGGCCTTCCGTCTCAACAACGCCGCTTTTGCCCATGCGCAACGCATCAGAAAGAAGCGCTGATAGAGGATCGCGCGCAATCTCGGACTCAAAAACGAGGCGCTGGGTGTGTGTTTGCAAATCCGTGACAAGCACCGCCGCGCGCCGATGCGCGCGCTCTTCGTTCAGGCGAGAGAGAAGTGAAAGATCCATTTAGTTCACTTTCTCGACATAGACGCTGATACGCCCGCCGCAAGAAAGTCCGACTTTCCACGCGGTCTCATCGGCTACACCGAATTCGAGGATTTTCGGTGTGCCGCTTTCGATCACATCAAGCGCCTCGGTGACAACCGCACCTTCGACACAACCGCCTGACACAGAGCCCATGAATGTGCCCTCGCCATCAATGACAAGATGACTACCGACCGGACGCGGTGCCGAGCCCCAAGTTTCGACAACGGTTGCCAAGGCCACACCGCGCCCCTCGCGCCGCCAGGTTTCGGCTTGTCTTAAAAGGTCATCATCGGTTGCGAGCATCGGACACTCCCGCTCTTGTGGATTGCGGGAACCATAATGCATCGTCCTGAAAAAGGAAGATTGACCATGATCAATGGTCAGAATTCAACCCTAATGGCTGAAAAAGGCGCGGATGTGATCTTGGAAAGCAGCAAATCCCACGAGAAAGGTCATCAAGCCGCCAAGGGCAGTGACCGTCAAAATCAATGATTTTACGAAAAAACCTTTATCAGGAAGGTGGCTCACCCGCTCATTCAGGGTTGCCAGTCCGGTTCGAAGATCGGCAACCTCGTCCCTTGTCTTACCCAAATCAGAGCGAATAACGCCCATATCAGATTTCAAGCCGCTGATATCGCTGCGAATATATTCCATATGGGTCTCAAGGACGGCGACACGTGCTTCCATACCGTCATAGGTGCCTCCTCCTCCGCCCGTTTGCAAGGGGCGGTCGGGCGGATTAACAGGAGCGAATTCGGGACGTCGGCTCAAGGTTAGCGTCAAGATATAAGATATATTACGTAAGGTAATATATTATGCGACGCGCTTCAACCACAAACGCGGATCGGCTGATGCGGCGCTGTCTTTTGAAAGCGCCTGCACGAGCGTTTCCATACTCTTCAAATTATGAATCGGTCTGAACTCATCAACATGAGGTAGGATGGCGCGGATGCCTGAAGCCTTCGCTTCAAACCCATCAAAGCGAAGCAATGGATTAAGCCATACAAGTTTAGAGCACGAGCGATGAAGACGTTGAATTTCATTCTGCAATTTATCGGTATCATTGCGCTCAAGGCCATCAGTGAACAAGAGAACGATTGCACACTGCCCCAACACACGACGTGACCATTCACGATTAAATTTATAAAGCGAAGGACCAATGCGGGTACCGCCCGACCAATCAGCTACTTGCTCTGAACACTTCGAAAGCGCTTCATCTGGATCACGGCTTTTCAAAGAGCGTGTGACATTGGTCAGCCGCGTACCAAAGAGAAATGTATGAACGCGTTTGCGCTTGTCTGTGAGCGCATGGAGAAAATGCAGAAAGAGCCGCGTGTAATCGGCCATCGATCCAGAGATATCGCAAATGGCAACAACAAGGGGTTGCTTCTCGGCGCGATCCCGAAATTGTAAAGAAATCGTATCACCACCTTGACGCAAACTTGATCGGAAGGTGCGGCGCGGATCAATACGTTTACCCGATGGGGCGGAGACAAAACGCCGCGTGGGTCGTGCATCGTCCGGCATCACCAAGCGGTCTATCAGCAATCGCGCATTGGCGATTTCCTGAGCGGTCATTTGCGCGAAATCTTTGGTCTGCAAAATTTCGCGCTCAGAAATTGTGAGCCGCGCGTCAAATTCGATTTTTTCTTCTTCAGGCGGCGTCTCATCGCGCTTGGCTTTGAGCAAGGATTCAGCGGCGCGTAACGCCCCCGCTTCAGGCTTCTTTTTCTTCTCGTCCTTCCCCGGTGAATAAGGGGACATGGTCTGGATGATTTTTTCAATCAGCGCGCGGCGACGGAAAAAGATTCTAAAAGCTTGCGTGAACACATCCGAATGTTCGTGCTTTTTCACAAAGATTGCATGCAACGTCCAATAGAGATCTTCACGCGTTCCAATATGAGCGGTTTCAACGGCAGACACCGCATCAATCACCGCACCCGGCCCGACAGGCAATCCCGCTTCACGCAAAGCGCGCGCAAAATAGGCAATATTTTCGGAAAGTTTTCCGGGCATTATTTCGGCGGCTTCTTAGTTTTTGTTGTGACCTTGATCTCATCCAAAATCGCTTTGATTTCCGAACCCTGCATCTTTTGAATATCATCTTGATATTTCAACAAGACACCCAACGTATCTGTCACTTCTTTCGGATCCAAAGCCACCGCATCAAGTTCAACAAGAGCTGTGGCCCAATCCAGCGTCTCCGCCACGCCCGGTACTTTGAAGAGATCTTGTTTGCGAAGCGCTTGCACAAAGGCCACAACTTCTGCCGAGAGCTTCTCTGATGCTTGCGGCGCTTTGGTACGCAGAATTTTCAATTCACGTTCAGCGGTCGGATAACCGACCCAATGATAAAGACAACGCCGCTTTAAGGCGTCATGAATTTCGCGCGTGCGGTTAGATGTTACAATGACAATCGGCGGTGACGGCGCTTTCACTGTACCAAATTCAGGAATCGTCACCTGAAAATCACTCAACACTTCAAGCAAATAGGCTTCGAAAGCTTCATCTGTTCGATCCAATTCATCAATGAGCAACACCGGTTCACCTGCGACATCGGGCGTGAGCGCTTCCAAAATCGGGCGACTCACAAGATAACGCTTTGAAAAAATATCATTCTCAAGCTTACTCCGCTCAACCGCGCCTTCAGCTTCCGTCAAACGGATTGCCATCATCTGCGCGGCATAATTCCACTCATAGACAGCGGAAGAGACATCGAGTCCTTCATAACATTGCAGTCTGATGAGTTTGCGGTCCAGTGTTTTTGCAAGCACTTTGGCAATTTCAGTTTTGCCAACACCTGCTTCCCCTTCAAGCAAGATCGGGCGTCCCATCTTTAATGCTAGAAAGAGAACGGTTGAGAGCGAACGATCTGCAACATAATCGCCACACGAAAGCAGCGTTTCCATCTCGTCAATCGATTTCGGCAACGTGACCTGAGACATGACGCACCTTTTGAATGAATTGAGCGGGAACGCAAATCCCCAGAACGGCTTTCGGCCTTTATGAAAATGCCCGGCACGAGGCCGGGCATTCCTTGATCGTGATCAAAAGGATGCAGCGATTACTTAGCGGTCGCTTTTTCAACCGCGCGCTTGGCCATCACCGGAATAAGATGGGCGCGGTAATCAGCGCTTGCATGCATGTCGGCATTGAGGCCCGAAGCGGAGACTTTCACACCATCCAATGCTCTCGCATTAAAACGCGATGACAAAGCGGCTTCACATTCTTTCGAACGGAACACGCCGTTTGAGCCGGCACCTGTAACGGCCACGCGCACATCCGATCCCTTCTTCGCGACAAACACACCGACCAAAGCATACCGGGATGCCGGGTTCGGAAATTTTTCGTAAGCCGCTTTTGACGGAATGGGGAACGAGACCTTCACAATGATTTCGCCTTCTTCCAACGCCGTCGAGAACATGCCTTGGAAAAATTCATCGGCCGAAATCTTGCGCTTATTGGTGATGATGGTCGCATTCAATGCGAGGGCAGCAGACGGATAATCCGCCGCCGGATCATTATTCGCAAGCGAACCACCAATTGTGCCACGATTGCGAACGGCACCGTCGCCAATCCCTTCCGCGAGCGCGGCGAGACCGGGGATGGCGTTTTTCACAATCGCTGAGGTCGAGACTTCAACATGGCGTGTCATAGCGCCAATGACGATGTTGCGGCCCTTTTGCTCAATTCCACTCATACCTTCTGCATGACCAAGATCAATCAATGCGGAAGGAGAAGCGAGGCGCTGCTTCATGGTCGGCAGCAAAGTCTGGCCACCGGCCAAAACTTTGCCATCGGTATTCTTTGCAAGGAGAGACGCTGCCTGACGGACTGTTTTTGGAGCGTGATAATTAAAGGCGTACATGTGTTCGCTCCTTGAAATTATTCTGCAGCCAATTTGCGGGCACCCTTCTGGCAAGCTTGCCAGACGGCATAAGGCGTGGCCGGCATCGGCACGTCTTCATGTCCCACAGCATCGGTAATCGCGTTGATGACAGCGGGCGGAGCGGCGATTGCGCCCGCTTCACCGCAGCCCTTAATACCAAGCGGATTGGTTGTGCATGGCGTATTCGTCATACCGACATTGAAGCTCGGCAAGTCGTCCGCACGCGGCATGGTGTAGTCCATGTAGGATGCAGTAACGAGCTGGCCGTCAGCATTGTAATGCGCGCCTTCAAGAAGCGCTTGACCCACACCTTGTGCGATGCCGCCATGCACTTGCCCTTCAACGATCATCGGATTAATGACATTGCCGAAGTCGTCAACGGCGGTCCATTTCACAATGTCGGTTACGCCCGTTTCCGGATCGATTTCGACTTCGCAAATATGAACACCTGACGGGAAGGTAAAGTTGGTCGGATCATAGAAGGCGCCTTCCTTCAACCCGGGCTCAAGATCCTGCCCGTTGAATTTATGCGCGATATAGGCTTGCAACGCGACTTCACCGAAGGCGAGGCTTTTATCTGTGCCCGCGACAGAGAAGCGACCATCCTTAAACTGGATGTCTTTCTCTGCAGCTTCGAGCGCATAGGCCGCAACCTTCTTGCCTTTCGCGATAACTTTATCGACGGCCTTCACAATCGCCGACATGCCAACAGCGCCTGAGCGTGAGCCATAGGTGCCCATGCCGAATTGCACTTTGTCAGTGTCACCATGAACAACCGACACCGCTTCAATATCGATGCCGAGGCGATCAGCCACCAATTGAGCAAATGTTGTTTCATGGCCTTGACCATGCGAATGCGAACCCGTGAGCACTTCAACAGTACCGACCGGGTTCACGCGGATTTCTGCGGATTCCCACAGACCGACGCCGGCGCCGAGTGAACCCACTGCCGCCGACGGCGCGATACCGCAGGCTTCGATATAGGCCGAGAAGCCGATACCGCGCAGCTTGCCATTCTTGGCTGAGTCTTTCTTGCGCTTGGCGAAATTTTTGTAATCCGCCATTTCGAGTGCGAGATCTAGCGAGGCTGTGTAGTTACCCGTGTCATAGGCCATGATCACTGGCGTTTGATGCGGGAAGCTCTTGACGAAGTTCTTCCGACGGAATGTTGCAGGATCGGTTCCCGTTTCACGCGCAGCCTTCTCGATGAGACGTTCAACGACGAAGGTCGCTTCCGGGCGACCGGCACCGCGATAGGCATCGACCGGAGCGGTTGTTGTATAAATGCCTTCAACTTCCGCATATATCGCCGGAATATCATACTGACCCGACAAAAGCGGCGCGTAGAGATAAGTCGGCACGCAGCTTGAGAAAGTTGAAAGATAGGCGCCGAGATTGGCTTTTGTTTTGACGCGCAAGCCAAGGATCTTACCCTTGTCGTCAAGTGCCAATTCCGCATGCGAGATGTGATCACGACCATGGGCATCCGAGAGGAAGGCTTCTGTGCGATCAGCAGTCCATTTCACCGGTCGGCCAACTTTCTTCGCGGCCCAAACGCAAACGGTTTCTTCGGCATAAATGAAAATCTTTGAGCCGAAACCACCGCCGACATCGGGCGCAATCACGCGGAGTTTATGTTCCGGCGCAATGCCCACGAACGCAGACAGTACAAGACGCGCGACATGGGGATTCTGGCTCGTTGTATAAAGCGTATAAATGCCCGTGCCTGAATCGAAGTCGCCAATCGCCGCGCGCGGTTCCACAGCATTCGGAATGAGACGGTTATTGACGAGATCAATCTTCGTTAAATGTTTGGCTTTAGCGAATGCGGCGTCTGTAGCTGCCTTGTCACCAAGATGCCAATCATAAACGACATTGTCCGGCGCTACATCATGAATGGCCGGAGAGCCCTTGGCCTTGTTCATATCCACAACAGCTGGGAGTACCTGATAATCGACATGGATTTGTTCAGCCGCATCTTTCGCCTGCTGATAAGTGTCCGCGATTACAACCGCGACATGATCACCAACATAACGCACTTTGCCTTGTGCGAGAGCGGGATGAGCGCCCGCCTTCATCGGCGAGCCGTCCTTATTGTGGATCATCCAGCCACAAATCAAACCGCCGATTTTATCAGCCGCAAGATCGTCACCGGTCAGAACACCCAAAACGCCGGGTGCTTTTTTGGCTGCTGTAACATCAAGCTTTTTGATATTCGCATGGGCATGTGGCGAACGCAGGAAATAGGCATAGGCCTGATCCTGGCGGTTGATGTCATCGGTATACTGGCCCTTACCCGTTATAAAACGGAAATCTTCTTTGCGGAGTACCGATGCTCCGACGCCTGTCTTGGCACTCATGGGGTTCTCTCCCTCTCGAATTTTTCAAAAAACGCTGTGATTGCGATGGGCGAAACTCGACTTGATAACGAAGATCAATTCATCGCAGCCGCGCCTTGAGCGACGGCTTTGACGATGTTGTGGTAACCGGTGCAGCGGCAAATATTGCCTTCAAGCTCTTCGCGGATAGTGTGCTCATCAAGCTTGTTGCCCCTCCGGTTCACAATATCGATGGCGGACATGATCATGCCCGGAGTACAGAAGCCACATTGCAAGCCATGATTTTCACGAAAGGCGGCTTGCATCGGATGGAGATTATCCGGCGTGCCGATCCCCTCGATCGTTGTCACCAATGCCCCATCACATGAAACGGCAAGTGTGGTGCAGCTTTTGATCGCCCGGCCATTCACATGGACAACGCAGGCACCGCATTGACTTGTGTCACAACCCACATGGGTGCCGGTCAGATGAAGATGTTCACGAAGAAATTGAGCAAGCAAAGTCCGCGGATCCACCGTCGCGGTGACTTGTTTGCCATTGACCGTCAAAGTGACGCTAGCCATGGGCGCTCCTCCAATTTTGAATTGATCTCTTGTCGGGACCGAACACTGTCTCTTAATTTGAGCTAACAGTGGCGAGATTATACCCGAAACCGGCGCGGTCAAGACAGCCAAGCCCCGATCAAGTTATGAATTTGACGTAAAATTGCGGAAAATCGTCGCACTTGGAGAGTAATTAGGTCAGTCTTATTGACCAAACGGGCTTGGTTATCGGGAAAGTTGAGTAAGATGTTTGGGAAATATCATGTCGCTTCAGTTTACAAATGAAGACAATGCGATTCTCGCCGGCGAAAAAGGTATGGGGGCAAAAATGGCCCTAAGAATCGTTGCCGAGACGGCCCTACTAATGGGAGCGCCGCGCCTTCTATCAATCACCTCCGCTCATATCGACGGCGCGCTTTATCACGGCGATTCGGGCACGCTCTTTGCCGAAAAGCTCGTCGAAGGTGAAGCCAAAGTCGCTGTCCGCTCCACTCTGAATGTCGGCGCGCTGGATTTAATGGGCTGCTCGAAACAACGCCTGCCACCGCATGAGCGCGATATGGCGAAGCGTATGATGCGCGCTTACGAAAAAATGGGCTGTGAGCCGTCATGGACCTGCTCGCCCTACCAAGCCGGACATCGACCCGCACTTGGCAGCGATGTCGCTTGGGGTGAATCAAACGCGGTTGTTTTCTGTAATTCCGTTCTGGGCGCGCGCACAAATCGCTATGGTGATTTTCTGGATATCGCCTGCGCAATTGCGGGACGCGCGCCGGATTATGGTTTGCACCGCACGGAAAATCGCCGCGCGCGATTTGTGATTAATGTTTCGGGTCTGTCTGAAACGCTGCGTCGCGCTGATATTTTTTATCCTGTGCTTGGCACATGGTTTGGCCTTGAGATGACCAATGACATCGGTGTTGTCGATGGTCTGCAAGGATTTCCAAATGAGGACAATCTCAAAGCCTTCGGCGCGGCCTCTGCCTCATCAGGCGGCGTGGGTCTTTTTCATATCGCAGGCGTAACGCCTGAAGCGCCGACTGTTGAAGCGGCGCTGCAAGGACAGAAGCCCGAACGTGTGATCCGCGTGACGATCGATATGGTGCTCGGCGCTTTGAAACGTCTTTCAAATGCGTCAAGTGAATCAATTGATGCGATTGCGATTGGAAGCCCTCATCTCTCGCTTGAAGAGATGCATGCGCTCTTGACGCTTCTCAATGATCGCAAAGCGATCTGCCCCTTCTTCGCGTGCACGGGGCGACATGTGTTGCGTGCGATTGAAGCGGATGGCACACGCGCAAAGCTGGAAGCACTCGGAATCACGATTGTTGCGGATACTTGCGTGGTGGTGACACCGATGCTGCCCGAAGGTGGTTCTGTGCTGATGACCAATTCTGGAAAATTCGCGCATTATGCCACCGGTAATACAGGTTACGCGGTGCAATATGGATCGCTCAAAGATTGTGTGGAGAGCGCTGTCAAAGGCCATGTGATTCGTGATGGAGGGCTCTGGCAATGAAAGCGCATGTTTTGATTGCAGGTGAAGCGCAGGGCGAAGTGCTGGCCCTCACGCATCCGATTTCATTTTGGGGCGGTGTGAACCCGAGAACCGGCGACATCATCGATGCGCGCCATCCTGAACGCGGACAAAACATCGCCGGAAAAATTTTGGCCCTGCCTGCAATGATCGGCTCCTCATCGGCTGCCGCCGTGATGCTTGAACTCATTCACGCGGGCAAAGCGCCGAAAGCGCTCATCATGCCTGACCCCGATGCGATTTTATTGCTCGGTGTGATCGTGGCGCAGGAAATGGAGTGGCCCATCTGCCCTGCCTTTGCGCTTGATAAAGAAAGCCAACGCGCGCTGCATGGAAAGACGATCAAGATTGAAAGGGATGGAGAGATTAAAGTCTAAAGCAACCGCTCCACCACGCGTTCAAGAAGCGCGAGGTCTTCCGGCCGTGAGAGGCGATGATCGCCGTCTTTCACATAAGTGACGCTGACATCGGCTTCAGGCATATGATCAAGCAAGCGCTGCATATGGGCGACCGGCACATCGGGATCTTTCATCCCTTGCAGAATATGCACCGGTGCATGCGGATGGATCGGCGCGCCAAACATCAAATGATTGCGGCCGTCTTCGATGAATTTTTTGGTGATCGGATAGGGATCACCATAGGCGGAGGGTTGATGATAGACGCCCTCCTCAAGAATTTTGTGTTTCAAGGAGTCTGGAAACGCATTCCACATCAGCTCTTCGGTGAAATCGACCGCAGGCGCGATCAAGACCAAAGCTTTCGGCGGCGCTTTGCCTGAACGGTGACGCTCTCGCATCGCGAGCAGCGTGATCCATCCGCCCATCGACGAGCCGACAATCACTGGCGGCTTATTACCGAGAGTGTCGATGACGGTCAAAGTATCGAGAAGCCAATCAGAGAGTGTCATCTCTTCAAACTGGCCCGGGCTTTCACCATGGGCGGCGTAATCGAAACGGATCATCGGATGGCCGCGCTTTGCTGCCACAGCATCAAGCGCGAGCGCTTTCGTCGACATCATATCCGAGCGATAACCGCCGACCCAGAGAATCGGCGTGCCCTGCCCGGCCCGGCGGCGAACGGCAATGCGGCGCGGCGGCGTTGAGGCGACGGGCGGCCATTCGGGGGTATCGGTGGTCATGAGGCATTTTCCTTTATTCACCCTGTTGAGGGTCTCGCGCGCCCGCTTGGAGAGAGCGCCCAACCGGTGCTATAGGCCCCTTCCCTAGCATTCAATAAGTTTTGGCTTTCAGTGAGAAAATGAGATCATGTCGAACGCGCTCTGGAACGGTGTCTTCCCGGCTGTCACTACGAAATTCACACCTGATGACCTCTTGAATATTGCCGAAATGGAGCGCTGTTTTGCGTTGCAACGCGATGCGGGTGTGGACGGCATCATCGTGTGCGGTTCGCTCGGCGAAGCCTCAACCCTTGATCCGGAAGAAAAAATCGAAGTGTTGAAAACCGCACTTCGCGTTGCCAACGGCAAAATTCCCGTTCTGATGACTGTGGTTGACGGCGCCACACGCCGCGCACAAGCGCAAGCCGAAGCCGCAGCGAAAGCGGGCGCCCATGGTTTGATGGTGTTGCCCGGCGTGCCTTACAAATCCGAAGCGCATGAAACCATGGCGCATTTCCGTGCGGTCGCGAAAGCTGGTGGCCTACCGGTCATGATTTACAACAATCCGGTTGCCTATGGGGTCAATCTCACGCCTGAAATGATTGCCGAACTTGCGCAGGATC
>Ga0194118_10004119_pt1 | contig 16150 bp, 15 predicted proteins | sample TA2MahsurfametaG_2_FD_148662 | JGI IMG/M metagenome (GOLD analysis project Ga0194118, IMG submission 148662) | Freshwater microbial communities from Lake Tanganyika, Tanzania - TA2015013 Mahale N5 surface | ecosystem: Environmental > Aquatic > Freshwater > Lake | place: Tanzania: Lake...
TTTACTGCTGGCCAGTCTTTATATGGTACTAGAAACGCTTCAGGTCAATTCCCATTCCAAACTACTGCAACTGATGGTGGTTTATATGGTGCTGGTAGATTTGCATATTCTACTAACCAGTTTTCTGCCTCATTAAATCTGACTGGTTCAGCTGGTGGTGGCACATTACCAACAGTAGCTTCAGGTACTGGTACTGTAGTAACAGCTTCTTGGAGTGAATTAAATTTTGATTCTGCCTATTCTGCATCAGTAATAGCCAATACAATTTATAAAGTAACTGTACCAACCGCTTCTATCTTAACTAATTTTGATATGGAAGGTATAAGAGCATTTATTGGATCTGGATCAGCAGATGGTGGTAATTTCTCTCCAGCTAATCAATTACAACAATTTACTACTTATACTTATTCTGGTGTTTCAGCAGGTACTATTTCTTTCTTCTACACAGCATCTGCTGGTTTAACTGCTGCTCAGATTTCTGGTGGTTCTTTCACAGTATTCTATAACAAACAAACACAAGGTAGTACATTAGCTGGTAATGATTTAAGAGGCGACTTTGAAGCAGATAGAACAGATGTATCTGTACCAAATGCTGCTAGTTCATCTGATATCATCATCCCAGAGATCAATGTTAGAATGCAATCTCAACCTATCACAGCTAAAACTAAGAAATTAAAAGCTGTATGGACACCTGAGTTTGCACAAGACTTATCTGCTTATCAGAATATTGATGCTGAAGCTGAATTAACAAACATCATGAGCGAATATATTTCTATGGAAATTGACCTCGAAATTCTTGATATGTTAATCGAAGATGCAGCCGCTGGTACTGAATATTGGTCTGCTATTAACAATGTTGTATATAGTGGTAATACTTTAGCTACTCAAGCTACTGCTAATGCTTTCTATAATACTCAAGGCCAATGGTTCCAAACTCTTGGTACTAAAGTACAAAAACTTAGCAACAAGATTCACCAATTAACCTTAAGAGGTGGTGCTAATTTCCTCGTTACTTCTCCAACTGTAGCAACTGTCCTTGAATCAATTCCTGGATTTGCTTCTACAAACAACGGCGAAGCTGATCAAATGGAATATGCATTTGGTGTTCAGAAAATGGGTTCATTAAATGGCCGTTATAAGGTTTATAAAAACCCATATATGACTGAAAACTTAATATTAATGGGCTACAAAGGATCTCAGTTCCTAGAAACAGGTGCTGTATTTGCTCCTTATATCCCGTTAATCATGACTCCTCTTGTGTACGATCCTGAAACCTTTACTCCAAGAAAAGGTCTATTGACTCGCTACGCTAAGAAGATGTTACGTCCTGAGTTCTATGCTAAGATTTATATTAGTGGTTTAACTACTATCTAATCTTAAAGTAAAACTTTAATGTAAGAGAAGAGCCCCGCGAATAGCGGGGCTTTTTTTTATATTTATAACTGATAGAATATGTTCAACTTAAATTTTCCTTATGAACTCAAACCATCACGAAGATGAAATATTTCAAGAAAAACGCAAACCTAAAAACCCTATAAAATTTAAAGTAGAATTAAACCAAGAACAGAAAGAAGCAAAATCTAAAATATTAGAAAATACAGTTACATTATTAGCAGGTTCTGCTGGCTCCGGCAAAACACTTTTAGCGTGTCAAATAGCATTAGAAAAGCTATTTATGAAAGAAGTTGAAAAAATAATTATAACACGTCCTACAGTATCAAAAGAAGAAATTGGTTTTTTACCCGGTGATTTACGCGAAAAAATGGATCCTTGGGTACAACCCATATACCAAAACATGTATGCACTGTATGACCGAGTAAAAATAGAAAAACACATAGAAGAAGGCGACATCGAGATAGTACCTGTTAGTTTTATGCGAGGTCGCACTTTTTTAGATTCAATTGTTATAGTAGACGAAGCACAAAACGTTACTCACGAACAAATGGAAATGATTGTAACACGTTTAGGCTTACGCTCCAAAATGATAATTTGTGGTGACGATAACCAAGTAGACTTAAAAAACAAACGCGACTCTGGATTTAGATTTTTATATACTGCTGCTAAAAAAATTAAAAACTTAGCTGCAATATCACTAAAAACAAACCACCGAAATCCAATAGTAGAAGATTTAATATCATACTACGAAGACGCATACGAAAGTGGCATATCATTAACCACTTCAGGCTCGAAAAAATAAAAGAAACAACAAATCTGTCATATTTATAATAAAAAACTATGGCAGCAGGTAAATATTCCTTTACTATTGAACAAGGAGCAACATTAAACTTTGAAATCCAATATACAGACGCAAACGGAAATCCTATAGACCTAACAGGATATTCAGGGCTAATGCAAATCCGTTCAAATTATAGTGGAAGCGGCACAACCTATTTATCCTTCCCGTCTCTTTCCGGCTCACAATATAACGAAGGTTTTCCTTCAGGTAGCTCATTTTTAAGCTTTTCAGGCAGTAACTTAACCACCCCACCAACCTCGGGTAGTATAGGAATATACGCCGGATGGTACGCTACAGATACATTAACTTTTACAGGTCAAGCATATTACGATTTAGAGATAACATCCGGCAATATTAGAACAAGATTATTAGAAGGAATAGTACAACTATCCAAACAAGTAACTCAATAATGGCTACACCCAACCAAATTATAATAGACTCTCCTAATAATAATGTTGATATTCAAACTAACAATAATCAACTTCGTATTATTAGTGAAGTTTGCAATACAGAAGTTACTGTAACACAACCTGTAACTACTGTTATACAGGTTGCTATGCCTGGTATTTCTGGAAATTCTGGTTCTAGTGGATCATCAGGAAGTTCAGGTTTATCTGGTTCTTCAGGTACATCAGGTTCATCAGGTACATCAGGTTCATCAGGTTCATCAGGTACTTCAGGTTCATCAGGTACTTCAGGGATTAATGGCACTTCAGGTTCATCAGGTACTTCAGGTTTATCAGGAACATCAGGTTTATCAGGTACTTCAGGTTCATCAGGCTTATCAGGTACATCAGGTACTTCAGGTACATCAGGTGAAAATGGTACTTCGGGTTCATCAGGCTTATCAGGTACATCAGGTTCATCAGGTACATCAGGTACATCAGGTGAAAATGGTACTTCAGGTTCATCAGGTACTTCAGGTTCATCAGGTATCTCAGGTTCATCAGGCTTATCAGGTACTTCAGGTACATCAGGTACTTCAGGAATTAATGGCACTTCAGGTTCATCAGGTACTTCAGGTACATCAGGTGAAAATGGTACTTCAGGTTCATCAGGAACAAGTATTACTATAAATAATAATGCTAATAATAGAATATTAACGGCTACTGGAAATAATAATGAAATAAATGGAGAATCAAACTTAACATTTGATGGAAGTGTTTTAACAGTAACTGGAAGTATAACAGTTAGTGGTAGCGATGCAATTATCAACGCTATAAACATAGGCAGAGGTAGTGGTAATATATCATCAAATACGAGGGTTGGTACTAATGCTCTTTATTCTAACACAACAGGAATACAAAACACCGCAGTAGGTAATTGTGCTCTTTGTTCTAACACAACAGGAGTTAGTAACACCGCAGTAGGTAATTATGCTCTTTGTTCTAACACAACAGGAGTTAGTAACACCGCAGTAGGTAGTTATGCTCTTCGATGTAACACAATAGGAACAAGTAACACCGCAGTAGGTAGAAATGCTCTTCTATCTAACACAACAGGAGTTAGTAACACCGCATTAGGTAATAATGCTCTTTGTTCTAACACAACAGGAAACAATAACACCGCATTAGGTAATAATGCTCTTTGTTGTAACACAACAGGATTTAATAACATCGCAGTAGGTAGTTATGCTCTTCGATTTAACACAACAGGAACAAGTAACACCGCAATGGGTAGAAATGCTCTTCGATGTAACACAACAGGAACAAATAACATCGCAGTAGGTAGTTATGCTCTTAGTTCTAACACAACAGGAACAAGTAACACCGCAGTAGGTAGAAGTGCTCTTCTATCTAACACAACAGGATTTAATAACATCGCAGTAGGTAGTTATGCTCTTTGTTGTAACACAACAGGAACAAGAAATATTGCATTAGGTGCAAATGCTCTTCGATTTAACACAACAGGATTTAGTAACGTCGCATTAGGTGATAGTGTTCTTTGTTGTAACACATCAGGAACAAGAAATACCGCATTAGGTGATGGTGCTCTTCGATTTAACACAACAGGATTAAATAATACTGCATTAGGTCAAAATGCTCTTCGAAGTAACACAACAGGAAATTGTAACACCGCAGTAGGTAATTATGCTCTTTGCAATAACTCGGGCAGCAATAACATCGCCATGGGCCATAGTGCAGGTTGTTGTATCACCTCCGGTGCATGCAATGTAATATTAGGTTCAGCAACTGCAGTCAACTTTGCAACACAAAACTGTAATATTTTCATAGCAGATGGAGCAGGAAACATTAGAATATTTGCTACTGGATCAACAGGTTTTGTGGGTATTGGTACAACCTCACCATCAGCACAACTTCATATTAGTGGAACATTATCAGGCTCAATATTAGAACCAACATCTTCAGGTGGGCCTTCATTTACAGGAAGAGATGGCCAATTTATATTTGGTAGCAGTGGTGGTAGTCACTTTATATATGTTTTTATGGCCGGAGCTTGGAGAAGTAGTTCATTATCTTAAAAAATAATTTGGAAAAACAAAAATAATTTTGTATATTACAATTGTTTATGAATAAAGTTCTAATAGGTACGCCCGCATACGATGGTAGAATAGATACTTGGTTTGCTGATTCGTTAGTTAGAACTATAAAACAATCTATACCTAAAAAAATCCAAATAGATGCTATCTATCCATCTTATGATTCTTTAATACAAAGAGCAAGAAACGATCTTTTTAGAATGGCATTAGAAGGTAACTATGATGCTCTATTTTTTATAGACTCGGATACTGAGTGGGAACCTGAATGGTTTTTTAGATTATTAGAAAGGCCTGAGCCTATAGTTGGAGGAGCACTTGTAAAAAAATCAGATAACGAAGGATATACTGTAAAAATAACTAATAAACCCCTAAAATATTCTACAGACAAAAAACTACTTGAAGTTGATGGTGTAGGCACTGGTTTTTTAAAAGTAGACAGATTTGCAATAGATAAACTGTGGTTAATGAGTGAACCTTATTTTCACGATGGTAAAGATAATCGAATGGTGTTTGATATTAAAATAGAAAATGGAGATTTGGTATCAGAAGATTACATTATGTGCAACAAATGGAAATCATTAGGGTATAAGGTGTGGTTAGACCCCACAATAACCTGTAACCATAACGGTGTAAAAAAATATAAAGGAAATATACAAAACTTTCTAATAAAAAATACATATTTATAATAAACAAGTAAATACTATGAAAAATACAGCAATTTTTGGACAAATAGACCCTAAAATTACATTGATTGGACAAACCAATATCTTCAGTTCTACCCCAAGTTACATTACGGGAAGCTATATAACAGCTTTTGCCCATAATTATGTATTAGGTGCTAATGAAGTTAATTTCCGTGTTATATATGGAAACTGTACTTTTGATACCGCCAACAATGTAACTGATTTTACAACAATACACACCGATAGTACAACACTTTCAGGCGAAGTTATTTCAACTTGGGGAGAAGATGACAGTATTATCTTAAAGGCAATTGCAGAAAAACAAGGCACAACTGTTACAAATATAGTATCAGGAAGTATAGAAAATATGGATAGAATATTCTAAAAAAATCACAATTTACTAAAATTAGTTATGGTTAAAAAGATATTTTACAATAGCTCTATGCCCAGAGCTGGTTCTACTTTAATGCAAAATATATTAGGGCAAAATCCTGAATTTTATACTACACCTACATCAGGATTGTTTGAAATGTTAGCCGCTGCACGGACAATCTTTACCGATGGGTTAGAGTTTAAAGCCCAAAACGAAGAAGAAATGTTAAATGGGTTTAAAGGATACTTAAAAGGTGGATTATATGGATTTTTTAATAATATCACTGATAAACCTTATGTAATAGATAAATGTAGAGGATGGAACTCTGAATGGGAGTTTATAAACGCATTTGAACCTAATCCAAAAATTATTTGTATGATTAGGGATATAAGAGCAGTTTATGCTTCTATGGAAAAAAAGTTTAGAAAACACCCTCTATTAGACCACCACTTAGCAAATTGGGGGAATTTAACAGGAACTACTACCGATAAAAGAGTAGAAGTTTGGTCTACTAATCCTCCTATCGGACCATCAATGGACAGGATATACCAGGTCTTAGTACAAGGTCTTCATAAAAATATATTATTCATAAAATTTGAAGAATTATGCGCCAACCCAGAATTTCAAATGAAACGTGTTTATGAATATTTAGAATTACCATATTATGAACACGATTTTAAAAATATCAAACAAGTAACCCACGAAGATGATAGATGGTATGGTATATTTGGCGACCATATAATTAGGAGTGAAATTAAACCTTTAAAAGAAGATTTTAAAGAAGTTTTAGGGGCAAATGCATGTCGAATAATAGAAAACAATTATGCTTGGTTTTTTAATGACTTTGAATATAAACTATGAAAATAGGATTTAAAACTAACAGTGAATTTGATTTTAATTCTATTGATATTCCTAATGAAATTCACTCTCCCGTAATAGTTTCATTAGCACAAAACAAAGATAATAATATGGATAATAAGTTTTTAGTATGGCACATTGAAGGAGGCTTAGGTAAAAACATTGCTGCTACCACTTTAATACCTCACATAGCAAAAAAATACTTAAACAGAAAGATAATTATAGTAGCATCTTACCCTGAAGTATTTCTTAATCACCCTAATATATATAGGGTTTATAGGGTTGGAATGACAGCATATTTTTATGATGATTATATTTTAAATAAAGATACCTTAGTATTCAGACATGAACCCTATTTTCAAACAGGGCATATTTTAAAACAAAAACACTTAATTAAAAATTGGGCTGATTTGTTAGGATTAGATATAAAACCACCATTTACACCTGATTTAAGATTAAATATGGTTCAACAGCAATTAATTAATGGGTGGAAACGAAATAAACCAATCTGTTTAATTCAAACTAATGGTGGTTTTTTTCAAAATCAAAACTATAATTATGCTTGGACAAGAGATATGCCTATTTCTCTTGCTATTGAAATAGCAAATAAATATGCTAATACTCATCACATAATGCAAGTTACCAGACCAAATTCTCCCCAAATTCAAGGAGCAGAGATTATTGATATGCCTCTTACAGCTGCTGAACTATTTACATTAGTTGCAGCTTCAGATAAAAGAATACTAATAGATTCCTGTTTACAACACGCCGCTGCAGGATTTAACTTACCCTCAGTTGTATTATGGATTGGGACATCTCCTGAAAATTTTGGTTATGATTTACATACTAATGTAAAAGCTTTACCTCCAACGGGAAATACAAAACTAGTAGATGCTTATTTATTTGACTATTCATTTGATGGGGTATTACACGAATGTCCTTATGAAAATATAAATGAAATGTTTAACTTTAAAGAATTAAATAAAATATTATAATGATATATTGGTTTACAGGTCAGCCCGGTGCTGGCAAAACAGTGCTAAGCAAAGCATTAAAAGAATATTTAGAAACAAATTATTACAAAAAAGTAATCCATATTGATGGCGATGATATACGTGAAATCTTTGATAATAAAGACTATTCAAAAGAGGGCAGATATAAAAACATAACTTTAGCCCAACAAATTACTAAATTTTTATATTTAAAAGGATTTGATGTTGTTGTAAGTTTAGTATCACCTTACCGAGAACTTAGAGAAAATTTTAAAAAAGAACTTGGAAACGAAATAAAAGAATTATATATTCATACTACAGAAATTAGAGGTAGGGAACAATATCATTCATCCGATTACGAACCCCCAATTATAAATTATATAGATATAGATACAACAAACTGTTCAGTAAACGAATGTATAAACAAAATACTATGACAAAACAATATTCAATTTTTATAGGTAGATGGCAACCTTTACATGAAGGTCATAAATATATTTTTAACGAAAGATTAAAACTAGGTAAGAATATATGTATAGCTATTAGAGATGTTGAACCTAACAAAAACCAACCTTGGACAGCAGAAGAGATAAAAGAAAATGTTGAAAATGAATATCAAGATTTAATATCAGAAGGCAGAGTTAAAGTAATTGTTATTCCTGATATTGAATCGGTTAATTACGGAAGAGGTGTTGGTTATGAAATAATAGAACACATAGTTCCCGAAAACATTTCAGAAATATCAGCAACTAAAATTAGAGAAAAAATGAGAAAAGAAGGTAAATTATGAGCCAAATAGATAAAATACAAATTAGATATAATACTCAATCTACGGATGATAGTAATGGTTGGAGATTGCTTGAAAATGGTACTGAACAATTAGTATCAAATATTATTATAGACGATAATGTATCCACAACAAAAGATTGGATGAAAGATATCCACAAATATAAGTGGCACATTAGTTGTACTGGCAAAGTAGAAATAAAAAATAATATAGCTTATATAACAACCCAAAAAGAAAAATCAGTATTAATCAGACATATACTAAAAACAATATCATACAGAATATTAGGAACACTTACAACTGTTATAACTGCTTTTATGTTAGGAGCAACTATAGAAATATCAACATTACTAGGTATTGCCGAACTAGTAATAAAACCACTAATATATTTTTTACACGAAAGAGTATGGTATAAAAACATTCGTATAAATAAAAATCATAGAAAATAATTAGAGTTATATATAACAGAACAAATAATAACTTCTTTACAAGCTTCAAATCCAACAGCTACATTTGAAATTGTAGAAATACCAAGAGAAGAATAATAAAATATATTAACTTAAATTTTCTTTTTCATATTTATAACCAAAAAATATGAATATAGCAATATGGCCTGGATCTAGTTCTTTTTTTCCTGGAGAAACTCCTTTTGGATTTTATGACTACGATTATCAATTTCAACAAGATGCTGATAAAGTATCAAGATTTTGTGCTTTACGCTTAGGATACCCTATTGAAAATGTTGAATTACAAGCCACAAATTTTTATACTGCTTTTGAAGAAGCAGTTACAGTATATGGAAATGAATTATATGCTTACCAATCAAGAGATAATTATTTATCCTTAGAAGGAGCATCAACATCATCAAATGTAAATCAAAAAGTTATTACTCCCACTATGGCAGGTATCGTTAGATTATCTGAACAATACGGAGAAGAAGCAGGAGTAGGAGGAAATGTAACTCGATATAGTGGCTCTATTGCACTTACTGCAAGTGTTCAAACATACGATCTAAAACAATGGGCTTTAGATCAAAACATTACAGGTGGTATAGAAATTAAATCAATATTTTATCAACCATTACCTGCTGTTTCACAATTATATTCTCCTTATGCAGGAGGATTTGCTGGTTTAGGTGGAGTTCCTGCTATAGGTTCAATAGGATTAGGATATGGATATGGAGCATATACTGGTTATCTTATGATGCCTTTAAGCTTTGGGCTTCAAACAATTCAATCAATTGAAATGAATACCCAAGTTGGCTTTTCAAATTATACATTTGAATTAGTCAATAATCAACTTAAAGTATTTCCTGTTCCCGGAACAGGAGACGATGGAGCTAATATGTGGTTTTATTACATAAAAGACGACGATAGAATTAATTCTGCTTTTGGAACTGCTACTGGAAATAAGATAAATAATTTATTTAAAGTTCCTTACTCTAACCCAGTATATTCTCAAATTAATTCTATTGGTAGATCCTGGATATTTGAATATACTTTAGCACTAGCAAAAGAAATGTTAGGATATGTTAGAGGAAAATATACACAAATTCCAATTCCTGGTGCTGAAGTTACATTAAACCAATCTGATCTACTATCATCGGCAACTTCAACAAAAGAAGCATTAATAACAAAATTAAGAGAATATTTTGATTCTACTTCTCGCCAATCTTTGCTTGAAAGAAGAGCAGCAGAATCAACTGCTCGCCAACAAGAATTAAATCAAGTTCCAATGACAATTTATATCGGTTAATATTATGGCTCTTTTTGGACAGGCACGCGATATCTCAATGTTTAGATATGTCAACCGCGAGTTGATGGGTAATATTATATCTCAACAAATAGTATATTATCAATACGAATTAGCACAAACTAAAGTAAACATATACGGCGAATCTGCAGAAGCTAGAAACTTTCTAGACCCTGTTATATTATTTACTCTTATAGAACCTTCAGATTTTAATTATTCTGAAAGTGATTTTGGTATTGATTTTGATTGGCAAGTAACATATAAATTTTTAAGAGACGATTTAGTGGATGCAGATATAGTTCCTAGAATAGGAGATATAATAATGTACCAAAATGGATATTGGGAAGTAGACGGGACAAATGCTACTCAATTCTTCGTAGGTAAAGATCCACAATATCCTTATACAGATGCAAATGGAAATAACCCATTAAACCCTGGACTAGACCAATTTGGCTATAACACCTCAGTAATATGCAAATGTCATTATGTTCCTGCTGATCGCCTTGGTATTATACCTCAACGTTTATAAAAATGGCTAGAAAACCTACTCCTAAAACTCAAAGAGAGATTAGTAAATCTCAACATATTGCTACTGATATACAAGAAGGTAACCCAAATAACTCTGCTCAAATTAATAACAGAGCAACACAGATTTCTTGGAAAGGAGATGATGTAAAACCATTTTCGGTAGGTATTCAAGATATAGATGAAGCTATATTTTATTATTTTGATAATGTTATAAAACCTTTTGTAATACAAAACGGAGAAAGATTACCTGTTCCTGTAATATATGGTTCACCTGAAAAATGGAAATCTATTCAAAAAGATGGATATTATAGAGACGAAAAAGGTAAAATTATGGCTCCTTTAATCATGTTTAAAAGAGAATCCCTAGATAAAAATAGATCTATTACTAATAAATTAGACGCTAATAGCCCTAATAATTATCAAATATTAACTAAACCATACGACAATCGCAATGCTTACGATCAATTTGCTGTGCTAAACAATCGTAAACCCCAAAAACAATATTACGCAGTAGTTGCTCCTGATTATGTAACATTAACATATAATTGTGTAATATTTACATATTATATTGAACAACAAAATAAAATTGTTGAAGCAATCCAATATGCTTCTGATGCTTACTGGGGTAACCCTCAAAGATACCAATTTAAAGCAATGATAGATTCTTTTACTTTCCAAACAGAACTTGTTGCTGATAATGAAAGAACCATTAGAAGTACTTTTTCTATAAAAATTAACGGATATATAATCCCAAATACTATTCAAAAAGATACCACTGCTCTAAATAAATTCTCAAATAAAACCCAAATAAATATTTCAGAAGAAGCTGTTACTAACATATTCCCTTAAAAATTTTTTAATAGTTATGCATTTTTTTAATATTTATAAGGGATAACCTGAACCTGAAGTTTAATGGCTGAAAATAGAATAAGTGGCAATAATAGACTAGACTTACCCGATAAAGGTAGAGGATATTTTGATCAATCATTAGGATTTAATAAAGAAAATATTCCTATTATACAAGAAGGATGGTTAGGTTATGTATTAACTATAGATAATGATGGAGTTGTATCATTAGTTCAAATCCAAACCCAAGATTCAGGAATATCAGGCTCATCAGGTACTTCAGGTACTTCAGGTACTTCAGGCTCATCAGGTACTTCAGGCTCATCAGGTACTTCAGGTACTTTAGGTACTTCAGGTACTTCAGGTACTTCAGGTACTTCAGGTACTTCAGGCTCATCAGGTACTTCAGGTACTTCAGGTACTTCAGGTACTTCAGGTACTTCAGGTACTTCAGGCTCATTAGGTGCATCAGGTACATCAGGTACGTCAGGTACATCAGGTACTTCAGGTAAATTAGGTACTTCAGGTACATCAGGTACTTCAGGTACATCAGGTACTTCAGGTAAATCAGGTACTTCAGGTATTTCAGGTACTTCAGGTACTTCAGGTTCATCAGGTTCAGATGGTCTAAGTGGCCTTTCAGGCCAATCAGCAACCTCAGGATCATCAGGTTCTTCAGGTACTACAGGTACCTCAGGTTTAATTGGTACTTCAGGTTCATCTGGTTCATCAGGTTCATCAGGTACATCAGGTACATCAGGATTAACAGGTACTTCAGGTACTTCCGGATTAACAGGTACTTCAGGTTCATCAGGTACTTTTGGTACATCAGGATTAACTGGTACATCAGGTACTTCAGGTACATCCGGTACATCAGGTTCAGATGGTCTAAGTGGCCTTTCAGGCCAATCAGCAACCTCAGGATCATCAGGTTCTTCAGGTACTACAGGTACCTCAGGTTTAATTGGTACTTCAGGTTCATCTGGTTCATCAGGTTCATCAGGTACATCAGGTACATCAGGATTAACAGGTACTTCAGGTACTTCCGGATTAACAGGTACTTCAGGTTCATCCGGTACTTCAGGTGCTTCAGGCACTTCAGGTACTTCAGGATTTAATGGTATTTCAGGAATATCAGGTCAATCAGGTTCATCAGGTACTTCAGGTACTTCAGGTACTTCCGGATTAACAGGTACTTCAGGTACATCAGGTAAAACAGGTACTTCAGGTTCATCAGGTACTTTTGGTACATCAGGATTAACTGGTACATCAGGCACATCAGGTACTACAGGTACATCAGGTTCAGATGGCTTAAGCGGTTTATCAGGTCAATCGGCAACCTCAGGATCATCAGGTTCTTCAGGTACTACAGGTACCTCAGGCCAAAATGGTACTTCAGGTACCTCAGGCCAAAGTGGTACTTCAGGTACCTCAGGCCAAAATGGTACTTCAGGTACCTCAGGCCAAAATGGTACTTCAGGTACCTCAGGCCAAAATGGTACTTCAGGTACCTCAGGCCAAAATGGTACTTCAGGTACATCAGGCCAAAATGGTACTTCAGGTACATCAGGTCAAAATGGTACTTCAGGTACCTCAGGCCAAAGTGGTACTTCAGGCACCTCAGGCCAAAGTGGTACTTCAGGTACCTCAGGCCAAAATGGTACTTCAGGTACCTCAGGCCAAAATGGTACTTCAGGTACCTCAGGATTTAATGGTGTTTCCGGAATATCAGGCCAAAATGGTACTTCAGGCACATCAGGAACAATTGGCTCTTCAGGTATAAGCCCTGGTGGAACTAGCGGAATAAGTGGAAACGTATTTGTTTTTGAACCTAGATATGCAGTATATGCTTCATCGTCTACTTTAATACAAAGTACTAATTTAATATATTTTGATCTCTCAAGTACCCCTAATAAAGTAGGAATAAGCCCAGGAGCATTTAGTACAGCATCTACTCAACCTTCAGCTATATTACATATCTCTGGAGCTTCTAACCATAATTTATTACGAGTAGGTTCACCCGCTTCCTCAAGTGCATTATTCGTAAGTGGTAGTGGTAGAGTAGGTATAGGCACATCGACTCCATCTGCAAATCTTCATATAAGTGGATCATCCGCAGATTCATTATTACGAGTAAGTTCACCTGCTTCAGCTTCTATTCTACTTGTAAGTGGTAGTGGTAATGTAGGTATAGGAACTGCCACACCTACATTCCGGCTTGATGTAAGTGGTTCAGCAAAATTTGGAACAGGAAGCGTAGGATTTGCATCAGGACTCGGACAAGTACACGCAGTTGATAGAACAGGAGCATACATTACCGCAACTCAAACTACTAGTAGTATTGTTACTTTTATGGGTGCTGATACAACTTTAAACGGCATAGTAGGAACTTACAGCAATCATGACTTTGTAATAAGAAGTTACAATTCAAATAAAATTTATTTACAAAACCCCAATGTTGGAATTCAAACCGTACCATCTGAATATATACATTTATCTTCAGAACCGGGTGCGGGTAACTATCTCCGAATTGATGCCGAAAAAATTAGTAATGACCCACCACAACAACCAGTTCCGGGTGCTTTTAATTTTGTAGCAGGACCAGGAACTGATGATGCTGTTTTAGGTCTACCTGATTATTGGATGGAAATAAAAATATTCAATGGAAATATTGTTTTAATTCCTTGTTACACACCAGCACCATAATATGTTCCTCAAACCCACACCCCAACTTCTACAACAAATCAAAGATAGTGGTGTACCCATTATCAAATTAAGTATGGAAAAATTTCAAAAAATAGCATCTGAAGGAAAACTCCTAACAAATGAGGAAGTCAAAGATAAATTAAAAAACAATTTGGCAAAACAAAAATAGTTTTATATATTAATAGTTATGAAAAAACTATTGTATATAGCCCCTCATTTATCAACAGGTGGCTTACCTCAATACCTTTATAAAAAAATAGAACTCCTTCAAGGAGAATTTGATATCTATCTTGTAGAATGGGATGATCATACTGGGGGAAGATTAGTAGTACAACGTAATAAAATTACAAATTTATTATCTCCTGATCATTTCTTTACTCTAAATGAAGATAAAAAGGAACTTTTATATATTATAGACCAAATTAAACCTAATATAATCCACCTAGAAGAAATCCCTGAATTCTTTATGGATTATAATATAGCAGAAAAAATATACAACACAGACCGCTCATATTCCATCATAGAAACATCTCACGATTCATCTTATGACACAACTCAGAAAAAATTCTTCCCAGATAAATTTATGTTTGTGTCGGATTGGCAAATCCAACAATATAAAGACATAAACATACCTAAAGTATTAGTTGAGTATCCTATTGAATATAAAGAACGCCCTAATAAAGAAGAAGCATTAAAAGCACTAGGATTAGATCCAAACCAAAAACATATTTTGCATGTAGGCCTGTTTACCCCGCGTAAAAACCAGGCAGAGTTCTTTGAATACGCGCGTGCCTTACCTGAATACCAATTCCATTGTGTTGGAAACCAAGCCGATAATTTTAAACATTATTGGGAACCTTTAATGCAAAATAAACCAGATAACTTAACTTGGTGGAATGAAAGATCAGATGTAGATAGTTTTTATAGCGCTATGGATTTATTTTTATTTACCTCAAAAGGCAATAATAACGATAAAGAAACCATGCCATTAGTAATACGCGAAGCTATTTCGTGGCAGTTACCTATATTAATATATAACCTACCAGTATACTTAAATTATTTTGATAAATTTAGTAATATACAATATCTAGAATTTAATAATATTAAAGAAAATTGCAATAAAATAACAGAAATATTGTCTAAAAATAATAATTCTATTAATATAGATGAAGAAGTATTTGTACTTTCTGTATATCCTCAACAACAAAGTGTTATAGAAGCAACAAAAGAATGTATAGAAGGAATCCGTAAAACAAATCGTAAAATTATATTAACATCTCACTATCCTATACCTACTGAATTACAATCATTAGTAGATTATTGTGTGTATGATTCAAATAATATATTAACTAAAATGGATTTTTATGGTGACGGATATTGTTATGATGAAAATTTTGAATATATAATAAAACTAAAAGAAGAAAATAACAACACATATCACGGACCTGCAGTTTATACAAACTATTATAATGGAGCATCTTTAGCCCAAAAACTAGGATTTAAAAAAATTTATTTTACTAATTTTGATTATATTCTTACTAACTCAGAATATATAAATTATATATCTAATATATTAAATACTAAAAAAATATATTCAGGAATAAAAAAATATACTGAAGGAGACACAGTTTCTACATTTTTCTTTGGAGCTCAAACAGATTTCTTTTTATCTTTATATCCTAAAATATCCACAGCACAAGAGTATGATAATCTAAAAGAAAAATGGCAAAGTAATTCTGTAGGATATGAAGATATATTTTATTGTTCTTTAAAGAACAACTTAAACCAAGCACATTTAGAATCAGAAGAACAATGGGACCAATTAATCCAAACTAATTTTAAACATCTTGGATACTCTAGAATAGAATATTTTTCAGTACTACCAGTAC
>Ga0194118_10004136_pt1 | contig 16087 bp, 11 predicted proteins | sample TA2MahsurfametaG_2_FD_148662 | JGI IMG/M metagenome (GOLD analysis project Ga0194118, IMG submission 148662) | Freshwater microbial communities from Lake Tanganyika, Tanzania - TA2015013 Mahale N5 surface | ecosystem: Environmental > Aquatic > Freshwater > Lake | place: Tanzania: Lake...
CCGCCAAACTTCGTCGACAGCACCGTCGTGATCGCCGCCGTCAGCGTCGTCTTTCCATGGTCCACGTGCCCAATCGTCCCAACGTTCACGTGCGGCTTCGTACGCTCAAACTTGCCTTTTGCCATCTGTGCACTCCAAATGTCGTGTGATTGTGTGCCGGTGGGCGCAGCGTAAAGAGGCTGCGCCGCGGCCCGGGATTTACTTGCTGCGAGCCGAGATCACTGCTTCGGCCACGTTCTTCGGCGCTTCCGAGTACTGCTTGAATTCCATCGTGTAGGTGGCGCGGCCCTGGGTGAGCGAACGCAAGGTCGTGGAATACCCGAACATTTCCGCGAGCGGCACTTCAGCGCGAATCGCTTTCCCGCCGCCGGGCATGTCTTCCATGCCCTGAACCATGCCGCGCCGCGAAGACAGATCGCCCATCACCGTTCCTGCGTAGTCTTCGGGCGTTTCGACCTCGACCGCCATCATCGGCTCGAGCAGCACCGGACTGGCCCGACGCATGCCCTCCTTGAACGCCATGGAGGCCGCCTGCTTGAACGCGTTCTCATTGGAGTCAACGTCGTGGTAGGAGCCGAAGTGGAGCGTCGCCTTGACGTTAACCACCGGGTAGCCCGCCAACACGCCGGCCGGCAGCGTTTCTTCGATGCCTTTTTGCACGGCAGGGATGAATTCGCGCGGTACGACGCCGCCTTTGATGGCATCGACGAACTCGAAGTTCGGGCCACCCGGCTCGAGCGGCTCGACTTTCAGCACAACGTGTCCGTACTGACCGCGACCACCCGACTGCTTGATGAATTTGCCCTCGACCTCATCGACGACCTTGCGAATGGTTTCGCGATAGGCCACCTGCGGCTTGCCCACCGACGCTTCGACACCGAATTCGCGCTTCATGCGGTCAACCAGAATCTCGAGGTGCAGTTCGCCCATTCCGGAAATGATGGTCTGACCCGACTCTTCATCGGTACGCACGCGAAACGACGGGTCTTCCTGCGCAAGACGGCCGAGCGCAACACCCATCTTCTCCTGGTCGGCCTTGGTCTTGGGCTCGACCGCCTGAGAGATGACGGGCTCGGGGAACTCCATGCGCTCAAGCATGATGTGCGCATCCGGGTCACACAGGGTTTCACCGGTGGTGACATCTTTCAAACCCACGCATGCCGCGATGTCGCCGGCACGAACCTCCTTGATTTCCTCGCGCTGGTTCGCGTGCATTTGCAGCAGGCGGCCAATGCGCTCCTTCTTGCCTTTGACCGCATTGAGGATCGTGTCACCGGAGTTCAGCACGCCCGAGTACACACGGATGAACGTGAGCTGCCCGACGAACGGGTCGGTCATCAGCTTGAACGCCAGCGCGGCAAATTTCTCGCCGTCGTCGGCCTTGCGAAGCAGTTGTTTCTCGTCCTCATCGGTGCCCTTGACTGGCGGGATGTCGACCGGCGACGGCAGAAAGTCGATCACCGCATCGAGCATGGCCTGCACGCCCTTGTTCTTAAAGGCGGTGCCGCACAGCATCGGAACGATCTCGCCCGCGATGGTGCGCTGACGGATGCCCTTCTTGATGTCTTCAAGTGACAGCTCGCCGCCCTCGAGGTAGCGGTTCATCAGATCTTCATTCGCCTCGGCGGCGGCTTCGATCATCTTTTCGCGCCACTCTTCGCAGACATCAGCCAGCTCGGCCGGGACGTCACCCAGCTCAAACTTCATGCCCTGCGATGCGTCGTCCCAGTAAATGGCCTTCATGCGGACCAGATCGACCACGCCCTTGAAGTTTTCCTCGGCACCGATGGGCACCTGGATGGGAATGGGGTTGGCACGAAGGCGCGCGCGCATCTGGTCGTGGACTTTGAAGAAGTTTGCGCCGACACGGTCCATCTTGTTGACGAACGCGAGACGCGGCACGCCGTACTTGTTAGCCTGACGCCAGACCGTTTCCGACTGAGGCTGAACGCCACCCACCGCGCAGTACACCATGCACGCGCCGTCAAGGACGCGCATCGAGCGCTCGACCTCGATGGTGAAGTCAACGTGCCCCGGGGTGTCGATGATATTGATGCGGTGCTCGGGATAGGACATATCCATGCCCTTCCAGAAGCAGGTGGTCGCGGCCGACGTAATCGTGATGCCGCGCTCTTGCTCCTGCTCCATCCAGTCCATGGTGGCCGCGCCGTCATGGACTTCGCCAATTTTGTGATTGACGCCGGTGTAGTAAAGGATGCGTTCGGTCGTGGTGGTTTTACCGGCATCGATATGGGCAGAGATGCCGATGTTGCGATACCGGTCAATAGGGGTCTTGCGGGCCATGATGAAGACTCTTGTCGAGAGGTTGATGCGAACGCAGGGCCGAGACAATCAGGCAGGCGCGGAGCAAATCTGTCAGGATTGCGCCGCGCTGTGACGATGGCGTGACAGCCGCAGCGCCCCGGGTCCTAGAAGCGGAAGTGTGCGAAGGCCTTGTTGGCCTCAGCCATCCGATGCACCTCGTCGCGGCGCTTGACGGCACCACCGCGGTTCTCAGCGGCTTCCATCAGTTCGTTGGCAAGGCGCTGGCCCATGGATTTTTCACCGCGCTTCTTGGCGGCCTCGCGCAGCCAGCGCATCGCAAGCGCGGTGCGGCGGACCGGACGCACTTCGACCGGTACCTGATAGTTGGCGCCACCCACACGGCGACTTTTGACTTCGACCATCGGGCGCACGTTGTGCAGCGCCTGGCCAAAGACCTCAATGGGGTCTTTTCCCGAACGGCTCTTGATCTGGTCAAGCGCGCCATAGAGCATGCGCTCGGCCACGGCCTTCTTGCCGTCAAGCATCAGGACGTTGACAAACTTGGAGACCTCAACGCTTGAATAAAGCGGATCGGGAAGAATCTCTCGACGGGGGACTTCGCGACGACGGGGCATATCACACCTCTTTCTTCAGCTGGAGCAAACCGACGCGCGTTTCCGACGCAGCCTTATCGCACCTGGCGATGCAACCTGAGCCGACATGACATCGACCGGCACCGCCGCTTACTGGAGTCAGGCACCAGGTGGCCCGACCCCACGACATGAATCGACGGCCGGAAGCCATCGATCCTCCTTAAACACGACACGGACACAACAGGCGCGGACGCCCATCGAGCCGCACTGACCGTTACGAACGGATCAGCCTTTCTTCGGGCGCTTGGCACCGTATTTGGAGCGCGACTGCTTCCGGTCTTTAACACCCTGCAGATCGAGTGAGCCGCGAACAATGTGGTAACGAACGCCCGGCAGGTCTTTTACCCGACCACCGCGGATCAACACCACCGAGTGTTCCTGCAGGTTGTGGCCTTCGCCGCCAATGTACGAAATGATTTCGAACCCGTTGGTGAGGCGAACCTTGGCAACCTTACGAAGCGCCGAGTTGGGCTTCTTGGGCGTGGTGGTGTAGACACGGGTGCATACGCCACGGCGCTGCGGGCAGTTGGCAAGCGCAGGGCTCTTGCTTTTCACGGCCGCGGATTCACGGCCCTGACGCACCAGCTGGTTGATGGTTGGCATAGAAGATTCCTAATATTTCTACGAAACTTTTTTCGAGAAAAGCCTTAAATTGTAGGACGAAAACAAAAGCCTGACAAGCTAGGTCAGAATCGCCGGGATGCACAGAATTTCTGCGCCGCCCGCTGCCTTGCCTGAAGGCATCACGCCCAGAAACAGACCCGAGGGCTCATACCCGCTGAGCCTTCGGAGCGATACAGCTTAGGCGGTCGCATCTCCGGAGGTTTCCGCTTCTGAGGACGCCTCAACCGGAACCGGCTCGAACAGTGCCTCGGCCGCTGCCAACGCTGCCTGTTCCTGAGCCTCGGCCGCTTCTTTCGCCTTGCGGGCCCGGTGAAACGCCAGACCGGTTCCGGCTGGAATCAGACGGCCGACAATGACGTTTTCTTTCAGGCCACGCAGATCGTCGCGCTTGCCCATGATCGCGGCCTCGGTAAGCACGCGCGTCGTTTCCTGGAACGAGGCAGCCGAGATGAACGAATCCGTGGAGAGCGACGCCTTGGTGATGCCGAGCAGCAGATTGGCGTGGGAAGCCGGACGCTTGTCCGCCTCGACGGCCTTGTCGTTCTCGTCAAGCATCTCGGAGCGCTCAACCTGCTCGCCGGTGATGAACGGCGCATCGCCCGGATCGGTGATCTGGACCCGGCGAAGCATCTGCCGGACGATCACTTCAATGTGCTTGTCGTTGATCTTCACGCCCTGCAGCCGGTAAACGTCCTGCACCTCGTCAACGATGTAGCGCGCCAACGCCTCGATGCCGAGCAATCGCAGAATGTCGTGCGGATCGGCCGGGCCGTCGACGATCATTTCGCCCTTGTTCACCACCTGACCGTCGTGCACCAGCACGTTCTTATCTTTGGGGATCAGGAACTCGTGCGCATTGCCATCGAGGTCGGTGATCACCAGGCGCTGCTTGCCCTTGGTGTCTTTTCCAAACGAAACCGTTCCAGTGACCTCGGCGAGCATGCCGGCGTCTTTAGGCGCGCGCGCCTCAAACAGTTCGGCCACCCGCGGCAGACCGCCGGTGATGTCACGCGTTTTCTGCGACTCGAGCGGGATCCGGGCGAGAAACTCGCCAACGCCGACCTGCTGACCGTCACGCACCGAGATCAGCGCGCCGACCGGGAAGCCGATGGTCACAGCGTGGTCGGTGCCGGCGATACGCACCTCTTCGCCCGCCTCGTTGATGAGCTTGACCTGCGGACGAACTGCCTTCACCGAGCTGCCGCGACGCTTGGAATCGATGACCACCAGGGTGGACAGGCCGGTGACCTCATCGATCTGCTTGGCAACGGTGGCGCCCTCTTCGACGTTCTCGAACTTCACCGTGCCCGCATATTCGCTGATGATGGGTCGCGTGAGCGGGTCCCAGGTTGCGATCTGCGTGCCGGCTTTCACCGAGCGTCCGTCGAGCACCATCAGGGTGGCACCGTAAGGCACCTTGTGACGCTCGCGCTCGCGGCCGTTGTCATCGGTGATGGTGAGTTCGCCCGAGCGCGAGATCACGATCTGCTCGCCCTTGGCGTTAGTCACGTAGCGCATGGTGATTGCGAAACGAACGGTACCGTTCGAACGCGCCTCAACATTGCTGACCACGGCTGCGCGCGAGGCCGCGCCACCGATGTGGAAGGTGCGCATGGTGAGCTGCGTGCCCGGTTCACCGATGGACTGCGCGGCAATCACGCCTACCGCTTCGCCCGAGTTGACCAGCACACCGCGGCCCAGGTCGCGGCCATAGCACTTGGCGCACAGACCGTAGCGGGTTTCGCAGCTGAGCGGGGTGCGGACGCGGACTTCGTCGATACCAAGTCGATCGATTTCCTCGACCGAATTTTCGTCGAGCAACGTACCGGCTTCGTACAGCGTTTCCTGCGTCTCGGGATTGATGACATCGCTTGCAGCCACGCGGCCGAGAATGCGATCGCGCAGCGCCTCGATGACCTCACCGCCTTCGATCAGCGCTTTCATCGACACGCCGTTGGCCGTGCCGCAATCGTCCTCGGTGACCACCAGATCCTGGGTGACATCGACCAGGCGACGTGTGAGGTAGCCCGAGTTGGCGGTCTTGAGCGCCGTATCCGCCAGACCCTTCCGCGCGCCGTGCGTGGAGATGAAGTACTGGAGAACGTTCAGACCTTCGCGGAAGTTGGCGGTGATGGGCGTTTCGATGATGGAGCCATCGGGTTTTGCCATCAGGCCGCGCATGCCGGCAAGCTGACGAATCTGCGCTGCGGAACCGCGCGCACCTGAATCGGCCATCATGTAGATGGCGTTGAACGATTCCTGCGCGACGGTCTTGCCGTGCCGATTGACCACCTGCTCGGACGCCAGCTGCTCCATCATGGCTTTGCCGACGAGATCGCCCGCGCGGCCCCAGATATCGACCACCTTGTTGTAGCGCTCGCCCTGGGTGACCAGACCCGAGGTGTACTGCTGCTCGATCTCTTTGACCTCGGTTTCGGCCGCTTCCAGGATGCCCTGTTTTTGCGGCGGCACCAGCATGTCATCGATGGAGATCGAGATGCCGGCGCGGGTCGCCAGACGGAAACCGTTTTGCATCAGCTGGTCAGCAAAAATGACCGTATCGCGCAGCCCGCAACGACGGAACGATGCATTGATGAGACGCGAAATTTCTTTTTTCTTGAGCGCCTTGTTCATCAGATCGAAGGACAGGCCTTTGGGCAGGATCTCGGACAGCATCGCCCTGCCCACCGTGGTGTCGACCCGGCGAAGCATCGGCGTGAGCGCGCCCGTGTCGGCGTCTTTCTGATACTCGACCAGGCGCACCGTGATGCGCGTTCCCAGTTCAACCTTGCCACTGTCGTAGGCGCGATGCACCTCGCCAACGTCGGAGAGCACCATGCCCTCGCCCTGCGCGTTAACTTTCTCGCGCGTGGTGTAGTACAGACCCAGAACGATGTCCTGTGAGGGCACGATCGAGGGTTCGCCGTTGGAGGGGAACAGCACATTGTTCGAGGCGAGCATCAGTGCGCGGGCCTCGAGCTGCGCCTCGAGTGACAGCGGAACGTGAACAGCCATCTGGTCGCCGTCAAAGTCGGCATTGAAGGCCGCGCATACCAGCGGATGAAGCTGAATGGCCTTGCCTTCGATCAGCACGGGCTCAAAGGCCTGGATGCCCAGGCGGTGAAGCGTGGGCGCGCGGTTGAGCAGCACCGGATGCTCGCGGATCACTTCTTCGAGAATGTCCCAGACGATGGGCTCCTGGTTCTCGACGAATTTTTTCGCCTGCTTGATGGTGGTGGCAACCCCCATCAGCTCGAGCTTGTGGAAGATGAAGGGCTTGAACAGCTCGAGCGCCATCAGTTTGGGCAGGCCGCACTGGTGAAGCTTAAGCTGCGGCCCGACCACGATCACCGAGCGGCCCGAATAATCGACGCGCTTGCCCAACAAGTTCTGACGGAAGCGACCGCCCTTGCCTTTGATCATATCGGCAAGTGACTTGAGCGCACGCTTGTTTGCGCCAGTCATCGCTTTGCCGCGGCGGCCGTTGTCGAGCAGCGAATCGACCGCTTCCTGCAGCATGCGCTTCTCGTTGCGCACGATGATTTCAGGCGCCTTCAGCTCGAGCAGACGCTTCAGACGGTTGTTGCGGTTGATGACGCGGCGATACAGGTCATTCAGATCAGACGTTGCGAAGCGACCACCATCCAGCGGCACCAGCGGGCGCAGCTCGGGCGGCAGCACCGGCAGCACATCCATCACCATCCATTCGGGCTTGATGCCCGAGCGCTGGAAGCCCTCCAGGACCTTCAGACGCTTGGCGATTTTTTTGATTTTCGCTTCGGAGCCGGTGGTTTCGAGATCGCGGCGCAGCGTTTCGATTTCACGGTTGATGTCGATCGTGCGAAGCAGTTCGCGAACACCTTCTGCGCCCATCAATGCGCGGAAGTCGTCTCCGTACTCTGCACACTTCGCGAGGTAGTCGTCCTCGGTCATGATCTGGCAGCGCTTGAGCGGGGTCAGACCCGGCTCGATCACGACAAACGCTTCGAAGTAGAGCACGCGTTCGATGTCGCGCAGCGTCATGTCGAGCACCATGCCCAGACGCGACGGCAGCGACTTCAGGAACCAGATGTGCGCGGTGGGCGAGGCGAGCTCAATGTGCCCCATGCGCTCGCGGCGCACCTTGGCAAGTGTGACCTCGACGCCGCACTTCTCACAGATGACCCCACGGTGCTTCAGGCGCTTGTACTTGCCGCACAGGCATTCGTAGTCTTTGATCGGCCCGAAAATCTTGGCGCAGAACAGGCCATCCCGCTCAGGCTTGAACGTGCGGTAGTTGATGGTTTCGGGTTTCTTCACTTCGCCGAACGACCAGGAGCGGATCTTGTCGGGCGATGCCAGACCGATCTTGATCGCGTCGAAGTGCTCTTCTTCCTGAACCTGTTTGAACAGATCGAGCAATGCTTTCATCGCAGCTTTCCTCCGTGGCTCAGTTGCGCTCGAGATCGATATCGATGCCGAGCGACCGAATTTCCTTCACCAGCACGTTGAACGATTCCGGCATGCCGGCATCGATCGCGTGCTCGCCCTTGACCAGATTTTCGTAGACCTTGGTGCGGCCGTTTACATCGTCAGACTTCACGGTGAGCATTTCCTGCAGCATGTAGGACGCGCCGTACGCCTCGAGCGCCCACACCTCCATCTCGCCGAAGCGCTGTCCGCCGAACTGCGCCTTGCCGCCCAGCGGCTGCTGGGTGACGAGCGAGTACGGACCGGTGGAGCGCGCGTGCATCTTGTCATCGACCAGATGGTGAAGCTTCAGCATGTGCATGTAGCCCACGGTGACCGATCGGTCGAACGCATCGCCGGTGCGGCCATCGTGCAGCCTGACCTGCGTCTTGGTGGGCGTGAATCCCACCTGTTGCGTACGCGGGTCGTTGTCGGGGTAGGCGATGTCGAGCATCTGACGAATCTCGGGCTCGGACGCGCCGTCAAACACCGGCGTGGCAAACGGAACACCATGACGCAGGTTCGAGCACAGTTCAACCACCTCGCCGTCGGACAGCGCGGCCAGGTCGGCACGCTGGCCGCTGGTGTTGTAGATGCGGTCGAGGAACTCACGCAGTTCGGCGGCACGCGCTTCGCGCTGCAGCATCTCGCCGATACGCAGTCCAACGCCCTTGGCTGCCCAGCCCAGATGGGTTTCCAGAATCTGGCCGACGTTCATCCGCGAGGGAACGCCCAGCGGATTCAGCACGATGTCGACAGATGTGCCATCGGCCATGTAGGGCATGTCTTCGACCGGCACAATTCGCGACACCACGCCCTTGTTGCCATGGCGGCCTGCCATCTTGTCGCCCGGCTGCAGCCGGCGCTTGACGGCAAGGTACACCTTGACCATCTTGAGAACGCCCGGGGGAAGCTCATCACCCTGGGTCAGCTTCTTGCGCTTTTCTTCGAATGCCAGATCGAACTGGTGGCGCTTCTGCTCGATGGATTCGCGCAGCGCCTCGAGCTGGCTGGCGGCGGCCTCATCGGCAAGTCGCACCTCAAACCAGTGATAACGGTCGAGATCGGCCAGGTACGCCGATGTGACGACCTCGCCCTTGGCCAGCTTCTTCGGCCCACCGTTGACGGCCTTGCCGACCAGCAGTCGCTCGATTCGCTCGAACGCGTCGTTTTCAACGATGCGAAGCTGGTCGTTGAGGTCGAGGCGATAGCGCTTGAGCTCATCATCGATGATGGACTGTGCACGCTTGTCGCGCTGGATGCCTTCGCGCGTGAACACCTGCACGTCGATCACGGTGCCTGTCATGCCCGAGGGCACGCGCAGCGACGTGTCTTTGACGTCAGACGCCTTCTCGCCAAAGATGGCGCGCAGCAGCTTCTCTTCGGGTGTGAGCTGCGTTTCACCTTTCGGGGTGACCTTGCCAACCAGCACATCACCGGCCAGCACCTCGGCGCCAATGAAAACAATGCCTGAGTCATCGAGCCGCGCAAGCTGACCCTCGGACAGGTTTGAAATATCGCGGGTGATCTCTTCGGGGCCCAGCTTGGTGTCCCGCGCCAGCACCGACAGTTCCTCGATGTGGATTGAGGTGTAGCGGTCATCGGCCACCACGCGTTCGGAGATCAGGATGGAGTCTTCGAAGTTGTAGCCGTTCCAGGGCATGAACGCGACCAGCATGTTCTGGCCCAGCGCGAGCTCACCCAGGTCGGTGGAGGCACCATCGGCAACCACATCGCCGCGCGCAATCACATCACCCTTTTTGACGATCGGGCGCTGGTTGATGTTCGTGTTCTGATTGCTGCGGGTGTACTTGATCAGGTTGTAGATATCGACACCGACTTCGCCCGCAACGGTTTCGTCGTCGTTGACGCGAACCACGATCCGGTTGGCATCGACATAATCGACCACACCGCCGCGACGCGCGGTAACCACCGTGCCGGAGTCGACGGCGCAGGTGCGCTCGATGCCGGTACCGACCAGCGGCTTCTCGGGCCGCAGGCAGGGCACCGCCTGGCGCTGCATGTTGGAACCCATCAGCGCGCGGTTCGCATCGTCATGCTCAAGGAACGGAATGAGCGATGCCGCCACCGATACGATCTGCGTGGGTGCCACGTCCATGTACTGAACGTTGACGGGCGAGGTGAGCTCGGATTCGCCTGCTTTCCGAACCGACACCAGGTCGCCGGTGAGGCGCCCCTGCTCGTCCATCGCGGCGTTGGCCTGCGCAATCACATAGCGGCCTTCCTCGATTGCCGACAGATAGTGGATCTCGTCGGTGACGCGGCTATCGGTGACTTTCCGATAGGGCGTTTCAAGGAAACCGTACTCGTTCAGGCGTGCATACAGCGCGAGCGAGTTGATGAGACCGATGTTCGGGCCCTCAGGGGTTTCAATCGGGCAGACCCGTCCGTAGTGCGTGGGGTGCACGTCACGTACTTCAAAGCCTGCACGCTCGCGGGTCAGTCCACCAGGGCCCAGTGCCGAGACACGCCGCTTATGCGTGATTTCAGACAGCGGGTTGGTCTGGTCCATGAACTGCGACAGCTGGCTTGAACCGAAAAATTCGCGGATCGCCGCGCTGATCGGCTTGCTGTTGATCAGGTCATGGGGCATCAGGTTTTCGGTTTCAGCCTGACCCAGACGTTCCTTGACCGCGCGCTCAACGCGCACCAGACCCGCGCGGAACTGGTTTTCCGCGAGTTCGCCCACGCAACGGACACGCCGATTGCCCAGGTGGTCGATATCGTCGATTTCGCCTTTGCCGTTTCGCAGGTCGACGAGAATCTTGATGACGGCGAGAATATCGTCGTCGGTCAGCGTCATGGGGCCGACCGACTCGTCGCGGCCGACACGCCGGTTGAACTTCATCCGGCCGACCTTGGACAGGTCGTAGGCGTCAGCGCTGTAGAACAGCCGGTTGAACAGGGCCTCAACCGCATCTTCTGTGGGCGGCTCGCCGGGGCGCATCATCCGATAGATGGCGATGCGGGCCGCCAACTGATCGGCGGTTTCGTCAATTCGCAGCGTCTGCGAAATATACGGCCCCTGGTCGAGATCGTTGGTGAAGAGCGTGCGGAACTCGCGGACGTTGGCCTCGCGAAGTTTTTTGAGCAGGTCTTCGGTGATCTCGTCATTGGCACGGGCCACGATTTCACCGGTATCGGGGTCAACAGCACCCTGGCAAAGCGTGCGGCCGAGCAGGTAGTCGTCGGGCACCGACACATGCTTCAAGCCAGCGGTTTCAACCTCGCGGATGTGGCGGGCATTGATGCGCTTATCTTTGGCAACGATCACGCGACCGTCACGGTCGATGACATCGAACCGCGCGATATCGCCGCGCAGACGATCGGGCACCAGTTCGAGTTGCGCACCGTCGCTCATCAGACGGAACGTGTCGAACACAAAGAAGTTCGCAAGAATCTGCTCGGGGTTGAGGCCAATGGCCTTCAGCAGAATGGTGGCCGGCATCTTGCGGCGCCGGTCGACACGGAAATAGAGAATATCTTTGGGATCAAACTCGAAATCGAGCCAGGATCCGCGATACGGGATGATGCGGGCCGAGAACAGCAGCTTTCCGGAGCTGTGCGTCTTGCCGCGATCATGCTCGAAGAACACGCCAGGCGAGCGGTGCAGCTGCGACACGATCACACGCTCGGTACCGTTGATGATGAACGAGCCGGTTTCGGTCATGAGCGGCACTTCGCCCATGTAGACCTCCTGCTCCTTCACTTCCTTGACGGTGGGCTTGGCCGCCTCGCGGTCCATGATGACCAGGCGAACGCGGGCGCGCAGCGGTGCGCAAAAGGTGAGACCGCGCTGCTGACACTCTTTGACATCAAACGCCGAGTTGCCCAGCGAGTACTGGACGAACTCAAGCCGTGCCATCTGGTTGTGCGACACGATCGGAAAGATCGATGAAAAAGCGGCCTGGAGGCCTTCGTCCTGTCGCGCGCCCGCGGGCGTAGACGTCTGCAGGAAACGGTCATACGACTCGATCTGCGTGGTGAGCAGGTACGGCACATCCAGCACGACTCGCCGCTTGGCGAAGCTTTTGCGGATGCGCTTTTTCTCGGTGAACGAATAGGCGGCGGCGTAGGCCATGGGCTCTCCCGGAGAGAATCAGCAGGGGCAACGGAGAACACAACGAAAACACCCGGCAACCGCCGCGCGCACTGCGCGGTCGGCGTCCAGGTGATTCGCTTGCTGCAAGAAAGAAGCCAACTCGATTACTTGAGCTCGACTTTCGCGCCGGCATCCTCGAGCTGCTTTTTGAGGGCCTCGGCGTCGGCCTTGCTGATGCCTTCCTTGACAGGCTTGGGTGCACCATCGACCAGATCTTTGGCCTCTTTCAGGCCCAGACCCGTGGCGGCGCGGACGACCTTGATCACCTCGACCTTCTTTTCGCCGGTGGCGGAAAGGACAACGGTGAATTCGGTTTTTTCCTCGGCGGCGGGCGCAGCGGCAGCTGCGGCCGGGGCAGCAACGGCGACGGCGGCAGCGGCGGCGGACACGCCGAACTTCTCTTCCATCATCTTGATGAGTTCGGAAAGCTCGAGCACCGACATAGCGGCGACTGCCTCGAGGATTTCATTTTTGCTGAGTGCCATGATGTGACTCCGTAAAATTTCTGAAGGTTTGCAGGTTCTGGATGAATTGGGCGCAGTGTTCGCAGATCACGCGGCCGACTTTTCGCGTTCGTCGCGCACCGCAGCGAGCGTGCGTACGAACTTGCCGGGCACTTCGTTGAGCGTGCGAACAAACTTCGCGACGGGCGCCTGCATCGTGCCCAACAACGTTGCCAGAAGCTCTTCGCGGCTGGGCATGGTGGCGAGTGCCTTGACCCCCTGTGCGTCAAACACAGAATTGGGCAGGGCGCCCGCCTTCAACACCAGCTTGTCGTTGGCTTTGGCGAAATCGTTGAGAACGCGTGCTGCAGACACCGGGTCGGTCGACATGCCATAAATCAGCGGGCCGGTCAGTTGATCGGCCAGCGCTTCATAGGGCGTGCCGGACACCGCGCGTCGGGCCAACGTGTTCTTGAGAACACGCAGATACACACCCGACTCGCGCGCCTTGCGGCGCAGCGCCGTCATTGCACCAACATCCAGACCACGGTATTCGGCCACCACGATCGCGGAAGCCTTTGCCACTTCGGCTGCGACTTCCGTGACAACGACGGCCTTGTCTTCTCGATTGAGACCCACGGTCTTCCCCTGGTTAAACGAGAGCACCTTCCGACCAATGTCCGATCGCGCCTTTGCGCGACCGCACGCTCGTTCGGCGAGCACCCTCTGTTGCTACACGGCGACCGACCGGGGAGCCCGCTGCAAACCTGCAGATAAACGCTGGTCTGTTCACGTTGATCCTCGCTTCGGGGACGCCATCTGCGCAGGGACCTTGCGGAATTAAAGGCTCGCGGCTAACTGCCCGCTTACCCCCCTGCGGTCTTTGACAACCCGCCTGCCGGACGATCAGGTTTCCCGGCGCTCCGGGAAGACTGCTCAGCCAGGCCGACGGCCCAAAGTTCATACAATGCATGCTTACCATTGCGCAGAGGCAGCGGCGGCTGCCCCACGCGAGTCTGGTTGGGTGATCAGTTGCCAGCCGTCGCGGAGAACGCAGCCGGGTCAACGCGAACGCCAACCCCCATCGTGCTCGAGACAGCCACTTTACGCAGGTAGATCCCCTTGGAGCTTTGCGGACGCGCGCGATTGAGCGCTTCGATCAAAGCCTTGATGTTGGTCTCAAGCTGCTCGGTGCCAAACGATGCGCGACCGATGGTGGCGTGCACGATGCCCGCCTTGTCGGTGCGATACTGAACCTGACCAGCCTTGGCATTGCGAACTGCACCAGCGACATCGGGGGTCACCGTTCCGACCCGTGGATTGGGCATCAGCCCACGCGGACCGAGGATCTGGCCCAGGCCGCCGACCACGCGCATGGCGTCGGGCGACGCAATGGCGATATCGAAGTTGATGTTGCCCGCCTTGACCTGTTCAGCGAGGTCTTCCATGCCAACGATGTCAGCGCCTGCGGCGCGCGCCTCGTCGGCCTTGGCGCCCTGAGTGAACACCGCTACGCGAACCGACTTGCCGGTTCCCGCTGGCAGCACGACCGAGCCGCGGACGACCTGGTCAGATTTTTTGGCGTCAACGCCAAGCTGAACCGCGACATCGATTGATTCGTTGAACTTGGCGGTGGCGCACTGCTTGACGAGCGCGAGCGCATCGTTCAGGCCGTAAGCCTTCTGCGGGTCAACCTGAGCGCGAATCGCCTTGGCGCGTTTGCTGAGTCGGGCCATGATCAGAGTCCCTCCACAGTGATGCCGATGCTGCGCGCCGATCCGGCGATCGTGCGCACTGCGGCGTCGAGGTTGGCGGCGGTGAGGTCGGGCATCTTGGCCTTGGCGATCTCTTCGGCCTGCTGGCGTGTGATCGAGCCGACCTTGTCTGTGTGCGGCCGCGGCGACCCTTTGTCGATTTTCGCGGCCTTCTTGATGAGAATCGTGGCCGGCGGCGTCTTCATCACAAAGGTGAAGCTCTTGTCGGTATAGGCGGTGATGACCACCGGAATCGGCAGGCCAGGCTCCATGCCCTGCGTCTGGGCATTGAAGGCCTTGCAAAATTCCATGATGTTCAGGCCGCGCTGACCGAGCGCCGGACCGATCGGGGGTGCGGGGTTGGCTTTTCCTGCAGGTACCTGCAGTTTCACAAAGCCGACTATCTTCTTCGCCATCAGGCGTCTCCTGGTTTGAGTTCAAACGCGCTTTCGGAGAGTTGTCTGAGGACAACTGCCTTACTTGCGCTCCTCGTTGAGCCCCGCGGTTTTCAAGCCCCAGGGCGCTGCGCCTTCCGGCGCAATTCGATTCAGCGGCTGCTGAGTTGTATCCGTTGTCTGTGTGCCGAAGACAGCGCCTCAGACTTTTTCGACCTGCCCGAACTCAAGCTCGACGGGCGTGGCGCGACCAAAAATGGTGACCGACACCCGCAGCCTGCTCTTGTCGTAGTTCACTTCCTCGACGTTGCCGTTGAAATCGGTGAACGGGCCTTCCTTCACGCGAACCATTTCACCCACTTCGAACAACGTCTTGGGCCGTGGCTTTTCGACGCCTTCCTGCATCTGGGCCATGATTTTCTCGACTTCCTTATCGGAAATCGGAGAGGGTCGGTTGCCGGCCCCCCCAACGAACCCGGTGACCTTGTTCGTCTGCTTGACGAGGTGCCAGGTATCGTCGTTGAGTTCCATTTCGACCAGCACATAGCCGGGGAAGAAACGCCGCTCGGTAATCGTGCGCTGGCCATTGCGCATCTCGACCACCTCTTCGGTGGGTACCAGAATGCGGCCAAACTTGTCCGACATGCCGGAGCGGTCGACCCGCTCCTGCAGCGCGCGAGCGACGCTTTTTTCCATGCCGGAATAGGCGTGCACGACATACCAACGCTTCGACATTTATTTCTTCCAGCCGAGCAGCAGATCGTAAAGCACCCACTCGAGGGTCTTATCGACCAGCCACAGAAACAGCGCCATCACGACCACGAAAGCAAACACAGTCAGCGTCATCTGAACTGTTTCTTTGCGTGTGGGCCAGACCACCCGTTGCGTTTCGGCCCAGGAATCTTTCGCAAAGGCAAAAAATCGCTGACCCGGCCCGGAAAACCAGGCGATTGCGCCCCCCGCGGCGAGGCCGGCGAGCACCGACACCACGCGCACCACAGTGGGCTGCTCGCCAAGCAGGTAAAACCCCACGATGCCAGCCACGACGGCCGCGATCGCGAGCACCACCTTCAGGCGGTCAGCGGTGCTGGAGACGGTTTCAACGCTTTGCTGAGACATTAAAAGCCAATGAGTGGGTCGGGTAGTCGAGGGAGAAAGTGGCAGGGGCAGAGGGGATCGAACCCCCGACCTTCGGTTTTGGAGACCGACGCTCTGCCAGTTGAGCTATGCCCCTGCTGTACTGCTCCGAAAGCGACACCGCGCCGCGCCACACGGCGCAGGCGCGGATGACGCGTGTGCCTTACGCGATGACCTTGGCGACAACGCCGGCGCCCACCGTGCGTCCGCCTTCACGGATCGCAAACCGCAGCCCCTGCTCCAT
>Ga0194118_10004139_pt1 | contig 16080 bp, 14 predicted proteins | sample TA2MahsurfametaG_2_FD_148662 | JGI IMG/M metagenome (GOLD analysis project Ga0194118, IMG submission 148662) | Freshwater microbial communities from Lake Tanganyika, Tanzania - TA2015013 Mahale N5 surface | ecosystem: Environmental > Aquatic > Freshwater > Lake | place: Tanzania: Lake...
TTTCCTTTTGAGCAAGATAGCGTGCGCTTGCGCTGCTGGCTGCGCCTTCGGATAGGACAAAAGCCGATGCTCCTCTTGCCCTCGCTTCCGTGAAGGCATCGGCGTGAACCGAAAGCATCACATCGGCCTTCAAGGCGCGTGCTTTGCGCACGCGCTGACCGAGGGGTACAAAATAGTCCGACTCGCGGATTAAGGCTGGCCGAAGCCCTTCATCTCCCGCGAGTCGCTCAGCTAATTTGCGCGCTACATCAAGCACAACATCTTTTTCTTTTAGGCCTGTCGGGCCAACGGCGCCCGGGTCTTCACCACCATGGCCCGCGTCAATCGCAATAATCCGACCGGTCAGATTTGTGGTTGATGCAGTCGATGGTTTTTCTGAGGGTGTGGCAGTTTTGGCCTCGCGCTTGGCCAAATCCTCAATAAGCTGTTCGAGCCCGGGTTCATCCGATTTCGCCGCAAAACGCCGATTTAACAAGGCCTGCAAGGCGTCGGGCTCGCGATCCGGGTGCAAATCAATCATCCATCGTCGTTGATAAGGGCCAACAGGCAGCGACTCGAAAATCTCAACGCGGACAGCTTGTCTCAGATCAAAAACCAGGCGGACGATCCTGGGTTGAAACTGTCCAACCCGCAGCTGTGCGATCCAGGGGTCATCAGCTGGAATAATCGAGGGCAATTGACGCAGTGCGGTGTCGACCTGTAGGTCTTGCAAGTCGATCACTAAGCGTAGAGGATGCTCAAGTAATTGATGCTGAACCACCAAACGCTGTTCGAGTTCGAGGGTCACTCGCGTGTAGGCCTGAGAAGGCCAGACGCGAACGCCCAAGAGTCCTGCAGCATGGGCCAGACTGCCCGTCCAGGCCAAGGCTTCGATACCAAGTAAACCAAGGCCCTTGATGAAAAGCTCACGCCGACCAAGCCTTGTCGTCGTATGGATTAAGGGCAGATCGATCAGGTGCTTGCGCATGGCAGGAGGAGAGATCAGCGCTTTGGGGGGTCTAAAGGCTTGGCTTGCAAGCCGAGCTTGAGGGCTTGAAAAGCCGAAAAGTCAGTGCTTGCCGTTACGGTGACATGCCTTGGGCCGAGCTCGGCTTGAAGCTCTTCGTCTTTGCAGCTGTCGGCTTCGCGATAGCCTTCTTCACCCCCCCAGGACCAATGAATCCGGATATCAGCGTCAGGCAGGCTTGCCTTCTCGGGCCATTCAACCAGCAGCAATGCGCAAGGCTCATCGAAATGGTCTTCAAGTCCTGCACCGAGCCAATCGCCAGGGGTGTTGAGTCGATAAAAGTCAAAGTGATAGACATCAAAAGAAAGACTTGGCTCATTGCGTATCTCTCGATAGGCTGAACCGAGCAGGTCGGGATGCTGGTCATCCATGACTAGGCTGTAACTATGCATGATGGCAAAACTCGGACTCTTAACACGCTCATTAAGTCCGAGCGCACGAAGCAGATGGCGTACAAAGCTTGTTTTACCAACGCCCAAATCACCATGCAAATAAACTTTCCAGGAAGAAGGCTTCTCAAGCATCGAGGCCTTGTAAATTTTGGCTAAGTCTTGAGCCAGCAAGGCACAATCGTCTTCTTTGTGAAGGACACGTTTGCAAACCATGCATTCACCCGCGCTTGCTTCAGACAAGGCCCACCCCAATCGGCATGACTGGGCAGCCTGGATGCGCGCCCAAGGTTTTGAGCACTGGGGGGTGGCTGACATCGATTTGCATGACGCCGAAGCGGGTTTGCTGCAATGGCTTGGGGCCGGTTTTCATGGCGAGATGGATTATATGGCGCGCCATGGTTTAAAACGGGCCCGTCCTGCCGCGTTGGTTCCCGGCACGGTGTCTGTGCTGATGGTTGCGCTGAGCTATCGGCCGCGGGCCAGTGCTTGGGTGGACCAAGCCTGGGGCGAACTTGAGCGCAACAGCCAGGCTAATGTTTCTTTGTACGCACGGGGGCGCGACTATCACAAGCTGCTGCGATCGCGTTTGCACGCACTTGGTCAATCCTTAAAGCAGCATTTGCCAGGTCTTGAATTTCGAGCCTTTTGTGACTCGGCCCCCGTGATGGAAGTCGAGTTAGCCCATCGGGCCAAGCTCGGCTGGCGAGGTAAAAACACCTTATTACTCAATCGCCAATCGGGTTCGATGTTTTTTCTCGGATCGCTATTTCTCAATAGGGCGATCGAACAGCTTCCGATGGCACTGGCAGGGGAGATCGAAGCGCATCAAGCCGATCCGTCAAGTGATCGCTGTGGAAGCTGTAGCGCTTGCCTTGATGTCTGCCCGACCAAGGCGATTGTTGCACCTTATCGCCTGGATGCCCGGCGCTGCATCTCTTATCTGACGATCGAACATCCAGGCCCTATCCCCGTGGCGTTTAGGGCTGCTATGGGCAATAGGATTTATGGTTGCGATGACTGTCAGCTCATTTGTCCTTGGAATAAGTTCGCTGTCGCTACCCCTGTTGAGGACTTCAAGACCCGACCCGCTTTCTTAAACTTATCGCTCACTGAGGCATTAAGCTGGAGCGAGGAGCGCTTTTTGCAAAACACCGAGGGCATGGCCATCCGTCGCATCGGCCATTGGCGATGGCAGCGCAATGTGGTGGTTGCACTCGGTAATTTGCTTGCCAGTGGCTCAGCTCAAGAGCCACTTGAGGATGGCAAGCTGCACGCACGCCAAGCGCTTATTGCCTTGAGGTCACAGGCCGATCCTGTGCTTGCAGAGCATATCGATTGGGCGCTGAATCGCTAACGCGCAAGCTGAATCCAAAAGGGTAGTGTTAGGGTCGAGACGAGCAGCGACAGCGTGATTAACTGGGCTACATAAACGCCGTCACCGCCCATACGCGATGCCAAAACATAAGAGGCGGGCGACGTTGGCAGGGCACAAAACATCACAACAAGTAAACCTGCCGTGCCGCCAAGCCCAAGCGCGTCGCACACCAATAAGGCGATTGCTGGCATCGCAATAAGTTTGATCGTGGTGAAGCAAAGCGCAAGCCATTTATCACCAACCAAGAGCCCTTGTTCAGACCGCGGCCAACGTAAGGCAGCGCCCACGCATAGCAGGCCAAGCGGTAAAGCGGCCTGCCCGAGCCTGCCAAGGCTGGCTTGAATTAAGCCGGGTAATGGCATCTCGATGAATCGCCAGGCCAAACCACCTAAGGTGGCAATAATCAAGGGATTGCCTGCCAGTTCGCGCCAAAGATTCTGTTTGCCTTGTCTTGCCATCGGGTAGACCGCCGCAACATTGAAACAGGGAATCAACACCGAAATCATGATCGAAAAGAGCGCCAGGCCCTCGGCGCCGCCTAAACGCTCGGCCATGGCCAGACCAAGATAAGAATTAAAGCGAAAGGCGGTTTGGACCCCGCTTGCGAAGCGTTGTGGCTGAGTTTGAGGTATCCAACGACAGGCCATACCCATGGCAATTGCGCATGCAGCACTTGTGCCGGCTGCGAGCATCATTGGGGCGGCCGATGCAATGCTTCCTGGAGCCTTCACGATGGACAAAAACAAGAGGCAGGGAAACAGCAAGAAATAATTAAGTTTTTCAAGCATCACCCAGCCCTGCTCGGGCCAAGCTAAGCCTCGACGCAGCGCAAGGCCAGCGAGCATCAGTGCAAATTCAGGGCCGAGGAGCTCAAGCACAGCGCTGCGATCTGTGGGAGCATTGCAAACCATGCAGCTTGCAACAACGACACGTCAGGTTATGCATAAAGACCATGGTTTAGAGGCTTTTTGTGATGCCTTGTGGCTTGAAGACGGATTATCCCCTGCAACCCGGCTTGCCTATGGCCGCGACCTCAAGGCCTTTGCGCAGTTTTTGAGCGAATCGGGATGTTCCCGCCAGCTCTTGGACGCGCGTGCTGAAGATTTGCTCGCCTACATTGCTGCTCGGCATCCGCAAAGCAAAGCCAGTTCGGCTAACCGCAGACTTTCCTGCATGCGTCGTTATTACGCTTGGTTGATGCAACGTGGACTCCGTGAAGACGATCCGAGCGCAGGGATTCGTTCGGCCAAACAAGGGCCCCGTTTTCCACATACGCTTTCCGAAGAGCAGGTTGAGGCGCTATTAAAGGCACCGAATGTTGAGGAGACCCTCGGTCTACGTGATAAGGCCATGCTCGAAACCCTTTACGCCAGTGGTCTGAGGGTCAGTGAATTGGTTGGATTGCGGGTTGCTGAACTATCGCTGCGCGATGCCGTGCTGCGGGTTGTTGGCAAGGGCAATAAACAACGCCTCGTACCCATCGGTGAAGAGGCTCTTTACTGGGTTGGGCAATGGCTTAGTCAGGGACGAGCAAGCTTGCTGGGCGCCAAGAGCTCCGATGTCCTCTTTCCGACTGCAAAGGGTGAGGCGATGAGCAGGCAGCGATTCTGGGTGTTGATTAAGCAGTACGCGATCGTGGCAGGCATCGAGGCAGCCTTATCTCCACATGGCTTGCGTCATGCTTTTGCCACTCACTTACTCAACCATGGTGCAGACTTACGCGTGGTTCAATTGCTGCTTGGCCATGCCGATATCACGACCACCCAAATCTACACTCATGTTGCCCGCGAAAGACTTCGCCAGCTTCATGCCAAACACCATCCGCGTGCCTGAGCAAGGCCTTCGATCAGCATGAGTGCATCCCGACATGTTTCAGAGACGCCTGCCACGCAGTGGTTGCGACGCCAGAAGCTTGCCTTTAGCGAACATGCTTACGATTATGTCGAGCACGGTGGTACGGCCGAGTCGGCAAGACAATTGCAAGTCGACGAACATCAAGTGGTCAAAACCCTGGTGATGCAAGACGAGCAAAAAAAGCCCTTAATCATGCTGATGCATGGTGATCGTAAGGTGTCGACCAAGCAATTAGCGAGGCAAATTGGACGAAAAAGCATTGAGCCTTGCGATGTGGAGGTCGCTCAGCGGCATTCAGGTTATCAAGTCGGTGGCACTTCACCGTTCGGTTTGCGCAAAGCCATGCCAGTTTATGTCGAGGCAAGCATTCTGGATTTATCTAAAATTTATATCAATGGTGGGCGACGCGGCTTTTTGCTCGGCCTATCACCGCAGGTGCTAAGCGAGGTCTTGCTTGCCAAGCCTGTGCATTGCGCCTTGGTTGATGAGTAAATGAGCCTGCATGCGATGATGAAGCTACTCGCACCCCATAAAGAAGGCTGCACCCCTTGAGCCAAGCCCCAGCAATTCTTGCCCTCATGGCCCTACTTGCCTACTTGATTGGGTCGATTTCTTTTGCAGTCTGGGTGAGTCATTGGATGGGTTTGCCCGATCCCCACAGTTATGGATCAGGCAATCCGGGTGCAACCAATGTCTTGCGTACCGGCAATCGTCAAGCAGCGATCTGGACCTTGCTCGGTGATACCGGCAAAGGTGTTTTGGCGGTGGCGCTCGCGGTGGCTACTGCCAAACTTCACCAACAAGGCATGGCCGGTCTTGCCTTAGTGGGTCTTTCCGCGTTTATCGGGCACTTGTTTCCCATATGGCACCGATTCCAGGGCGGCAAAGGCGTGGCGACTGCCGCAGGCGTGCTGTTGATGCTGCACCCATGGATGGGAATGGCCACGGTGTTGACCTGGCTCATCACAGCGATCGTCTTTCGCTACTCTTCCCTGGCTGCATTGACCGCAGCCTTTGTTGCGCCCGGTTTTGCCTATGTTTTTCATGGCGGCTTGGACTTGGTTGCGGGTGTGAGCGTGATGAGCATCTTGCTGGTGCTCAGACATCGTCCCAATATCACGAAGCTCCTGCGTGGTGAGGAATCAAAAATTGGTCAGCGTTCAAAGGCTTAAGTGAAGCAAGAGCGACCAGGACGACCGGGCAGCTATCGATGGGGTGTCGATTTAGGAGGCACAAAAACCGAAGCGATTCTGCTCAACCCTCAAGGGCAGGCGATTTGGGGCCAACGCGTTCCCACGCCCAAAGGCGATTATCAAGCAAGTCTTCATCAGATTGGGGCGCTCTTGCAGGCTGCACGGCAAGCTCATCCGCCTGCTCGCCATTGCAGTATAGGGATCGGCATCCCGGGTTCTCTCGATGAGCATGGCATTGTTCGTAATGCCAATTCCACCTGGCTGATTGGTCACGCGATGAGAGATGACTTGCAGGCCTTGTTGGGCGAGCCTATCGCCATGGCTAATGATGCCAATTGTCTTGCCTTATCCGAAGCCGAAGACGGCGCTGGGGCAGGCTTTTCTTGCGTGTTTGCAGTGATTTTGGGCACAGGGGTTGGTGCCGGCTTGGTCGTTAACCGTAAGCTCTGGGCAGGTGCTGGGGGCCTTGCAGGCGAATGGGGTCATGTCAGCCTACCCTGGCCACGCGTGGATTGGGGCGAGGCTCCAGGTCCGCGTTGCTGGTGTTTGCGCCATGCGTGCATCGAATGCTTCCTTAGCGGGCCTGCACTTGCAAGCGATATCGGTCGTCACGACGGCAACGCTCAAGCTGCCCTGAACGATCCCCGTGCACCCGAGGCGCTTGAGCGCTTTTTTGATCGACTCGCAAGGGCGCTTGCCATGGTGATTAATATCATCGATCCCGAGGTGATCGTGCTCGGTGGCGGTTTAAGCCAGCTTGCCGCGATTTATGACGAGGTGCCCGCACGCTGGCAGGCCTGGGTTTTTTCAAACCGTCAACCGAAAACCCGCCTGCGTCCGGCGGTTCACGGTGATGCCTCAGGGGTTCGTGGGGCTGCCTGGTTACTTGAGTCCATGTAATGGCCAGCGCGGGCGAACGCTTGCTCCAACACGGGCAAGTTCTTCGCCCTGAAGTCCTTCGCCGCGTTCGAGCCGCATTGCCGCAGCCAGTGCAATCATTGCGCCGTTGTCGGTACAAAGCTTAAGCGCTGGAAAGTGAAGCTGATAGCCGCGACGCTCGCAAGCCAGCGTGAGTTGCCTTCGAAGTTCATGGTTGGCGCTGACGCCTCCTGCAATCACAAGCCTTTGCTGACCGGTTTTTTCCATGGCCGCCATCGATTTGCTCACCAAGACCTCGCAAATCGCAGCCTGAAGGCTTGCCGCCACATCGGCGCGCTGCTCGTGGCTGAGGGCCTCCATCGATTGCTCATCGTCAGCCTTCACCCCAAGCGAGGCAAGCTTCGTTCGCACCGCGGTCTTTAAGCCACTGAAGCTGAAATCCAAATCACCTGATCGCAGCATCGGACGGGGGAGGGGGTAGCGTGTCGGGTTGCCTTCTTCTGCAAGTGCGGCAATCGCAGGTCCACCCGGGTAGCCCAAACCCATCATTTTCGCGCTCTTATCGAAGGCTTCGCCAGCGGCATCGTCTAAGGTGTCGCCAACAAGCTCGTAATTGCCGAGTTGCTGGACTAGCATCAACTGGGTGTGGCCACCCGAGCAAAGTAAAGCAACAAAGGGAAAAGCAGGCGGATGGTCATCAAGCAGTGGTGAGAGCAAATGCCCCTCCAAATGATGGATCCCAAGACCCTTAATGCCAAGACTGAGCGCAAGCGAACTTCCAAGCGATGCGCCAACGAGTAAGGCGCCTGCTAAACCCGGACCTTGCGTCCAGGCAACTGCATCGAGATCACCAAGTTCTCGTTTGGCAGCGGCCATGCAGCGCAAAATCATCGGACTTAGGCGTGCTAAGTGATCGCGCGAGGCAAGTTCGGGCACAACACCGCCGTATCGGGTGTGCATGGCGACTTGCGAGTGCAAGGCTTCGGCGAGAATGCCGCGATCGCTGTCAAAAAGCGCAACCCCGGTATCGTCGCAGGATGTCTCAATACCTAAAACAAGCATGGACCAGATAATGCACGATGTCATTGTGGTGGGCGCAGGCGCTGCAGGGCTATTTTTTGCAGGAAGCCTTCCACCTGGACGCTTTCGCGTCTTGTTGCTCGATCACAGCACCAAACTTGCCGAAAAAATTCGCATTTCGGGCGGTGGACGCTGCAATATCACTAACCTCGAAGGTGCCAAACTCGATCGTTATCACGGTCAGGAGCCGCGCTTTGCACGGCAGGCTTTGAATGCCTTTGGGCCTGATGCCTTTCTGGCCCAATTCAGGCGTGATGGCTTATCGGTTCACGAAAAACACCGCGGCCAGCTCTTTTGCGATCAGGGCAGCGAAGCAGTGATTCGCTGGCTTGATCGTCGCGCTCAGCTAGCGGGTGCTCAGCGCATCATGGCAAGCACTGTGCACGCTGTACGGCCTGACTATGACCATGGCCCCTGCTTTAGCCTTGAGAGCGACGCAGGGCCTTTGCGCAGCCGTATGCTGGTGATCGCAAGTGGGGGGCCTTCGATACCAGCGATTGGAGCAAGCGATTGGGGGCAACGTCTTGCGGCATCGCTGGGCCTAAAGCTTATTGAGCCGCGTCCTGCCCTGGTTCCCCTCACCCTCCAAACACCCTGGATGGCCAATGCCGCCTTGGCGGGTGTTTCGCTAAAAGTTCGGGTGAGTTTGCCGACTCAGCGAAGCGCACCTAGTTTTGACGAAGACCTGCTCTTTACTCATCGAGGCTTGTCGGGGCCAGCGATCTTGCAAATTTCATCGTATTGGGCCCAAGACCAAGCGCTTGAATTACGTTGGGCACCCAATGGGCTTGCGCGCGATTTTGCCGAGCGCTGGGTCAAGCAAAAGGCCACCCAGCGGCAAAGTCTTGAGCGTATCTTTGGTGGGGCTGATCCGACCTTGTCAATGCCAAGGCGATTCTTGCAGCAACGGCTTGGCATGTCGGGTGCGCAACTGCCCGAGCTAGGTACGACGATCGATCAATGGCCTGATCGCGCGATTCGCCAACTCGGCCAGATTCTTGAGCACGATCGGTTGCTGCCGACAGGCACTGAAGGCTGGAAAAAGGCCGAAGTCGCTGCAGGCGGGGTTGATGTGACTGAGCTTGATCCGCGAAGCATGCAATCGCTTAAGCACCCTGGTTTGTTTTTTCTAGGCGAAGTGGTCGATATCACCGGATGGTTGGGCGGCTACAACTTTCAATGGGCCTGGTCGTCGGCCTGGAGCGCGGCACGCGCGATATCGGTTATACTGGAAGGCTATCTCAACGAAAGGGGGTGATGAGTCTATGCCGATTATCCGAGTCAAAGAAAACGAGCCGTTTGACGTTGCCTTGCGTCGCTTCAAACGCACTATTGAAAAGACCGGAATCATCACCGAGCTAAGGGCCCGCGAATTTTACGAAAAACCGACTGCTGAGCGTAAGCGCAAGAAAGCAGCCGCGGTTAAGCGTCATTACAAGCGTATCCGTAGCATGATGCTACCGAAGCGCAAGTACTAGGCAAGCGCTGTCAGCAGTCTGAAAGCTTCAAAAAGCCTTCAAGCGCTCGACAAGCTTCACAGGTTTTAACAGCCAAAAAAGCCGGAATGCTCCAAAGCCTTCCGGCTTTTTCTTCTTCGGCCAAATGGTGATTTAGCCAGATGGTGTTCTTTCTCCTCTCAGTTCGACCGAGGTTTTAGCGATGAGTCTTAAACAGCGTATCCAAGACGACATGAAGACGGCGATGAAGGCGCGCGATCAGGATCGTTTGCTCACGATTCGCATGCTGCTTGCTGCCATGAAGCAAAAAGAGGTCGACGAACGTGTGGAGCTCGACGATGCAGCGGTGGTGGCAATAACCGATAAGCTCGTGAAGCAGCGTAAAGATTCGATCGAAGCTTACTTATCAGCAGGGCGCAAGGATTTAGCCGACAAAGAGCAAGCTGAAATGATCATTTTGCAAGGCTATATGCCCAAGGCGGCCGATCCGAGCGAGATCGAAGCGGTGATTGAGCAGGCGGTGCGCGATGCCGGTCCCATAGGGCCGGCTGCTATGGGAAAAGTCATGGCTCAGGTGAAGGCAGCACTTGCCGGCCGTGCTGATCTGTCGGCGGTCTCGCAACAAGTCAAGGCCCGCTTAAGCCGCTGAAGCAAGCTTGAGCCACAGCAGGCAAGCGCAAGGCTTTGCTTGGTATGCTTGCTAAGCCGTGATACCCCAATCCTTTATCCAGGAATTGCTTGATCGCACCGATGTGGTCGAGGTGGTAGGCGCCCATGTGCGCTTGAAAAAGGCAGGTGCAAACTACAGCGGGCTTTGCCCTTTTCACGGCGAGAAAACACCTTCGTTTACCGTAAGTCCAAGCAAGCAGTTCTATCACTGTTTTGGCTGTGGTGCTCATGGCTCAGCGATTGGCTTTCTCATGGAGCACTTGGGGCTGGGCTATGTGGAAGCCATTGAAACCCTTGCCCAGCAGCAGGGTTTGACGGTACCTAAAGAGCGCGAGGCTAAGCCCGTTCAAGCACTTGATGAACGAAAATCGATGCTTGATGCCATGGCCAAGGCTGCGGACTTTTATCGGGCAAGACTCAAAGACTCCGAGCGCGCGATTCACTATTTACGCGAGCGTGGCCTTGAAGGTCGCACCGCTGCGCGATTTTCGCTTGGCTACGCGCCGGGCGGATGGCACGCACTTGAGGCATGCTTTGCCGAGTATCGATCGCCTTTTCTAGTACAGAGCGGCTTGCTGATTGAGCGGGAGAACCCCCAAGACGCTGCCGATGGTGAATCAAGGCATGGCCAGACGCGCGAGCGCTGGGATCGCTTTCGCGACCGAATTATGTTTCCTATTCGAAACCCAAGGGGTCAAGTCATAGGATTTGGCGGCCGAGTCATCGACCAGGGCGAGCCTAAGTACTTGAATTCGCCCGAAACACCTCTCTTTTCGAAGGGGCGCGAACTCTACGGACTGTACGAGTCGCGCGAAGCTTTACGCCGTGAAAACCAGGTGCTTGTCGTCGAAGGCTACATGGACGTCGTGATGCTTGCACAACATGGTGTGGACTATGCGGTTGCAACCCTTGGCACGGCAACCAGCCTTGAGCACTTGTCCAAACTTATCAAGCTTGTTGACCGGGTTGTCTTTTGCTTTGATGGTGACGCTGCGGGCCGCCGAGCCGCTTGGAAGGCGCTTAACACGGCATTGCCACTTGCCATCGATGGCAAGCGTTTTGAGTTTTTGTTTTTACCGCCCGAACACGATCCAGACAGTTTTGTACGCCTTGAGGGTGCCGCTGGCATGGCCAAGGCGCTTGATCAAAGCGAACCACTATCCGCATGCTTGATGCGCGAACTCGTCCAAACCTATGGTGAAAACAGCGCCGAGGACCGCTCAGCACTGCTTGCTGCCGCCATCCCCTTGCTCACCCAATTACCGCTTGCAGCCTTGCGCATGCAATTGAGTCGAGAGCTTGCTGACCGGGTGCACATTAGCGTGAACGAACTCAATCAGCTTGTGCAGCAGCACGCAGCACAACTGGCCAAGCGGCAGGCGCTACAACAACAATCCATTGGCCAGCGACAGGCTGAATCAGGCAAACGAACCGGCTTCCAAAGCAAGTCTTCGTCGTATAGCTCGAGTGAGGGTGTTGTCGGCGATGCGCTTTCGCCTGAGGCATCACCTCGCTCGTCAGCTTATGCATCAAGCCAGGCGCAGGTGCTTGCTCCGCGACACCAGGCGATAAGCCTCATCGAAAAGGCGCTTGTCCTGCTGCTTCGTTTCCCAAGACTGAATTTGCGGGAGCCTTCGTCCCTGCAAGCCTTTTGGCCGGAAATCCTGGTCGAAGCGATGAAACTTGATGGCTTTGCGATCTCCGATCAGGACTCAGATCTGGCGGCCCTGAGTCTACATTTAGACCAAGTTTGTGCGGCCAACCCTGATCAATGGGCGCCCTGGCGAAAACGTCTCAATCGGGCTTTGGCATGGGTGCTCTTAATCGATGAGCAGGCCGCAAGAAGCGAATTTCAAGGAGCGCTGCTCCAATTGGCTGACCAAAGCATCCGGGTCGCCATCGATCAGCTTGTTCAAGAGGGCCTTACAAACGCAAAGGATCGCGAGCGCTACGAGGCTTTAGTGGCCCAAAGGCGCGCGATTCGCTCAGGTGAAACCACCCTCACTTGACAGTAGGGATATAATCTAAGGTTACTCTGCGTGAACCTAAGGGTTTGCGTGCGGCCTTGTCGTGACGTTTTTGGGAATCGTTCATGCCTGCTCAACCAAAATCCACAGCCTCTAAGTCTTCCTCGGCCGCTAAAAAAGCGAGCCCTGCCACCAGCAAAAAGGCGGCTGCGGCGTCTACACAAGCCGACGACATCGCAAGCGCTGATGAGATGCCAAAAAAAGGCCCGGTGAAAAATAAAGCGCCGCTGCAAGATGCTGGTCAACAAACCCCAAAGCAGGTAAAGAAAAAGGCCGCGATCGCTGAGGCTCCAACGACCCCGCAGGGCCAGGCCGAAGAGCAAGCGCCCGCTAATCAGGCAGCTAAGAAGGCATCGGCTAAGCAAGCAACGGCTCAGCAAACACCAACAAAGCAAGCAAGGGCTGAGCAAACACCAACAAAGCAAGTAAAGGCCGAGCAGGCAACAGCCACGCAAGCTGTGGCCGAAGTTGAGCATGCTCAAGAGCCCAAGGCAAAGCCAGCGTCCAAAGCAGCAACAAAAATCGCTAAGCCTAAGGCTGAGCAAAAAAAGTCTGCCGAGTTGAGCGAGGCTGTTGTGCTTACACAAGCCCCTGTTGCAGTTGAAAAGAAGGCAGCGAAGCCTGAAAAAACAGCGACAAAATTTGAAAACGCAGCAATAACGGCTGAAAAGCCAGTCGCGAAGGCTGAAAAGGCAACCGCGAAGCCTGAAAAGCCAGCCGAAAAGGCTGAAAAGCCCTCTGCAAAGCCCGACAAAGCGGCCAGCAAGGGCGATCAAACTCCCGCAAAAAAAGCGTCTACTGCGACCAAAGCCCCTACTGCAACCAAAGCAAAGGGCAAAGCCAAGGCGAAGGCGATCGACGCAGATGATCTTGGTGACGACGACCTTGACATGGACTTGGCAGAACACGACGCTGACAAAAAGCCACGATCCAAGGATACTGCCAAGACCAAGCGTGGAAGACCTAAGAAATCGGCGGAAGGCGATAGCGCAGACAGCGATTCCGAGGATTTGATTGCGGGTGATGAGGACTTTGGCGACGAAGAGGTGCCGCCAGAGATTGAAGAAGTCGAAGCGATCGAGGCCGCACCCAAACCCAAGGGTCGCAGGGCAAGTGCTAAAGAGAAAGCGCTTATCAAGGAGGCTTTCGCAAGACGCGCACTCTCCGAGGAAGAGCTCGAGGCCAAGCGAAACAAGCTCAAGCAGCTCATCAGGCTTGGTAAAGAGCGTCGCTACTTGACCTATGGTGAGATCAACGATCATCTTGGCGAAGACCTTGTCGATGCCGAAGCGATCGAGTCGATCATTACCACTTTCAACGATATGGGGATACAGGTCTTTGATCAGGCGCCCGATGCCGAGACGCTGATCATTTCCTCGGATGCCCCGGTGGTTGCAAACGACGACGATGCCGAAGAAGAGGCTGAAGCGGCCTTATCTACGGTTGATAGCGATTTTGGTCGCACCACCGATCCGGTGCGCATGTATATGCGCGAGATGGGTTCGGTCGAGCTTCTAACGCGTGAAGGCGAGATCGAAATCGCTAAGCGGATCGAAGAGGGGCTCAAGGACATGGTGATGGCCATCTCAGCTTGCCCCATGACCGTGCAGGAAATTCTCAACGACGCTGATGCGGTTCGTGAGGGTAAAAAGCGTGTCGACGAGGTAGTCGACGGGATCGTTGATCCAAATGCTGCCGAGCCAGATCCTGCGCCCCCCTCACAGGCAGCCGATTTTGCCGATGAGGAAGAAGAGGGCGCGGCGCTAAGTGCCAAGCTTGAAGAGCTTAAGGGTTTGGCCCTTGAGCGATTCGATAGGATCCGCGTGGGCTTTGATCAAATGAAGGCAGCATTTGACCAGCAAGCCTATCAATCTGAAAGCTATAAGGTTGCACAGCAATCGATACAAGATGTATTACTTGAAATTCGTTTTACCGCCAAGATGGTTGAGCGTCTGGCCGACACCCTTCGCGGGCAGGTCGAGCGGGTTCGGGCCTTTGAGCGACAGTTAGGCAATCTTTGCGTGCATCGGGTTGGCATGTCTCATAGCCACTTTGTGGCTAATTTCCCGGGCAACGAAACGAACCTGCTTTGGGCCGAACAACAATTACAACAAGAGCAAGCCTGGAATGGTGTGCTGCGTCGAAACGTTCCCGCAGTACAGGATATCCAACAAAAATTGATCGATCTACAGGCACTGGTACTTTTGCCACTCGGTGACTTGAAAGCGATCCACAAGCGCATGGTTGCTGGTGAGCAAAAAGCAAGGCGCGCCAAAAAGGAAATGACCGAGGCGAATCTGCGTCTTGTGATCTCAATTGCTAAGAAATATACCAACCGAGGTCTTCAATTTCTTGACCTGATCCAGGAAGGCAATATCGGATTGATGAAGGCGGTCGATAAATTCGAGTATCGCCGTGGTTATAAATTCTCAACTTATGCAACCTGGTGGATTCGGCAAGCGATCACCCGCTCGATTGCCGATCAAGCGCGTACGATTCGCATACCGGTTCATATGATCGAAACGATCAATAAAATGAATCGGATTTCCCGGCAGATTCTTCAGGAAACGGGGCAGGAACCTGATCCAGCGACTTTGGCCGAGCGCATGGATATGCCCGAAGACAAAATTCGCAAAATTCTCAAGATTGCCAAAGAGCCCATTTCAATGGAAACACCAATCGGCGATGATGATGACTCGCATTTGGGAGATTTCATCGAGGATACGACCACGCTAGCACCGTCCGATGCGGCCTTACACGAGTCGATGCGAGATGTGGTCAAAGAAGTGCTTGATTCGCTAACGCCCCGCGAAGCCAAGGTCTTACGTATGCGATTCGGTGTGGAAATGAGCACTGACCATACGCTTGAGGAAGTTGGTAAACAATTCGATGTCACCCGTGAGCGCATTCGGCAGATTGAGGCTAAGGCTTTGAGAAAACTTAGGCACCCAAGCCGCTCCGATAAGCTTAAGAGTTTTCTCGAGGGCGGCTAGCCAAGACTTATGAAACAAACGGCCGTTGGCGTCATTGGCCTGGGTGCGGTTGGTACGCGTACCTTGAGCTATCTTTTACAAGAGCCTGCTCTGCGAGTGAGCGCTATTTGGGACCCGGCCATCGAGTCAGCGACCCATGAGCAGGTGATGAAGGCGCAAAGCGCTGGCGCGCGTTTTGCTGACAGTGCGGATGATGTTGTTGATCATAGCGATCTGATTTATATCGCAACCCCTCCGAAATTTCACCGCCGCTATGCTGAGCTTGTGCTTGAGGCAGGAAAGCTTTGTTGGTGCGAGAAGCCGCTTTCTGTTTCAGAAGTCGATGCCAGGGCAATGCTCGATGCGGCGCATCGCTCAGGTCTGCCGACAGCTGTTAACTTCGCCTACGCTTCTGCATGGTGTGCACAAAGCCTACAAAGCTTAGTAGGCCCTGGGACTTCGCTTGGGGCGGTGCGCGGTATGTCAATTCGCCTTCACTTTAAGGCCTGGCCTAGGCCATTCCAAGCCCATGCCACATGGCTTGCCCAGCGCGAAGAGGGTGGCTTTGTTCGTGAAGTCTTATCGCACCATGTTTATCTGGCACAACGATTGCTCGGCCCACTACAACGCTCATCTCACGCGATTAGCTATCCGACGGCGACTCAAGTACGGGAGCATGCAAATGAAACCGAGATCGCATTGATCGCATCGCTACAAAGTGAAAAGGCAATCGCTGTGCAGGTCGCTGCCATGGTGGGTGGTTGGCGCGACGCAACCGAACTGATGGTCTTTTGTGATCACGGAGCCGCTCGCATCAGCGACTGGTATCGCCTGGATATTGATGACGGTGCTGGTTTTAAAAACATGGCGGAATCTTCAAATGATCCACGCGATGCGGCCTATCGAAAGCAAGCTGCACATATTGCCGATTTTGCACAGGGTAAACCTCACACCTGGGCGAGTTTTGAAGATGCCTGGCAGGTGCAGTCGCTTATTGAGTCGTTGCTGCGCTGACGAAAAGGTCTTGACGCGCATCACTCGTCTAAGCCTTGCCGCTAGCCAATCGCTTCGGACTCACCGCGATTCAATCGCTTGAAGGGCTTCCCATCGCTCTAATAAGGCGAGTAATTCATCGTCGATCTGATCAACTCTTGCCTTGTCTTGGCGCATTTGTTC
>Ga0194118_10004143_pt1 | contig 16071 bp, 22 predicted proteins | sample TA2MahsurfametaG_2_FD_148662 | JGI IMG/M metagenome (GOLD analysis project Ga0194118, IMG submission 148662) | Freshwater microbial communities from Lake Tanganyika, Tanzania - TA2015013 Mahale N5 surface | ecosystem: Environmental > Aquatic > Freshwater > Lake | place: Tanzania: Lake...
AAAAATAAAACGTGTATTAAGTGTAAAGAAAGACACATTTGTGACCAATACCAACGTTGTGAATCATGTTGCAATAAATATGTATTCTGTAATGATTGTAATGTAAAAACAGTTTTGGATAATTTATCAAAATGTTATGATTGTTACGATAAATTAAAATCTATTTGTATACATTGTAAGGAGAGAGATATTTGTGATGTATATCAACATTGTAAATCATGTTCTAGTAACAAAATATTTTGTAAAACATGTTTTGTAAATACTGTTAAAAAAGAAGGTTATCGTTGTAATTCATGCTTTAATAAACTCAAAGTTTGCGATTGTGGTAAAAAAATATTACACAATAGGTATAATGAGTGTTATAAATGTTACACAAATAAATGTTAAACAACCTTCTTGATATGTTGAATAATGTAATCCAACTTTTCTTCAAAATGTTGTGTTAATTCTTTTTTCATTTTATCAATCTCGGATGTAAAATATTCGTCTCTTTGATTTGGGTTAATGTTAATGAGACTAATGTTAATGTAGAAACATTCACCGCTATCATTTTTACCTGATTTTGTTATAATGTATGGTGGCAGGTCTTTTGGTAAACTTTGTGGCAGATTTTGCAATATACGATCTAATTGGTAAAAAGGGATTTTTTGCTTTTTTAATTCCACATAGCCATTTTTAACGTTAATAATAGAAATCTTATATTTTTGTAATTGACCTATTACATGGTCTAGAATAATCTTAAACATCCTTTTAAAATCTTCTTCTTCCTGTAATTTTTTTAAAATTTTCTCCTCCTCTAATTTCTTTTTAATTTCTTCCTCCTCCAATTGTTTTTTATAATTATCACTTACTGATTTCATAAGTAATAATTCAGTTTCTTCATCATTTGTCTTAACATTGACATTAATGTAACTGTTACTTGGCATGTTACCCATTTTTACTATGTTACAAAAAGTGTAACCAAGGTTTTTATTTCAATTTTTTCTACCTTTTCCACCTTTATGAAAGGTGGAGCCAAAACATTTAAGACAGGTGGAGCCAAATTTGTCTTTAATTTTTATTCAAATTTTAAGAAAAGTTGAGAAAAAGATTTGGCTCCACCTTTTATAAAGGTGGAAAAATTAGTTGAAATTATTTATATGTTTTATGACCAAAAATAATTATTGTATTTTTTATAGTCTCAACGCTTCCATCTATTTCCACAATTTAAACATTGAATAAATAGTGTCATTCCTTCATCTGCTGCCCGACTTTGTAATTCATAATAACTACATCGTTTCTGCTTACATTTTCTGCAAGTAAAAGTATCAGTCATGGCTTCAATATTTTCTTCAAATTTGTGCATATCTCGAATACTCTTTGCTTTGATATACGCATCCCAAACATCAGGTCTTATCTCTTGATGCGTCATAAAAGCAAATTCTTGTGGTTTAACATTGCCTTCATTAATATCATCAACAATTTTTTTATATTTCAAATTGATGTAAATACTTCGCAATCTGTCAACATAAATTTGAACGAAGAACGGATTATCCCATTTTTTAACAACTTTCTTGTTGGTCGCCTCTTTAATAGCCCAATTATGAACACCCTTTTCTAGATTGATTGCGTGTTTTTCTTGGTTGAAATTAAACTGCTTAGCCAATTTACTGCGAACATTAGCACGAAACTCGTCAGGATTCTCAACAATTCTTTTAGGCATATCTAACTTTAATATACTAAATTATGTTTAAATCATTTTTCAATTCAATTTTATATGAATAAGTTTTGTAACTCATTCGTAAAATAATATCATAAAATTATTTATTCAATATAAGATTCTTCCGATAACTCTGAACCAATATCTTCCAATTCATCGTCATCAATTTCACAATCATCTTCTTCATCATCATCATCACAATCATCCCAATCTTCTTCTTCGTCATCATCTACCTCATCTTCTTCATCGCCATCAACTATGAATCCATCCTTCAGATATCCACCCTTCTTTGTCTTCATTTTAGCATCAACCTTCTCCAATTCATCTTCATCATCGTCGTCATCTTCGTATCCATTTAAATCTTCAAACCCACCAAACAATTTCTCATATATCATACCAACTAACGCACAAGAACCAAAAAATAATTCCTTATCAACTGGTGGTGGAAAATCATACTTATTTTCAGTATTAGCCTTGCCTTCTTTTTTTCCAAATAGTTGAATAATATATTTCTGCCCATCAATCTTAACAGGCCATTCAGTTTGAAGTAAAAAATTGTCTGCCTTTTTGAATCCACATTTCTTATACAATTCTTCTTCTTTGTAATCTTTAATAGCCAATGTTTTTAGAGTAGAAGTTTTATCAACAATAATAACTGAGAGTGTCATAATTGTAATTATAAAATGGGTTTAAATAGTTTACAATAATATTAATAAGTGACAATGAAGATATACTTACCAGACATTTTACCGAAAACATTGAATAACAAAATAGATAAATTGAAAAATATAAAAGAACCAAAAATAGAAAATTATTGTGAAATAATTTCAGAAGATTTAGGAATTATGTATATTAATGAAACAACTAACAACATTTATTGTTTAGAAACCACATTTAACACCAATTATAAGTTAATCAAAAAATATGATGGCAATCAGGATTTGTTAGTTGATTACACTCAATATAATAGACTACCAGTTATGTCACAATTACCAACTGACTATGTTTTAACGAAAATTAGAGAGCATAAATATTCATTGTATAATTTGACATTGGTTGTCGAGTTTTCAGAAGAAGACCCAATTAATTTCTACATTGAATACACAAATAATAAGCCAATTTTAGAACTAGATTTAACAGATACAAATATTCAAGAAGATTTAAATGTGTTTTTATCCTACTTAAAGTAATATTTTGGTATAATATGTTTGGTTGGATTGTTCAAGTTTCATTTTTTTCAATCATTTTTATATTTCTAATTCATCATATATTGCTTTTTTTCAAAGAAACATTAACTGTTCCAAAAGTTAAAGACATTGTTAGTTCAACTAACAAACAATATAGTGAAATATTTAGCACCATGAATCATTCAATAAGTGATGACAATAATGCATCTTATACTCCCATAGATTTACTGCCTGAAAATGATATGGATAATGCAACTATAGCAAATACAATAGCAAATACAAATCTAAATATGAGTAATATAGAAACTGATATGAAGAATGAATTAAAATCATTTCTGAAACAACAACTAAAATAAAAACACTTAAAGAATACATTACATATTTAAATACATGATGGATACGCAAGACATTTTAGATGATTTTCACCAGTATAATTTTGAACTTTGTTATGAGATAACAACACATAAGAAAGTTTATAATGCGGATATAATATTGGCTATTCCAGAAGGCACAAAGTGTTTTGCATGGTTTACGACATATAAAGAGACGAATCTATGTGTCATAATAAATAATGATAACACGAACAACGCTAATAAAGTTAAAATTGTAAAAACTGGTTTCACTGATAAACTATGTTATGGAACCATTTTTTATGGAACATCATTCAATCACAATAAAATGAATTGTTTCTGTATTGAAGACATATATTATTACAAAGGCAAATATATTGGAAATATTAATTATTCGGAAAAATTGAGAACTATCAAGGAGATTTTCGAAACCAGTTTATCACAAATTGCACTAATAAAAAGTTATACTATTTTTGGTCTTCCTTTTATAACGAGCGATATTGATACAATGTTGAGAGACGTGCCATTGTTGCCGTACAAAGTAAGCGATATAAAGTTTAGATATTTTGATAAAACAAAAATAAGAAAAATTATGTCAATGAAATATTTTAGCAGTTCTAAAAAAATACAGGCAATTTTTAAAGTAACACCAGACATTGAACCAGATATATACAACTTATTTATCTACAATAATGGAAAATTCGAGTATTATGATGTAGCACACATATCCGATTATAACACTAGCAAAATGATGAATAAGTTATTTAGAAATATAAAAGAAAATGATAATTTGGACACGATTGAAGAAAGTGATAGTGAAACAGAGTTTGAAGATTCGAGAGATGACAAATACGTTTATTTAAACAGAGAACTAAGAATGGTTTGTGATTTCAATAATAAGTTCAAAAGATGGTCGCCGGTAAGTTTAGCAAAGAATACCGATAAGGTAGCAACTTTGAGCATCATAAATGCCCTACTGAAAAATAATTAAATATTGTCCTATAATATAGAATGTCAGCTAAAATAATAGGTAACATTAATAATCCACCTTTGAACAATGTTGATGGAAACTATGTGAATATTGATAATTCTTCTTATAGTGCCAGATTAAGTAGTAGTCAAGTGCCTTCTGGTCCTCATACATTGCCAGCACCTGGAAATAATATTCAGTCTGCAGCCGGAATATATAAAGGCGGAAAAATTAAAATATCCAGAAAATATAAAATGAAACATTCGAAGCGAAGAAGAACTCGAAGACATAGTCGAAGAAAGTCATTTCATAAAAGTCGCCATAGTCGCAGACATAATCGCAGTCGTGGTCGCAGACATAGAATGAAAGGTGGTGCGTTTCAATCACCGATGACAACACCAAATTATCCAGCCGGACATAGTCAGTATCAAAATAATAATGGAAGTTTAAGCAATACATATTCTCTCGGTGGTAAATTGGGAGCAGATTCTAGTGCTTTAGCGAATCCTCCTCCTTATTCAAAAATTGCAGGAGATGTAGATAACTTAAATCACAATACTTTAAATGCTTATGGCAATGTAGGTGCTGGTTCAGGGTTCCCAAGCCGTGGGTGGTTTTAACCTGCCGTGTGGTTTTAACCTGCCGTGTGGTTTTAACCTAATTAGACAATTATTTTTTCATTTTTAACAAACAAACACCCATTGGCTTTTTAGAATTAGTATCACTTGTATCACTATCATCCTCATCATCATCCTCATCATCATCCTCATCATCATCGACACAATTTGTCTCACCTTTCTTTATTGGTTCAAAAATTGTTTTCCATTTACCAACATCTGGCGTATAATTTAAACTATTTGTGTGAATTATTTTATAATTTTGCTTCTTATAAAATGCTTTTCTTTTGAGCCATTGTCTTTGAAAATTATCATGTGTATCAATAATATCAACAATAGTTGCCCCAAAATCATGTTTCTCTCTTAAAATACGCCCAGTTGCTTGCTCAATTCTAGTCATCGGAGTTGTCATAACAATAGTACTCAATGTCTTTATATCCAATCCTTCTGCCGCCATACTATAAGTAGCTAACACACATTGTTTTTTCTCGCTTTCCTTTAATTCAGATTCCTTCATACCTCCTACATAATATCCAACACTACAAATATTGTTGTGTTTTATTGCTTCATGTATGTAGGCTAAAATATTTTTATAAGAAGCAATGATCATAATTTGCTGTTTGTTGTTTTCCAAAATCATGTCCTTTATGATACTAACAATGAATTGTGTTCTTCTGTTGTAAGTAGATATTTTTCCAAGCATTTTAGATGTTGCAGTTTTTCCTCTAAAGTCTAATTCGAGATTGTTAAACTCTTCATCATTTGTTTGAAATGTGATTGCTCTAACGGTAACATTTTCGACACCTTCTCTTACCGCTTTCACCACAACTGGCCCCAAAAACATTTTAAATACTTTAGTGGTGCCGTCTGGTCTATCCATAGTTGCACTAAGACCCAACATATATTTGGTCACCATCTTGAATAATGCTTGCGAAAATACTTCGGATGAAATGTGATGAACTTCGTCCACTATTGTGAAACCAAAGCTATCAAATAATGTGCTAGGATAATCTTTCATCGATAAACTTTGAAGCATACATATTACAATATCTTTATCATCGATATCTATTACTTGTCCTTGAATTTTACCAATTCTAGCACCTGGAGCAAAGAAATTTATTCTTTCAATCCATTGATTCATCAGAAATTCTTTATGAACTATGACCAATGTCTTCTTTTTAAGACAACACATAAAATAAATACCTAATGCGGTTTTACCGAAAGCACAATATAATTCTAATAACGCACTTCCACCATCTTTAACATGTTCCAAATATTTCTCTGCAACAGGAACTTGATAATCTCGCAATTGTGAATTAAAAGTTAGGTTAATATTATCGCCTTCGTTAATTTTAATAGATTTAGGAGGACCAAATATTTCTTCACCGAAGTATCTTGGCAAATAAAACTTCTTATCGGATTCGCGATATGCTGGAAACGAATTTTGTAGTTGAACTGGCGCACCAGGCATAAATGGTTTTACCATCAATGCTTTTTTAATGGCTAATTGCTGGGCAACACTTAAATCAGATTTTAAAACAGTATATCCTTTATTTCCCAAGTAAGTATTAATATTCTGTGGAAATACAATGTTATTTATCATAACTACTCTATAAATATTAAGCAGACAATTTTTAGATTGTTTCGATAAATAATATAATTCTATTTTAGTTTTTTTACAACTATAATATATATAATGGACTTATTTGAAAAAAAAAATATGCCACAATTAGCATTATCTGTATTATTCATTTTATATTTAGTAATGGGGTATCAACTTCCAGAAAATATTGCTTCTATTATTGATACTACATTAGGTAAAATAGTGGTTGCCATCATTGCTCTCGCATTGTTCGCGTATGGTAATCCAGTTTTAGGCGTATTGGCATTGTTAGTTGCTTATCAATTAATAAAAGGTGCTTCTATAAGAACTGGAATGGCTGGTTTAGAAGAGTTTTATCCAACAGAAGCGAAAAAATGGTCACCTTTTACATCAACTAATCAATTCCATTACACATTGGAACAAGAAGTGGTTAAAAATATGACTACACAGAAGTTTAATACGGAATATGTTAAGCCACCATTTAAGCCTATATTAGAAGACACACATGATGCATCACCTTTACAGAGTTAAATAATTTCAAAAAAAACTTAAAGACAAACAATCAATATAAAGTATGTCAAAAATATTTTATGATACAAATGTTCAACTGGATATATTAAAATTGCGAATAATAGAATATCCATGTTGGTTAAATGATATAAATAAAACATACTCAGATAGGTGTTACTATTATGGACGAATTATTGATTATTGGATTGCTAATTCTGAAAAATATGTTTATACTTTTAATAAAGATAAAGATAATGATAATATAACAATTAGGTATGGAGCAACTGAAGATGAAATAAAATTATTGAATGCACTTAAAAATATGGTTACATTAATTGTAGATGGTTGGGAATATAATAATTTTAAATCTAGTTTGATGAATTGTACTAATGTTGAATTATTAAAAGATATTTACAGGCTATTATATGACAAAAATTTATTTTAAAATAAAAATAAATAACTGAATAATATCTTATTTATTTTTACGCATTGTTTTAGATCTACTTCTAGCCTTAGTCCGCCTCTTAAAATACTTTTTGTCAGTTCGTCTTCTACCACCAAACATTGATTTCAATCTTTTATTTTCATCCATACTATTAATGTCAGAATAAAACTCTTTCCTTCTTACTTGTCTTATGCTACGTGGTTCTAAATATCCTTCCATTGTATTCATAACTGAACAACTGGTATCAAATATGATGATATTTTCTACACCCTTATTATATAAGAAACGCAATATTGATGCTAATGTGATGTCAGTAGGCTTATTACCGCGTCTCTGTCTAAATAAATATGATAACAAATCAGGTTCGCCTGGCAAGTTCATTACTTTTATTGTAAAATCATATTTGTCAGCAGTTGAATCGACACGTGTATAAAACTTATTTACCACTTTGTCGCCAGGCACAAATACATTGATCATATGAGATCTGTCAAAACCATAATAGTAACCCTCATATTCAATAATATTTTGTTTATTTTCCAATGGTCGTTTTTTGAATTGCTTTATTTTTTCTTTTATATGTGGAATATACCTCATATCCGATTCGCGAATTAAATCTGTTACTATTTTTATTTTACCTTGTTGAATCGCCGGATTTAAAATGCCGGACATATTATCCTGAATAATTTTCGCATATTTTTCAGTATCTACCTTATTGACATAATTACATTCGCCGACATTACTTGAAGAAGAACGAATTATTTTTAATCCTTCTGGCATAGTAAAAGTGACAGGTGTGTGATCATTAAATAATCTAATTTCGCCATGTGTTGTTATGAGTAAGACAATGGTTGAAGGAAATGTTGGTTGGCTCAAAGATTCGAATCCTATCTTCATATCATTTATTTCTTCTTCAGTTACATAACTCATACTATATATAGAACAATATTATTTTTTCATAATATTGATAATATTTTTTGTAGGCTTAACAGTATTTAGAGCATATTTAACTAAAACCAGAATAACTATAAAAATAATTGATGCGACAAGTAGCTTTATAAATGGATTTTTAAGCAAATCACTGAATGAAAAACTAACATTATCAGAATATGTTACAACTTCTGTTAGTTCATCTGATTGACCAACAGGCTGACAATCGATGTATATTTCACCATTAGATGAACCACTTAGATTCGGTCCTTTCTCATTATAAAACAAGTTTGGTCCAGTTTTTATATCATATGGATTGCTTTCGATGAAATCTTGAAGTGTTTTCAATGTCTCGTCTGTTACATCGAGCGTATCATTGAAGACAATGTATTCAACATTTTCGCTACAAGGTTGATATGGTTCGGTTGCCGAATAGGAGAAAAATGGTTTTTTAGGAATAAATAGCGATAAATTGAATTTAGGGAAATTAATTGTTGATATTTCTCCTTCCGATGGAGAGCTTGATGACATGGTGTCTACTAATGTTTTAAAGAAAGTGGCAGATAATGAATTTGAATTATTCTTTCTTATAGGAATACAAACTAACAAAGGAGCGGAGCCAGAATTAGAATAATGAATAATAACCAATTCGGCATCGTATTTGGAGCCATTAAATGAATGTAATGAAGGATAATATAATCTTATTTCTTGAACATCGTAATTTGTGGAATTATATACTACTGGTGGATTTGATGATTTGTCATAAGAAATGGAAATATAGTCGCCTCTATTTGTTGCAACACAAGAACTATTATTGTAATGAAATGAAAATGAACATTTTAAATCACACTTTCCAGTAATTTTAGACATACTTATATCAGTTGGAGCATTTGAATTTGGACAACTCATTATAATATATAAGGAAATAAAATGTTTCTGTAATATTTTCTTAATGTAGATTATTAAACTATGAAACTAACAAAGAGTCGTTTTCAAAAAATAATTAGTCATAAAGGGAAACAAACTAGAAAAAAACATAGACATTCTCAGAATAAAAATACATATACAAATATAAACACTATGAGAAATAGGAAACAATTTAATTTAAAAAATAGATCACTTAAAAGAGTATAATAAGCGTAATAAGCGTAATAAGCGTAATTATCATATAAATATTTTGGAATAATTATTTATGCCAAAATATTCGTTTTTACAAGGATTGTTGAATCAAATGGGAGAGAATCAAATGGTCGACGTATCTGATAACGTATCTGATAACGTGAATAACGTATCTGTTAACGTGAATAATAACATGAATAACGTATCCAATAACGTTTATATCGGCGACACAAAACACCTCTCGAATATTCTAGATAATATCATTTTTCTAGGCTCACAATACTCAACTAGATTCGACACAATTAGTAAACGCAACATAAAGGTCATAATTTCAATTGGTTGTAATCCATTATACCATGATGACTCCATAAAAATCTACAAATACGACGTAGAAGACAATGGCGACCCAACTAATGTAAAAATATTCTTTACACAAATTATTCCACAAATACATCAGATTATGAATGAATGTGTAACTAACAAAACACCATTTGTAGTACATTGCCAAGCAGGTATGTCCAGAAGTGCTTCTGTAATAATCACGTGGTTTATGAAATATAAAAAAATGTCTTATGATGAAGCATACATATACGTAAAAGAAAGAAGACCAGTTATATCACCAAATATAACATTTAGAGACTATATGATTCAATCATTCTAAATGAAAATCATCAAAACCCCATTGGCAAAACTTATCAAAGTTTTTTGGATGAAAACGATTCGCCATCAATTCTTCTGCTAATGGTTGTATTCTTTCCCTTAGTAATTTATAATTTATTTTTAAGTGTGGAGATATAAATCTTTGTAAATTGAAGTAGGTCAATTCTTCTCCATTGGTCTTCAATAAACGTTCTAATTTATCATCTGGATAAATAGTTATATGATTTGTAGAATCTAGTAATTTATTATTCTTGATGTATGTATGTAATAGTTTTGTTACATATATTCTGTAACCTACTACTGAAAATCGTGGCAATTGAAAGAACTCAATCATTTCATCGCTAATAAAGTTAATTATATGGTAATCTCTACAATCTGTATAATGTTCATGTCCAATTATCTCCATTTTCTGCATTTATTTTCTGTTTGATTTAATGTAATTGAATATCAAATTAAATCAAATCAAATCAATTTTTTATACGAATGGTAAATATCGTATTGTATCGTTTTCATATACGGTAACCTTATAAGCATCTCCATATCCCTCTACATAGACAGTGTCACCATTATATATCTTATCAACACCATAATCATTCAATGCGCTTTTACCCTTAAATGAAATTGGCAGTTTAACATTGTTATGCTGATTGGTTATAGTGTAATATTGCCATTTGTCACGATTTGTGAATAATGGGCGTCCCATTAGTGGCAAAATATTGTTTTCCGGCGTCCCATTTAAAGGCGTAATGATGCCCACTTGACGATAACTTGTGTCAATTGGTGTTGCGCCTATGTTAGTTGGCACATTAATTGGCACAATGCCAACTTCTGGAACTAAATATCTCTCATCTCGGTAAGGAGCAGAATAAGGGTCGAGTAAAACATCTCTCTGTAAATTGTTATATGGCCAACTAGGTAACCAATTTAAACCTAGACCAAATGTTTGCGATTGTTGTGGTTGTTGTTGTGGCATTTGTGTTTCAATGTTAATATTTTTGAATGAAACCTTGATTTTATTAATATATAAAAACAGAAATCCTAAAACTAACAAAATAATAGTAATTAAAAATAACGATAAGTTTTCAACACAAAATACACCTGGCGGACATTTTTTTGCTATCTTAACCATATATTATAACAACATTTATTTATTTTTATTTTTGTGGGGCAGGAATTGGCATTTTTGTTAATCCGCCAATATTCTTTAATGAGTCAGTTAATCCATCAATTTTAAATGTTTTCAACATATTCTGTGCGCCTTCTAAAACTGGAACCATTTGATTCATTGTATTGAACAAGTTTTGTTGTTGTTGCATCAACTTTTGTGTGTCAGTTGTTAGTTGTTTTATTGAATCAGTTCCTAATAAATTGTCCAAGTTTTGATAAGATTGTTCGATTGTTGCAGCATAATCTAAACGAGGTCCAAAATGTTCTTCTGTTTTCCCCTTTTTGTTAGTTGATATCTTCTCACCAACACCTTTTGGAGCATCCGCTTCTTCTTCCGACATATTCAAGTCTTCATTATTCATATCAACTGGCTTTGTTGGTTCACCTTGTTTAGCATTTGAATTGTTAATTGCCTCCTTTATTTCATCATTATTCTTGGCAGTTTTTACAGCAGGAACAGCCTTTGCGATTTCTTCGTCTGTCTCAACGATTTTCTTAACAGCAGGAGCATCTTCTGCTACTTGGTTTTCTAAACCTTCTCTCATGGAACGATTCACCATTAAAAAGTTGGTTGCTAACAAGGAAACTAACAAAACTACAGCCATATTTTTACTAAATTGATGTGTTAGAACTCCAATTAATATAAAAAACACGATTGCGTTTAATTTGTTAGTTACTAAATATCCAAAAATATTAGTTACACTCAGAAACATTACAAAATATAAAAAATATTTATTAGTAAACAATTTGGATGCTTCATTCAGAAAACTCATTTATATATATTATACACAATAAAAAATTGAAAAATATTGTGTTATAATCAATAATCCATTAATAATTAGAATGGAACTAGAAGACAATTTTACAAATGGACAAAATTATTTAATGTTATGCGAATTACACAATGAAAATATTCATGGAAAAAATGAAGATAGTTGTAATGATATTGATGGACACTATTTAGTTTATGGTGTTTATGATCCATTGAATTTATTTCATAAAGTAAATATTGATACATATGTTGTTATGAATGACATTTTACTAGATGAAATGAATGAAAATGATTTACTAATCAATATAATAGCCTTGAAATCGGCATACAATGAACTTATAAATTATGATAGAAGATGGACAAACCATCCAATCATTAGAAATTATTTTAATATCATTTCTAGACCAAATTATATTAAACCAGAAATTGGAGAATATATCATATTGCCAACCCAAGAAGCCATCGCTATTCTTAAAACATTCTGGATAAGAATTATTCAACGAAAATGGAAAAAAGTATTTCACCAGAGACAAGATGTGCTTCGAATGCGTTCAAATCCGCGTAACATTATTATTAGAGAAAATACTGGAAGATGGCCGTCTGTATGTAATCATATGCCTACACTAAATGGAATGTTACATGACTTAAAAACTATTTGTGGCGGTCAAGTTCGACTTTCTCAATGAACTAGAAGCCCTTGTGCTTTTCTTACTTCGTTTTTTTGAAGAAGACACACTAACAATTGAACTAGACTTATCAAGATCTCTACTGGATTTGTAAGTGTATCCACCATACATTTTGTGTTTCTTATGTGTTCTTCTTTTTTTATAATGCTTTTTGTTAGTTCTTCGTCTCCCCCCACTTTGCTGATTATTATTTATCATATCCATAACTGAAGAAATATTTTGTCCAATTAATTTCATTTTTTCGGCAATTTCGCCACTATCTACGTCGCCCAACTCCGCTCCTATTGAATCAATTAATTCCACTTGACTAACTAAATTGGCATTTATTTGGCTAATTTTCTCAATCAATGTATTCATTTGTTGCTGAACATTTGCTAAGTTTCTTTCTATTTCTTGTTTTTCTTCATCCAAACGCGATTTTTCATTGACCACTTGCATGAGCTTCTGGTCTGTTCGGCTGTTATCCGCTTTTAATCTGTTAATTTCCTCCGTTTTTTGCTGAATATCTCGATTCAATTGTTCGCTATTTTGCTGTAATTGTTGCAAAGTATTTGTTGCCTCTTGTAATTGTTGTTTTGTTGCCTGTAATTCATTCGTTTTTTCCGCTAACGCAGTCTGTGATTGTAATAGTTGTTGTCTCAATGCCGGAATACTAGTTAAGTTATTGTTATTTTTTATGGCATTAATTTGTTCGTTTATCTCATTCAATTTGAGTAAAATTTGTTTTTTATATTCGGTAACACGCTGTTTTCCTACTTCAACTTTATTCTGAATAGTTTTAATAGTTGTATCAAGTTGTTCCAATGCTTGATTAAGTGGATTATCTGACATTATATACTATTATGTTATTTTTATTTTTAGGCTACTAAGTCATTAAATTATCTAATTCGGCCTTAACCTTATCTATTTCTTTCAGAATATCTCTTTGGTCATATTTTATATGTCTCATTTGTTCATCAACAACATTCTCCGTCTTAGATAAATCGCTCATATATTCTTTAAGCAGAATAAGTGCGTTGTATTGTTGCTGTTTTTCATTCAATATGTAATCATAATAACGTGTATAATCGTCTTTAACATTTGAAAGAAAATCATTCAATTTGTAATTTTTATCTAAATCTTTCTTCTTTTTAATTAACAAGTTTTTTTTATTTCTGATTTCCTCTTGTATTTGTAATAAATGTAAATCTTTTTCGGCAATATCCATTATATATAAAGTATTTTTATAAAATTATTATTCAACGAAAAAAATATAAAATCTATATATTATATAATTTAGGATGTCGAAGAATACTATTGAACCATTGTTAGCACCTGACGATAATAGGTATGTAATGTTTCCAATTAAATATCCAGATATATGGAATATGTATTTAAAACAAGTGGATAGCTTTTGGCGACCAGAAGAAATAGATTTATCGAAAGATATTGACCACTGGAATGCTCTCAGTGAAAACGAGAGAAAGTTTATTTCGTCAATATTGGCCTTCTTCGCCGCGTCGGATGGTATTGTTTTGGAAAATTTGGCGCAACGTTTTATGAGCGATGTTCAAGTGTCGGAAGCACGTGCTTTTTATGGATTTCAAATAGCAATGGAAAATATTCATAGTCATACCTATAGTAATTTAATAGATACATACATCAAAGACAAAGACGAAAAAGATAAGCTATTTCATGCTATTAATAATTATGATTGTATTAGAAAAAAAGCAGAATGGGCGCAAAAATGGATTCACGATAATCGCTCAAGTTTCTCAACAAGATTAATTGCGTTTGCTTGTGTCGAAGGAATCTTCTTTTCTGGGGCTTTTTGTAGCATTTTTTGGCTGAAAAAACGCGGTTTAATGCCAGGTTTAACTTTTAGTAACGAATTGATTTCACGTGACGAAGCATTACATTGCGAATTTGCTGTTTTATTATATTCAAAATTGTTAAAGAAGACAGAAAAAAATCGTGTTTATGACATCATTAAAGAGGCCGTTGAAATCGAAACGGAGTTCATTTGTGAAGCATTGCCATGCCGTTTGATAGGAATGAATAGCGAATTAATGACACAATATATCAAATTTGTTGCTGATCGATTATGCGTTCAACTTGGTTACAAGAAGATCTATAATGTGACCAATCCCTTCGATTTTATGGAGTTGATTAGCCTAGAAGGCAAGACCAACTTTTTTGACCGCAATGTGAGTGATTATGCTCTTGCAACAAAGACATCTTCGGATGCTAGTTTTACAATTACAGAAGACTTTTAGAATAATTATAAAATTTAATATTAAATAGAACACCATATTTAATATTACAATATATGTTCAGTGTTAATCTATGTGGTGGATTGGGCAACCAATTATTTCAAATTTTTACAACACTTGCTTTATCATTTAAATATTCAAAACCTTTTTTCTTCTTAAATGTTCATGAACTCAAAAGCGGACCCACGATACGACATACATACTGGGATACATTTTTAACGCAATTGAAACCATTTTTAAAAGATAGTGTTCCTCAAAATATTGTCCGTTTCAAAGAATCCGGATTCCATTTTAATCCAATTGACATTGAAACCATGCGTGGACAGACAATTGTATTATATGGATATTTTCAGAGTTCAAAATATTTCAATGATTACAAACCTTATATCTACAATTTTTTGAAAATAGATGTTAAAAAGAATCAAGTTAAAGAAAAGTTATCCAACTTTGTTAGTTTAGACTACACAAACAATGTCTATATTTCGCTTCACTTTAGATTCGGAGATTACAAAATGTATCCAACTATATACAACATATTAGATGAGAATTATTATTCAAAAGCATTAGACACATTAACTAATAAATTGATAATATTATACCCCAATAAGCAATTAAACATTAATATATTCTATTTCGTAGAACATTCTGCGTTACCAGAAGCAGAAGTAATAATTCAAAATATTCGTTCTAAATATCCAACATTCAATTTTACATACATTAACGACACATTCGATGACTGGGAACAATTGTTAGTTATGTCTCTATGTAATCATAACATAATTTCAAACAGCACATTTAGTTGGTGGGGAGCATATCTGAACACAAACAGGAATCAATTGGTGTGTTGTCCAGCTACGTGGTTTATGCCAGAAAGCACTCTCGATATAAGAGACCTATATCCAAGCAACTGGATGAAAATCTGATTATCCTCAAATTACACCGACCGAAAAGAAAAATGAGACAAAATTATCCTAAAAATATATTTTTTCATTATTTTTTCAGTGATGTAAAAGCACCCTAAAGGGCATTAGACTATTTGACATTAGGTTAGTCTATTTTATTATAATTTGTATTCTCTTCTATACTTTTCAGGTCTTTCTCCTGTTG
>Ga0194118_10004149_pt1 | contig 16062 bp, 12 predicted proteins | sample TA2MahsurfametaG_2_FD_148662 | JGI IMG/M metagenome (GOLD analysis project Ga0194118, IMG submission 148662) | Freshwater microbial communities from Lake Tanganyika, Tanzania - TA2015013 Mahale N5 surface | ecosystem: Environmental > Aquatic > Freshwater > Lake | place: Tanzania: Lake...
AAGAGGTCATTCCTGACCTCTTGTTCAATATGGCTCCCCGGGTTGGGCTCGAACCAACGACCCCCTGATTAACAGTCATATTAAATTAGATCCCTTGCATTTCCCGATATTTCCCATAATTGATTTAAGACGCTATAATTAAATACTTTATGTATTTATAGTGATGGAAATATTTTGGGTTATTTCCCGATTTGTCCTTAATTTTAGTGCAAATTTAGTGCAAATTTTATGAACTCACCCAATAGCATCCCCGTCGTAGACGAGTATTTCGATACCCGAAGATCCCTCAAGGATGGTTCCTATCCGGTCAAGATCAAGCTCTACAACCCCACAACCCAGGAAAAGCGTTTCTACAATTCTGGCATCCGCATGTCGCAGACCGAATACAACCTATCCGCAAGTCCCAAAAGGCTCAGCCCCGAACTAAGGACCAAAAGAGAAACCCTCGAAGCCCTAAAAGCGAAGGCCAGGAATGTCATTCAGACCCTGCCTGCATTTGGATTTAAGGCCTTTGAGGAGCAGTTCTTGGCGAAGAAGGAGATCAGGCAAGGAAATGCCCCGGATTCTGTTCAGGAGGCTTTTCAGAGCAAGATTGAAGCTATGATGCAGGAGGAACGCATCAGTACCGCACAAGGCTATGAGCAAACGCTTAAGTCCCTAAGCAAGTTTGCCAGAACCACCAAAAGACCATCTCTTGAGAAAACCCTCTTTGCCGACATTGATGCAGATTGGCTTCTTGCTTATCAAAAGCACATGATCCAAAACGAAAATAGAACTACCAATACCGTAGGTATTTATTTGAGAAATCTTCGAACGCTCTTTAACGAAAGAATCAGTAACAAGAAACTGGACCGTGACCTATACCCCTTTGGCAAATACAAATACCAAATCCCGGCAACCCGAAATGTCAAGAAAGCTCTTGATCAGATGACCTTGAGTAAACTCTATCAAGCCAAGCCCATCAGCCACTATCAAAGCAAGGCCAAGGACTTCTTCTTACTTTCATTCTTGCTAAATGGTATCAATGTCAAAGACCTCATCCAATTAAGGCACAAAGACTATCAGGAAGACCGAATCACCTTCGTGAGGTCCAAAACCAAGAACACCACTAAGACCCATCAGCAGCCTATTATTGTCTCAGTTGCTACTGCCGCCAAAGAGATTATCTCTAAATACCAAACGACTCCCAAAGCCAAAGATGAATACCTGTTCCCAGTCCTAAGTAAGGACGACAGTCCCGTCCAAATTCACAAGAAGAGCAAGGCCTTTACCCAATTCATCGATCACCACATTAAGGCGCTTGCTCGGGAACTCGGTATTGAAGAAAATCTATCCTACTTATCAGCCCGACATAGCTTTGCCACCGCAGCAATACGCTCAGGCGCTGCCATGGAACTGATCCAAAACAGCCTTGGACATAGCAACATCAAAACCACCCAGAACTACTTCGCTGGCTTTGGTAACGAAACGCATGACGACCTCGCCAAGACTATAGAGAAACTGTTAATGCATTAACACTTTTCGGTATTCCATGCATTTATTTGTCTACAGTAGGAAGGGATAATGCATTATCCTTTTTGTTGTGATTTGAATAGGATTTATTATTTTTGACAACCTAAGAGTGAAACAATAAACAAAGATAATGTTGTGATTTGAATAGGATTTATTATTTTTGACAACTACCGCTTTCCCGATGTTCCTAATCTTGGGTTGTGATTTGAATAGGATTTATTATTTTTGACAACCATCCCCATCCTAATGGCAGACGTAACTAAGTTGTGATTTGAATAGGATTTATTATTTTTGACAACAATATGCCTAAACTAGTAAGATTTCCCTTGGTTGTGATTTGAATAGGATTTATTATTTTTGACAACGCGTTGCGTTCATAGGTTATTTCGTTGTTAGTTGTGATTTGAATAGGATTTATTATTTTTGACAACGTGGGCAACTGCCCCCCGCTTTTTAGTATGTTGTGATTTGAATAGGATTTATTATTTTTGACAACTGCGGAAGCGGCTTTGTATTGCTCCTCGGTGTTGTGATTTGAATAGGATTTATTATTTTTGACAACATAGATCCCAACGCCGATATGACACACGAGGTTGTGATTTGAATAGGATTTATTATTTTTGACAACTGGCCCTCCTGACCAACGCAAAGCCGTCAAGTTGTGATTTGAATAGGATTTATTATTTTTGACAACTGCCTTGTACCGCTTCGTGAGTGCCGTGGCGTTGTGATTTGAATAGGATTTATTATTTTTGACAACCTATAATGCTTTGGAATCAAACCGTTATTGTTGTGATTTGAATAGGATTTATTATTTTTGACAACCAGGGATTTTCTCGACATCGCCAACCTTTGTTGTGATTTGAATAGGATTTATTATTTTTGACAACCTAATTGGCGAAAATCATTGAAATCCAAGTGAATAACTTGGATTTTTGGTTAAAAAAATGCCAATTGATCGGGGATTTCTCTTCGTTTTTCCCGTTTTCCTGCCGTGAAATGGGTGATTGCCCCAAACTGTTTGTCAGTAATAACGATGATTGAAACCATCCCTTCGGCTGGTACGGCGAGTTTGATGCGCCTTTTATTGACTTCCACTTGCTCATAACTCGAGCAATATCGGTTATAGACGGAGAATTGAACCATGGAGAACCCATAGGTTAAAAGGCTCTTTCTGAATTCGCTGTAGCGTTTTCGGTGTTCCTTGGTAAAGACCGGTAAGTCAAAGAGAACATAAACCCACATGGTTTGGTAGGCATTAAACCGTGATTTATTTATCCGAAGGGACTTCATTGGACCTCTGGATATCTTATCCGCTTTGCTTTCCCTGATATTAGGTTGAGGTAGGAGTCTGCAGTTACCTCCATAGCGTTGCTAAGCAGGTATTCCTTGCCTCCAAGATTCACTGTCATATTCAGCGAACCAAGCAGGTATTTCCTGACTTCCTTGGTTAACTCATCACTCTGAATATGTTCCAAAAGGGACTCTTCTTTGAGCAGGCTCAAAACGACCAAATCCGCAAAGGGGCGATAAGGCTCTATGAGATCATCCACCAAACAGAAGGCATTGTATTTATTTCGATGGTGTATCCCCAAAGATGGATTTAACCCCGTCCCAACAACAGCTCTCGCCATCACAGCTCTGAATACGGCGTAGGTGTAATTAAGGGCCGCATTAGGCCATTTTCCAAACCTCTCCCGAACGAAATCCTCTTCAAAAAGTACTTTCCAATATTCTCTCGCCGCCTTGGCTTCAGCGTTGTCCTTATCATCACTCAAAACTCGATTCTTGTATTTGGCTATGGCTTTAGAGTCTTTACCACTTAAATCTACTAGTGATGATTGGTTGACAATTTTGGCGATAATGGTTTGTTGCCACGCTTGTTTTCTTGCGGGTTCAGGGCATTCAACTTGAATTTTTATTCTTTTGCTGACAAGGGTATTCCCCTCCAAAGGTAGGCAAATCGAAACCGGATGATAATTATTACCACAGAATACGATAGGAACATTTTCCTCGCCCAAAACCCTTACCGCTCCTGAAGAAATACGGGATGATGGATTCGAAATCATCAAGACCATTATGTCTTCTATAGGAATCCTGTTATCAGCGGAGTTATTGAGCAACTTAATCTCCAATTGCCGATTGGATAGGCTAAGAAGAGCCTCATTGTCAATGTTAATTATCCTACGCATTTCATACGTAATCAGACCTTGAAGCCCAAGTTCTACAGGTCATTTAGTCCAAAATACGTAGATGAAACAGGTACTGGGTTGATTTTTTTTAGAGCCAAGAAACTTTGTATTCGAATAAATTCATTCTCATATTTCAAAGTTGAGGCATTATGCAACCTAAAAACATAAAACATACTTGAGAATTTCTGAACCCTGTATAGATGCTTGCTTAAGGTTTTGGCTGGCAAATCCTGCCACCGAATACCTTCCGGAATATTGAAGATATACATTTCGTTGGCTTGGAAATTGTAAAGAATTTTCTCGCCTTCCAATAAACTAACAATTGTAAGACCTTCCTTTTGCCGAGTTACCGCATCCCAAAAAGATACAATTTCCTCACGAAGATTCCCTTGAGCGTCTTCGATGATGACCGCCATGTAGTTATTACCCGGCTCTGCATATTGGTTGGTTTCCTTGTTTCGGAGCTTCATGTTACCACTCTCGACTCTGTAGCGAATTTTTCTAACAGGAACTGGCCTTCCATAAGTACCACCGGGTAGGTAGAGAGTGGGGGTTGGAATACCCTCTTCGCTGTATTCAAAGAAAAAGTTTTTGGGAAGTTCCAAATCTTTGTTGGTTAAATCAACCCCCAATTCACGCGCTCTTTCATCAATGAGGCCTAGAATACGGGAATCCGTGATTCCTTTAAGTTGTTTGACCTTGGTAATTGAGGCAAGAGGTTTACGGGTGGTAAAACGATCTGTACCCGATGCAGGATCTTTGACAACGCCATAAAAGGTTTCTTCGTGCATTTGCCCTCGAGGAGTGGTGGTATGATGAACCACCTTCTTGCCGTTGATACGCTGCCTTAAGGTTCTTTTTGTGATCAAGCGATTACGAACTTTGTGAGACACAAGGATAGACTCAATACTGTCTTTGGCATCTTCAAAAAAGTTTGTCCAAGGCTTCTCAAAAGCAGGCCTTGGGAAGCGCCAATCCAACGCGTTATACGCTGAGATCTTTTGGACATAATTACGTTCCGTGCAGGCGATTGCTATAGCATCGACTGCATGATGGCGGTGATCATCCCTAATCTTTTTGGAGTAGAAAGTACCTTCACGTAGTTCACCCTCCCAGACAACACCTTGTTTGGATAGTTTCTCTTCTATTTTCCCAGCCTTGGACATTTCCCACGGCTCCAAGTGTAATGGCTTGTTGTTGGGGTCAGTAACAAGCCAACAAAGGCCTTCATAAGCATATTCTGTGCGGATTGGTGGGGCAAGAATTCCATTAAGACCCCACAAATGCCTTAACTCCGCTGTAACGCCCCCGGGAGTTACCAGAATGTCCCTACACACCTTAGCCAAATACGATTTGGCCTCCTTGGCCATGTAGCGGGTATCGTTCAACTGTCTTTCCAAGAATTCATCTGCCTTGGGATCGGATTCATTGACAAATTTCAAGAACTTGGGATAACTGTTTCGATTACAAAACAAATGCTTAGCTCGGGCTTTGACCTCCTCCCATTTATTGGGGTTGAAATTGTACAGTTGCCAAGGAGTTCTGTTTCCTTTGCTTCGGTTTTCATCGGCATAACATAGCGTTTTATTGTTAAATCCATCGTCAAAGGATATGCTGTATGGAATAATATGCTCAACCTGCCATACCCCATCATCAAAGAGATTCTGCCTGCTAATACTCATTCCCGTATAAGGGCATTGTTGTCCGCATTCCTCCCAAAGGAGGTACTTGGTTATGTTGGCTGAACTAGGGCGTATCCCTTCACTGATAAGGTTTTGCTTGATTTCCATTCGCTGTTTTTCTCTCTTGCGATTGTCATCCAGCATCTTTTCCCTCACCTTCTTTGGGCTTTTGAGTTCTCTTGCCATTTCCAATGCAATTCGGTCCGGTGGTCCGAACTTTTTGAGGAGGGCATTAACCAAAGATTTGAGCTCGAACAAAGCCTGTTGTACTATGGGGTTACGGAGGTTCTTGGGTTCTGGTAGAGCCTCCAACAAATCCTGCTGGGTGTCCAAATCGCTATGGTGGTAGAGATCCGCAGCACTGTACCGCTCGTCAATGGTAAACTCACTACTTAAATAGGCCCACAATCGTTCTCGTAATTTTCCGGATTCCTTGGCCAGAAGGGCATGTCTGACATTATCAATAAGGGCTTGGACATCGTTTTCATTTAGACTTCCCCAATAGGATTCTCCCAATACTTTTCGAACCCCCGCAAGCAGAGTGGCCAAGTCATAGCGTATTCCCATACGCAAAAAGGGTAATATTCTCTTAATGGCTGCCGAGGATAGACTGCCATAACCTTCATCCAAACGGACTCTTGGCTTACCCTCTGCTGCGGCCTTGGCGGACTCCAAATCTAAATGGTATTTGGCGTGTACCTTGGACGTCAACCACTCCGGGTCCTCGGCATGGTAAAACAAATGCCACAAGTCCTCAAGCTCTTTGGCATTGGTAAAATCAATTTTGTTGCCGAAATGCTTGGTCAATTGGACCATCGTTGTCATGCAAGGCACTAGGGTATCATCGTCGTAATTGAACTCTTCTCCTTGCAATTTGAGCTTCTTCTTGACTTGCGACATCTTCAAAGTAGCCTTGGTCAGCATTTCGTTAAAAACAACTTGGTTCTGATCTTTGGTTAGCTTTTCGTTGTTTCCGTAACGAATGTTGTTAATGAAGGACCAAGCGCGATACTCCTGAAAGTTTGGATGACTGATGGGGATTTTTGGTTTACCTTTTTCGAAGGTGCATTTGCCGATCAAACTCTTTTGGGAACGTAGAGGTCTTTGAAAGAACAATACGCCTTTCTTTTCATGGCCCAAAAGGTCATACAAGGCAGAGTCGTAGGTTTGGGGATCAAACGACTTTTGTACATCCCAAATGACCTCAAACTCGTGTTGATACATCTTGCGGGTCGTGTATCGGTTTCGGATCCGCTCCACGGTAGTGTCTAAGCTGTTGAGATATGCGCCTAGGGAGGCATAACCTTCGGACTTGATGGCCTGCTGAGTGGCCGTAATACCTGGCTTACGAAGCTTGAGGTCACCATCGTAGATCTTGCCTTCCTCACTATCGGAGCCTTTGAGGCTTGATTTAAAGCCCCTTCTTTGAGCCATGTGGTACATGACCCTCCCAAATTCCAAGAGGGTGAGCTGTTCTTCGGTGGCTTTAGCCCGCAGAAGATAAGGATTGAGTCCTGCCCACGCTGCCAGGCCTTGCTCATCCGGGAACATCCCATGCGCTTTCAGGATCTTGGTGAGCGTAGCCTTGCGTAACCTGCGACGAAAGTACTGGCGCCGAATTTGCCGTGCCAGCCTTCTTTTGAGGTTTTTGGACTCCTCATAGCTGCCTTTTGGGCGGTTTACCCCTTCAGGGAATACCCTTACCCCACTTGCTAGAATCTTCTGGTCTTCAATTACTGCCCAACCAATGCTGTTGGTACCCATATCAATGCCAATGACTTTCATATATTTTTAGTATTAGGAGTTCTTTAGGGGAAATTACATTATATTTGACTTATAAATCCTATTCTTACCACAAAAAGGCTATATGCCGAAGGTGTAAGACCTTGAGCGCTGCGTACTCCCGTGGCGCTCTTTTTTTTAGGATTGCTTAGCAATCCGTTGTTTCTATCACTTTTGGGTAATAATTATTCATCTATCATTTCTTCCGCTCCAGGGCCTTCTCGAGCAAGAGCAGCAGAAAATAAAAGAATACCACCGACGACCCAATATCTTATGAGTTTTTGACCCAACTTGTCATAGAATTCAAGGATACCAGTCCACAGTCCAAGATGATTGGTCTCAGTTGCATTTGATTTTTTGGGATCAGAGACCAATAAGGAAACCCCTCCCGGCTAAGGAGTGGGGGACATTTGTTTTTTTCACCAATTCGCCCTGCACCCCATCCCTCCCCATTTAAGGGGAGGGGAGAGAGAGGACAACATAGGTTCTTTCCAATATCGTCAAATCGTCAAATCGTCACGATATAATTTTTTCGTAGTTACCATGACTAATTCTGATGACTTTACCTTGTTTAATGAGCTCATCGACTTTTCGTTCCAAAGTTTTGATTGAACCTATGTCCTTTTTTTCGGCCAAATCATTCAAATCTTTACGAGTAAACTTCAAGGGAAGATGATCCAACAAATCCTTACGGAAAGGCTTGATCAAGGTAAATGCTTTCATGCCATTCAAGAAAAACACCTTGATTAGCTTACAAGCCAAAAGATAATCTTCGTTTGTAATCTCAATTTTGATATTTTCGTTCTTCGCTTCGGCCTTTCTCAAGGCCGAGAAAACCATGCATATACGAGCGTGCATTTCAAGCAATCGATAACCAATACCGGTGTACTCCCTGAGTCCGGAATTCACAAGAAAATCGGTTATTTCGTTACCGATTTTATTAAAATGTTCTTCTTGTTTTCCGGAATACGTAATCTGGGTAGGATATTTTTCCAAAAAAAGACAATACTTCGTGTATTCTTTAGATAGACTAATCATTTGCTCTTTGATCGAAACAGGTTGATCCTGTTTCGAATGACCTAAAGGATTAACAAAGACCACGTTTTCTTTTCTGAAGTAAAAACAAAATCTAGACAATAAACCATCCTCTGGATTGCTAATTAGTTTGGGAAGTTGGTTCAAAGTCCCAGCTAGGCATACGCCTAAATATGGCGACTCAATTTCAATATTACCATCCACTTTAGTTGCCTTGGTGTATTTGTCGCCACAGTAAGACTTTCGGAGAAATTCACTGAAATATCCATATTGACCTTTAAGTGAGTTCACCAAAGTATCCATTTCTGTACCATACATCATGCCACGCCCTTGGTTGGTATGCAATTGTTGCACAATTGCAGCTTGAGTGATATTGTCCGGTATATGGAGCATGTAATGGTTCAAATTCCCAGCCTTGTTGGCGCTCGAAGAGGCCAACTCGCATTTACTCCTTTCCAAGAGGTGCTTGTGGTAACCATAGGTCAACTCGGACACAGCACTAAGCACACTCTTGTCGCTTGCTGCTGGTCCAATAATAAGACCAAAGAGGTTGGGACAGATGGTTCCAGACCCATAACGCATGGATACATTTGGCATGGTGGAACCACAACCAATAAGTGATCCCATCAACATGATGTCCATAACCTCTTGTTTGTGGTTTCCACCAAGTATGGACTTAAAAAGACCCGGTAGTTCACTAACATCATCCACCAGGGAAGGGGAATCCTTCAAAATATCTCCGTGACGATTTGACGATTTGACGTTTTCAAAAAACGTATGCAAATCCTGGTGGATAATTGATTCGGGAAAAACGTGCTTTGCTATTTCACGGTTTTGCTCGCGGTGCTCTTGGTGGTCTTCTAATTCCGAGTCAATATCATCGGAATAATCCTCCGAGGACGGATTGGTTACCCAATCCGGGTAGTTTACCTCCTGAGAATCATGCGTTGAACCATAAGAGTGATCACATTGGGGTTCTGATTGAGTCGGCGTACCTGGTACGCCGAACTCGTTTTCTGAGACATTATCCATTCTTTTGAGTATTTAGTCGTTTTATTTTGGATGATCTGCGAGGCATCTCAACACGAGATGCCAAGAATTGAGCAACTTTTGGTCTACCCTGTCCCATCCAAGCCTCTATTTCTTCACGACGGAAGAATACGGCTTTGACATGGGGTTGCTTTACATAGGGTATCCTTCCATCGCAAATCCAGTTGTAAATGGTTTTCTTGGCAGGACGTTCCGGCAAGAAAGACTGAAGTTGCTTGAGGTTGAGCCATTCCGAAGAATGGATCTCCCGATTCTCCACGGCTTCCAAACGATCCAAAATGCTGTGGATCAACTTTTGAAGCGCTTGGTTATCTCTTTCTAATCCTTTTGGGTTGCTCTGCTGGGCAGAGCCTGTCGCTGAAAGAGCAGCGAGCGAATTGTGCTTGGCCATGATTTCTTTTTTGTGGGTATGGAATTAAGAATAATCATCTTAATGCGTGAAACTGTTGCATATAAGATTATTAGTGTATTAGTATGGCCTCCTACATCGTAGTCGGCCAAAAATGACGGGGATTTAAGGGGGTTCTCTGGACATCTTGTTTGGTGATTTAGTTTTTAAAGGATTCAAAAGGAACAAAGCAGTTCTTTTCCCTATTAACAAAAGGTTTTTGAACTAGTTCCCGGAGAGTTCACGATAGTCCTTCTCCGAGGTTCTATCGCTACTTTACATGTCGCATGGCTGTACGGAGAATGACCAGCCATCGGTTAGGCGCAAATATTCAGGGAATTTGGCCGCAATTATTAACATAATCCGGGGATCTATACACAGAGTTTTTTGTCGTAAATCCCATGTATTTAGGCCTTTATCAACCCAATAAACACGTTTTGATAATGTAATATTTACAATAATTTAACCTGACTATGATTAAGGAATTGCCGAATTAATTCCTTCAAATTGAGGTGTAAATGTTGGTTTTTTGTACAGTTCACGAAGTTGTCCCGCAGTAGGTAACCTTATTTATTGGGAAAAGGCTCCATTTGCGATTTCAGACCCTTCAGAGATTAAAGTCCTACTTAGGCCATTTTGAAGCCCCAGGATCAACGATAGTGGGCCAGTTAGGCATGATTATGCCTAATACATTAAAAGCCCCCAGAGGGCTTCTCTGAGGGCTTAGAAAGGGCTTAGAAAGCCTGTAATGGATTGGGTTGATATACTGTTACCCTGGCTATCCTTTAGGCTAAAAAGTAGGTCTAGTCCTAAAAGGTGATGAGATTGGAAACCCAGCCCCCTCCCTTACGGTCGGGGGCAATGGTCAAAGGGTCGAATCCCCCTACACACTACCCTAATCCCTGCAGCAGCGAACCGAGAAGCCGCTTGAACGGTTGAAGGCGTCGCGGTTGATGGAGCCGAAGCCGGATAACAGGAGGCGGTGCCAGGCAAAGTTCCCCCAGACGGAGGAGGACCACCAATACCCGAGGTAGGCCATGTTGCTGAAAGCTCCGTCGCTGCCCCGAAGGCCGCCCGGCAGGGCAGTGAAGCCAGATGAATCCGTCGCTCCCGTGTTGGGTGGATTCCAGCCCCCAAGAGTGGGTTGCGTCGCTGTGCTCTTCAAGGCTCCTCCTGCTATACTGCTCTGGGTACAATTACTACATGCCGTATCTGCATCGGGGTCTAGATATTTCACCAAGATATTCCACTCTGCATCCGAGGGCACATGCCATCCTGTTGGGCATAAGCCCCTACTATCCGTTACCGCATAATGATTGTACAACTTCCCGTACAATCCATCATTCACGGAGTCGTTATTTTGAATCGCATACGCCCCATAAGTTATATCCGGCCAACCAATGTTATTTATAGGAATCATATTTCCGTTCCGGTACTTGCTCACCTTCAAATTACTCTGTGTCCAGCACTGAGTACCTATCTGTACCGTGTTATAGGTGTTGTTGTCCACATCGGTTACTGTTGGTATTCCGGGACATGGAGGACCCACTGCCAAGGTCGTGAAGGTCACCTGACTTCCATAACCTGTTCCCACTGAGTTCGTAGCATAGGCTCTCACATAGTAAAGAGTCGATGCATTTAACCCCGTGATTGTGCTGGTGAAAACGCCAGTTCCTGTTCCATTACTCGTCGTACTATTCGTGGTGGTTGGGTTCTGAGCACTGCCATACGCTACACCTCTAGCCGTAACCGAGGCTCCACCATCAGAAGTAATATTCCCTCCAGAGACAGCGCTAGTTGAAACAATCCCAGTTACTTGTGATGTCACTATAATCGGAACCCCCGTTCCAGGTTGCATGATATCCTTTTTACAACTAACTTGGAACAAAACGACCAAATAGGCTAAAAAGACGGATTTTCGAAGATTTTTCATAATAAGGTCTAATAAGTGAATTGTACTCAAAACTATGGTAAAAATTCACCTCTAATATACTGTTTAAAAGCTAAGACTAGTTTCTACGACCAACTGGCCACCCTTTACTCAGCTAGATGTTTAGGAAAAGCCCCCTACCATTACCCCTACAGGCCCTACAAATACCCCTACAAAACCTCCAAATAGCCTTGGATTGACCCTACAAAAACCCCTACCAATATTCCAAATAGACCTAATACCCCTACAATTGCCTATACAATCGTATTCCTTGGGCATGGTGAGCTTTTCTGAATAAAGATTTGAAGAAAAATCAAAGCCATGAAAACACCAATTCACCCCAATTACCAAACCCATAACGAAGCACCTTGGAAAACACCAGGACATTATTTTGTTTTAGAAGTCGCAGATCAAGATTGTCCGGATTCCATGTCCTGGGAGGAAGCTCAAGCCTTCAGCAAAGGAGTTGGCAAAAACTGGAGGTTACCCACCGATGAGGAACTTGTTTGCATGTTCATTCAAATTCACCGGGAAAGGGAGGGCAACTTTAACCTTGCTACCTATTGGACCTCCACCGAAAGTAAGGAAAACCCATCTCACGCCTATTCAATGGATTTCAGAGGGCCTCATGGTTTGTGCCATGACAAAAACAGCAAACTGAAGGTAAGACTCGTTAGAGCTGGGAATTAACCCTGTATGGACTTATTGGATAAATTAACAAAATTAAACTTCCGCAATGTAACCTTTCTGGCAGTTGGGTATATTTTTGTTTGTTAATTCTGTGGTATGTTGGAACCGTTAGATAGGGTGTTGGTTATTATCGGTTGGGTTGTTTTGTTTTTTTTGTTTTTAGCAGGTGTTTTTATAGCTTTTACGAGTGGGGCAACTTTTCTTTCTTTTGTTTATGGTTTTTTTAGTGCTCTCTTAAAACAGGGGGTAAAAGTTACATTTAGGAAAATCACTGAAAAGCCTATTTATGTGCTTGCAGGGTTTGGCATCCTTTGGGGTTTTTTGGTTGGATTTTCTATTGCTTTAGGGTTGGCTGAAGCTTTCGTTAATTTTCTTTTAGATTAAATGTACCAGGCCTCACTTTTTCTTCTCTGCACATTTAGGCTCTAGGGCTGCATCCAGCAGCAGTTTGCAATGTGCTGTTTTGGGTTGGCCACTATACACAGGTTTCAGTCTGATTAGTGTCCGCATAAAAGTTTATTCTGTGTTCTATATTTTTGAGCCCTTTGTCCGATTGCATCTCCAACAAAGAGTTTGTAAGTTGTCTTCAGAAGTAATACCACCTTTTGAAAGAGGAATTATATGGTCAATTTCCAACAACAAATTCTTTTCGTCTTGGATTGATAGGCTACATTTTTTGCAACAGAAATTATCTCTTGATTTTATTCTTTCTCTAAGGGCAGATGTCATTAAGGCTCTTTGTCCCTGAATACTCTTTTTAAATTTGATTAAATCACTTAAATAGAAAATTAATTTTTCTAAGTTGTCAATGTTTAATTTGATGTCGCATTTCGTCGAGCTGTTACCGCCCGCAGAAACATACTGAAAAGTATAGACCGGAAAATACAAGTCGCTAAAATCATAAGTTTCAAAGCCAAGCTTACGAACTACCATTCCCTTATTAAAGTACAAAATAAATTTCGGAATGGAATCGCTAATATTGTTAAAAATCGAATCTCTTTCATTCCGTAGCAATTCTTTCCCTTGTTCAGCTGCAGCGAAATCATTAAATACAGTTTCAAAGCCCGTTAATGTACTTTCATTTGTCTCGATATTGAAATATTTACAGAGATATTTTATTGGTTGATTGCTTGCGCTTTTGCATACCGCCAAAGAACAGTTATAAGTTTGATGATTCTTGATATTGTTTTGCCATTCCTTTCGTTTAAATTTATAATTACTGAAGTCATTTAGCTCTCCCTTTCCAAAGTCATAGGAGTTTATTTCAACGAAAGAGCTTTTTAGTTCATTTATGTGAACATTCAGTTCATTACAATTTTGAATATATTTCTGTATGTCACTTTTAAGACTTAAAAACTTGTTGCCATTGAAATAGATATGTCTATGAACTATGTAAGATAGTGTCAAAACACCTACAATTGATATTGTAATGCCAAATGGAAGCAATAGTACACTGACTGCTGATATAATAAAGTTTATTATGAGCCCGATTATTGCAACTATAATTACAAGTTCTGTAAGGGCGGAATTTCCTTTCATTTGTTTATTTAAGCCTTAGGTTTTCGTCCAACTTTTTTGAGTGTCGCCGAAGGCTTACCCATAACGTCTCGCCCATAGGCCACTGCCGCCTGAATCACCCTCCAAGGACTATGCACGAGCTGTAATATTAATCAATTTATAAGAAAGTTTGATAGTTAAGGAATTTTATTGATTTATAATTTATTTTATCTAATTATTACAAAGATTCTATTTTTTTAATCATATCTACCGTCCAAGAAATTTCTTTACGCAAAAAATCAAGATAATCAAAGTTTATGGACTGTTTTGAATTGGGCAATTCTCCTTTTAGGGATTCGTGGTAACGATTTAAACAAGACACAGATTTAACTTTTTCATTTAATCGCAATTGGATTAAAGCCTCATCCTTTTCCAGCCAAAACGATGGTTCAGTCATTAATTGCCTTGACGTATTTAATAAATCCAATGCCTCAACGTTTGATTCACGGGTGTCACCTAGTCTCATAATTAACCTAGATTTAATTAGAAAATCTTCTGCAGAGCCCGTTTTTGCTGTGATATTTCGATTTATTAAATTTAAAGCTGCCATAAAATCGGACTTTATATAAAAAAGATTTGCCGCGTTATAAGTATTCACAAACGAAATTTCAGCGTCATACTTTTTTGATGAAACTGTGTCAGAATAATAACCGCCTAATGCATAAATTCTATTTTCAATGCTAGGATGAGATTCGCCTCCAACTATGGCTGAATAATCGCCACTAAAATAATTGTGTTTTTTTAATAATTGAAGAGCACCAGCCATAGCATATTCCTCGAGACTTAATGAATTTAGGATATTCTTACCTAACATATCAGCTGAAAATTCTTGATCATGGCTATAATTTATTCCCATTCTTTTTACAACAGCTTCAGAAATAAGAGTAGCAGCAACAATAGCTGTATTCGATAGTACACCAAAGGAATAGTTGCGGTTATTTGAAGCTAAATAGGCATCAGTTGCGACAGCAAGCCCTGCAACAACTCCTGTCCAAAACTCAGCCCGCTTTTGTCTAGCTTGTTCTTTTAAATAGGATAGAATATGATGGTCATTGACAAAATGAGCAACCTCATGGGCAATAATTCCAATTAGTTGGGATTCGGAGTTCATGCAAGAAATTAACCCAGTTGTTAAAATAATGCACCCATTTGGTAATGCCATTGCATTAGGCGTTGCATCTTTAATTACCCTTATTGAAATATTGCCTGGTCGACCATCCGTTAAGTAGCCTTTATGTATTTTATTCAGAATTCGATATAGATAATCTTCTAGGTAAGCGTCATTGAAGAATTGATCTCTTTCGCTCAATAATTTAATGAAACTTGTGGCCTCTTGGTTCAACTCCTTTCTTATATCAAAACGGTACCCATTAAGGAGAAGTTCTTCATAGACTTTATTTTTGATTAAACCAATTTCCCAAACCTGTTCAACCGATGGATTTAGTGGATATATCGCATTTTTAACTAGGCTTTCCTTTAGATAATATTCTGCGCCTAAACTATCTGATCCGATATAACTAAATGAAATAAACCCATCTGTACCTCTTTGTCCAACAATTCTAGAAATAACTATTTTTGAACCTTCTTTAAGTTCTTTAGAATAATTTTTATTTAAAACGATTTCAATAGGATTTTTAAAAGTAATTTGATTTTGACCCAATATGTCAAAAACATTAAGGCACAAAGCAAACAAAACAAGGATAGTGGACCGCATAAATATATTATTTTTTAAAAAACCGTAATCTATTTTAGGCACAACTCAAATTTAGTCTGCCGATTTGGAAAAAGTAGAACTGTTTGTACAATATTAAAGTTACAGGCCGCAATTTTTGGCTTTACCCCCCAAGTCCTGGAGGCCAATTCTGAAAAGAAAAGTACCAGCCCCCGTTTAGGGCAAATCGTTTGGGACTCCCAGGCCTAGCAATCGGCAGTGGCTTGGAGGGTGGCTGAGCAACCTGAATTAACCCAGAAGAATCCCACGGAAGAGGTTTGAAAACCCAACCCTGTAGGGGATAGTTTTAGTGCAAATTTAGTGCAAATAATTCAGAAGAGCGATTAGAAAATCCATAAGTAACTGATTTTCAGTGAGCCCTGTTGGGTTCGAATCAACGACCACCTGATTTTTGATCAGATTGGCGCTCCCATAATCAGTGGGAATCAACAAAGCTACAGCATCGACATCCATGATTCAAGAACCCTGGTAGTTGAAATTTCGGCCCCGGCCAGGACACCTTTAATGATTCA
>Ga0194118_10004151_pt1 | contig 16049 bp, 14 predicted proteins | sample TA2MahsurfametaG_2_FD_148662 | JGI IMG/M metagenome (GOLD analysis project Ga0194118, IMG submission 148662) | Freshwater microbial communities from Lake Tanganyika, Tanzania - TA2015013 Mahale N5 surface | ecosystem: Environmental > Aquatic > Freshwater > Lake | place: Tanzania: Lake...
AGTGGATTTGAACCACTGAAGGCAGAGCCGGCGGATTTACAGTTTCTAAAGAACCGTATTCACGCGTACTTTGAAGTCCCACCACGCTCAAAGTTTGAGCTCACTTATGCGTAGTTATACCTAGAAGTACCTACACGTGTTAGCAAAGTGTTAGCACCGTGTTAGCACGGCGCTACCTGCTTTTAAGGACTGTATGCCCTACAGAATAAAAGTTTGTCACTAAATAGGCGCTCCTCCTCGGTCATTAAACAAGCCGAATACTCGGCTAGTTTCAGAGCGTAATAGGTCTTTACCTTTGCTTGCGCGGTCTCGGTAAGGAATGCTATCAGCGAGCCAGCCCTAAGGAGCCTGGAGGCTTGCGCTTGCGATTCAATCACGTTGGGGATGATTTAGTCTGACTATTGAATAAATTCGCATTGAGAAATGATACTGAACACTCACGAAAATGAGCCTAAGTATTGTTATTCTTTAAAATATACGCGTATAATAGAAATCTGATACGATCTCGAACGTTACTTATATTTAACCGTCGAAGAGGAATTATGGCTACCAAATCCGAATCTGCTTTAAAGGAACTGGTTAAGAAAATGATATATCCGATTAGAAATTCTCAGATTGTTTATGAGAATATTGTAAATTATCAATCAAAGAAGAAAAAGGCGAAAATTCCGCTCTCCTTTAACAGTGACTTTTCCAGATTAAGCGCAAGAATTATTGAGGACTTAAGGGTGAATGGAATTGCTTTCTCTCACATTAATGACCTCTTCCCTCATAATAACTTTGGATACTCCTTTAGAGATTGGGTGAAAAGAAATGAGTCTAAATTAGCTCAGAATTCTAAGAAGAAATTCTTGTACTCCTATTTTGGTACGGATTCAGGTGAAACTCCAGTTGATAGAAATAATCCATTCTTTAAATTCTACTTGAGTGACGAAATCTTATATCTGTGCAGTGAGTACCTTAATTACCTACCCCAGTTGAACTATCTAACTGTTGAAAAGACTGTCCCCGCACTTGACCTAAATTCTCCACAGCATTCACAGAATTGGCATCGGGATCCTGAAGAAAAGCGAACTATGAAGGTTTTCATATACGTTAATGACGTAGATGAAAGTAATGGCCCCTTCACTTACGTTAGGGGAAGCCACCCTACTAGTAAGTCTCGTTACGCTGGACTTTTTCCACAAGTGTTACCCTACGGAAGTTACCCCGATGCAGCAAGGTTAGAAGACTTAATTGATCCGAAAGACATTGTCCTGGCCACCGGTAATTCTGGCACAGTGATATTTTGTGATACCGCTGGAATTCATCGTGGTGGTCTGGCCGCTAAAGGCAAACGGATTATGGCAACCGCGTTCTACCCCTCACAAAAATGGTCGGAAAGATCACTGGTAACAAGAAATTCAGAAGTAGATTTGAGAGATTACGGAAGATTGGCCCCAGAAGCAGTTCTCTGATGTCGCTTGTATCAAACCTACGATTTTCTATGATGTGTTTAGTTTACGGTCATCGCTTAGGTTATTACAAGAAAGTGAAAATTGGCGATAACCCTCTCTTCAAGATCTGGGTAAACGGTGAAACTCTGTGGATTGCGCGCGAAGAAAGAGTTTCCAGATACATATACGGGATTTCGGCTCGCATTGAGAAAGTTTATCGCTCTTATGGAATTCAAAATATTGCCCTACCGAAGGATGTGAGCGTAGTTGATATTGGTTGCAATGATGGGATTTTTCTCGCAAACTTTGTGAAATCTCGCGCTAGAGTTATAGGAATTGATTTGGAATTGAGCGAGCTCTTTTGCGCCATGTCTAATGTGCCAAACTCAGAAGTAGTTAGAGCAGGAATTTGGTATAAAATGGGTTTGGTATTTTTGAATCTGCGCCTAAAGGCTCTGACTCATCGCTTATTCGCTCCAACAAGAGTGAAGATATTAAGTTCATACCTCTCTTGTCGCTTGACCAGATAATCCCGTTAATCCTAAAGCCAAATGAAACCCTAGACATTCTCAAGATTGAAGCAGAAGGGGCTGAGCCTGAGGTACTTATTGGGGCCCGAGAATCGCTTAAACGAGTTCGTTATGCTGCCGTAGATGTTGGCCCTGAGCGAGGTCCAAAGCAAGTTAGTACTGGAAACTCCGTGACAAGAATTCTCTCTTCGATGGGTTTTCATTGCATTTATACTTCAAGGGACGGCAATAGAGTGTTGTTTCAAAACATGTCTTTAAAAGCTATTTCCGAGGAGTCTTACGCGATACCGCCCGAGCGCCAATAAAAAGAGTTTTCGGCAAAATCAAACGTTACTTGGTATGAATGCTCGAGAAATTCGTGGTGGGTAGTGGATTTGAACCACTGAAGGCAGAGCCGGCGGATTTACAGTCCGCTCCCATTGGCCGCTCGGGCAACCCACCTGAGCTATTTCGTGCGACCGAAGCCTACCTCAGCGGAATTCAGCAGGAAATCGCATTACAAGGTTGGGCGAACGCATGGGTCTAGCCTTTATCTCCATATGAGTTTCTTCGACGATTGGCGCGGCCTATTTACGCACTGGCGAACTGACCTCGTTGCTGGGGTAACTGTTGGAATAGTTGCACTGCCGCTCGCGCTTGGTTTTGCAATTACGACTGGCGCACCGCCGAGCGCTGGATTGATCACTGCAATCATTGCCGGATTCGTAGCCGCGCTATTTGGCGGTTCGAATTATCAAGTATCAGGCCCCACTGGAGCTATGACAGTTGTCTTAGTTCCAATTGTTGCCAAATTTGGAATCACCGCATTGGTAGCGCTCGGTATTACAGCAGGTTTGATGATTATGGCTATGGCAGCGCTCCGGTTAGGAAGATTCATTGACAGCGTTCCATTTGCAGTAATGGAAGGCTTTACCCTTGGTATCGCGCTCATTATCGCGCTGCAACAGATCCCGCTGATCTTTGAGGTTCCTAAAGCAGAAGGAACTCATACTTTCTCGGTTGCAATCGATACGCTCAAATACGCTTTTGCTCGAGAGATACATTGGATATCTGTTGCGCTGGCGCTCCTAACGCTAGGAGTAAAACGAAGTTGGCCCCTGTTGAAATCTCGCTTCGGAATAAGAGCGCATATCCCAGCTAGCGCAGTTGCGGTGCTGCTCGTTTCAGTTCTTGCCGCAGTCTCGAGACTTGATGTAAATCGAATTGGCGAATTACCCCGCTCGCTCGTTCCGAAATTCGAGCTCTCGATGCCGGATATTCCGCTTGTCGAATTCTTATATGCAGCCCTCGTCATCGCCCTATTGGGCGCAATCGAGTCGCTGCTCTCGGCGCGCGTGACTGATGGAATGGCACACAAAGAGATTGATCACGAACAGTCGAAACACAAACCAAATAAGGAGCTCTTTGGCCAAGGATTGGCGACCATCGCCTCGGTCTCGGCTGGCGGATTACCAGCAACAGGGGCAATTGCTCGAACAAGTGTCAACGTACATTCCGGCGCCCGCACGCGTTTGGCGGCGATGGTTCACTCGCTATTCCTATTGCTTGTAGTTATTGCCCTCGCCCCAATCGTTTCGGGAATCCCAACCGCTGCTCTAGCCGGCGTACTTCTGGGAACATCGCTGCGAATCGCAAACCCGCGAAGCGTAAGAGAAGCGCTCACAACAACTCTGGGCGAGCGCGTCACCTATCTCGCGACGGCCGCTGCCGTTCTATTTATTGATTTGATTTGGGGAATTGTGATTGGCCTTGCTTTTCACTTTGTATCTAGCCGCATAGCTAGTCGCAAGATTTAACCCGCTAACTCCGCTCTTCAGCGATGGAATTACCGCCATCGACAACTAGCGCTTGCCCAGTCATATAACCGGCGCTCTCGGACGCAAGCCAAATTGCAAGTCCAGCGATCTCACTTGCTTGCCACTTCCACCTAGTGGAACTTTCAAACCTTGGTCTGCTTCGGTTTTACTCTGGGTATCTGTTGCAATCCAACCCGGCAAGATCGCATTACAAGTCAAACCAAGTTTCGCTTCATCTAACGCAATGGATCGCGTGAGGCCAATCATCGCCGCTTTGCTCGCCGCATACACCGGTTGATTGCGCATCGCCATCAATGGACCGGTAACGCTAGAGATCATGATTATCCGACCCGCACTTGAGTTGCGAAGAAGTGGCAACGCAGCTCTTGTCAGATTAACAGCAGTAAGTAGATTGCGTTCAAATCCGCGCTGCCAACCATCGATTGTGGTCTTAGTTAGATCGCTGGCTTCGTCCTCACTTATTGGTGAGCCAATACTTGCCATCCCCACGTTATTTACCAAGATATCTAGCCCTCCGAGATTTGCTACGAGCGCTTGCGCTTCGGATTCTTGGGTTAAGTCAGCAACAAATCCGCGGCACTTCAATTCAGCTGCGCGCTGATGATTTCGTTCTGTTGTGGAAGTTATAAATACATCGGCGCCACTTGCGATTAACGCTTTCGCTATCGCGATGCCGATGCCATTCGGTGCGCCCGCACCACTTACTAGCGCGGTTTGGCCGGCGAGAGAGGACATTGCATAATCTTAGATAGAAGCAAGTGCAGCGCGGCCGGCCTCAAGGCGGGCAACCGGCACTCGATAAGGCGAGCACGAGACATAATCCAGGCCAATTGAGTTGAAGAAGTGGATTGATTCGGGGTCGCCACCATGTTCGCCACAAACTCCGAGGTGGATATTTGGGTTTGATTGCCGGCCGCGCTCAACTGCGATCTGCATCAACTCACCGACGCCGAATTGATCGATGGTTTCAAATGGGGAGATAGTGAAAACTCCCAACTCCAAATAGCGGCTAAAGAACTCGGCCTCAACATCATCACGTGAGAAGCCCCAAGTGGTCTGGGTAAGGTCATTAGTTCCAAAACTGAAGAAGTCCGCCACCATTCCGATTCGGTTGGCGGTGAGAGCAGCTCGAGGAAGCTCGATCATCGTGCCAATATCAATTGGTAGCTCAACGCGCCGCTCAACTTCTACCTCTTTTATTACGCGCTCGGCGCTCTGACGGGTGAGTTTGAGCTCCATATGTGAACCAACTAGCGGAATCATGATCTCTACCTTGGGGTTGCCACCTACTTCAATCCGATCGGCCATTGCTTCGGCGATCGCGCGGACCTGGAGTTCATAGAGGCCAGCAAAAACGAGACCAAGGCGAACACCGCGTAAGCCAAGCATCGGATTTGATTCATGCATCCGAGCAACGGCATGCAATAACTCCTCGTCGCTCTCGTTCTTTTCGCCGCGCTCTTTGGCGAGGGCACTCTTTACCTTCAAATCCCCCAGGTCGGGAAGGAACTCATGGAGCGGCGGATCAAGTAGACGAATGGTCGTTGCTAAACCATCCATGACTTCGAGCATCTCGCGGAAATCTTTCCGTTGCATTGGAAGTAGAACAGCGAAAGCATCATCACGCTTCTTCTGAGTGTCAGCGAGAATCACGCGCTCAATTAGGACGCGTCGCTCGCCAAGGAACATATGCTCGGTTCGACATAACCCAATTCCTTCGGCGCCAAAGCGACGCGCGACATCAGAATCAGCTGCGGTATCTGCATTCGCCCTGACAAGCAGGCGTCGGCGTCGATCGGCATGACGCAATAAGCGATCAATTGATTTAATCAAGTCTTGCGTGGCTTCATCCTTATTCTGAGTTGCGTTTGTGATTCCATCTTTTAGATAGGTCACAACGGTGGATGGTGCGACTGGAACTTCCAGGTTGTAAATCTCGCCCGTCAATCCATCAATTGAAATAAGATCACCTTCATTGATCCGAGCTTGTCCCGCCAGCGCAAATCGCTCTACTTCATTCACCTCTAAATCTTCAGCGCCGCAGACCGCGGTCTTACCGACACCGCGAGCAACAACGGCGGCATGTGAGGTCTTGCCACCTCTACTAGTAAGAATTCCAACCGAAGCGAGCATTCCACCTAAATCATCGGGATTGGTCTCGCGTCTAATCAGAATGACCTTCTCGCCGGTAGCCGCACGTTCGGCAGCGCGGATCGAATCAAATACCGCAGCGCCAACGGCAGCGCCAGGCGATGCCGGAATTCCAATTGCGATTGGCTTATGCGCATCATCTTTTTGGAACTGGGGGAACATCAATTGGGCAAGTTGGTTACCTGTAACGCGCATCAGCGCTTCATCCATTGTGATTAGTTGTTCATCTACCAACTGGATTGCAATCCGGAAGGCCGCAGCAGGTGTGCGTTTTGCTACCCGGGTTTGAAGAATCCATAACTTGCCGCGCTCCACCGTGAACTCGATATCGCAGATATCGCGGTAATGAGTCTCCAGGCGATACATGATTCCGGCGAGTTCATCAAAGAGCTTCGGCGCCTTGGTGCGGAAATCAGCGAGCGTTAGCGGGGTTCGAATTCCAGATACGACATCTTCACCTTGGGCATTAGCTAGGTAATCCCCGTAAGCGCCGCGCTCGCCCGTGGCTGGGTCGCGGGTGAAACAAACACCGGTCCCAGAGTCTTCGCCCATATTTCCAAAGACCATCGCAACGACATTCACTGCTGTTCCGAGGTCGTCAGCAATTCGCTCGCGGCGGCGATATAACTTGGCACGTTCAGTGTTCCATGAGTCAAATACGGCATAGACCGAAAGATCGAGTTGCGCCCGCGGATCTTGTGGGAATGGCGATCCAGATTCGGTCTCGACAATCTCCTTATAGATGGTGACCAGACGCTGCAACGCTGAAACCGAGAGTAGGTGGTCTTGAGTTACGCCCTCGGATTTTGAGAGTTCGGCCATAGCGTTCGCGAACTTGCTTCCTTCAATACCAAGCACAGTCTTACCGAACATCTGAATTAGACGTCGATAGGCATCCCAAGCAAATCTTGGATTCTTTGTCTGCTCACCTAGTCCGACAACCGATTTGTCATTCAAACCAACATTAAGAATGGTCTCCATCATTCCTGGCATGGAATTCTTCGCGCCCGATCGAACGCTGATCAGTAGCGGATTTTCGCCATCGCCAAATCGCTTCTGGCTCTCATCCTCGAGTCGACGAAGTGACCTGGTTACTTGAACTTCTAATTCGAGCGGCGCCTTGCCCTCACTTAGATACTTCTTACACGCGTCGGTTGTGATTATGAATCCTGGCGGAACGGGGATTCCAAGTCGTGTCATCTCAGCAAGATTTGCACCTTTGCCGCCGAGGAGATCCTTTAGATCACGATTTCCCTCCGCGAAGGCGTAAACGTACTTTGTTGTCATACCAAGATCACCAGATCGACCAGCCGCCATCTACGCGAATCTCTTGACCGGTAATCCACTTACCAGCATCGGATGCCAAGAGGGCTACCGCGCCTTTCACATCTTCAGCAAGCCCGGTGCGGTGAAGCGCATTCATATTGCGAAACTTTTCCACCATCTCTTTATTGGTCTCATCATTAGGTATCTGACCCGGCGAGATGCAGTTGACAGTAACTCCGTGCGGTCCGAATTCAGCAGCCAGGGCGCGGGTTAGATTCAAGACGCCAGCTTTAGCAGATATATATGGTGCGCCAGATCGCAAAAACTCTTTGTTGTAGGTGCGCGGATCCATCGCTAGTTGTGCCGCGATAGAACCGAGGGTAATGATTGCACCACGTTTCTTTGGGATCATAACTTTTGCAGCTTCTTGCGCAGTTATGTACGTGGCAAGAGTGTTCATCTCAAAAGCGGCAATGAACTCTGAAATCTTTCCGTGGGGAGGATGTGATCGCGTTTGATGGCCACCTGCATTTGCAACCGCGATATCAAGCGTGCCCGACTTCTCAACTATTCGTTCCACTAGTGAGTGCACGCTCGCTTCATCACGTGCATCGACTGTTTCGCTATGCACTTTCAATCCGCGCGCACTCAACTCGTTCGCAGTTTCTTCGCAAACTTCGCTCCGTCTTGAAGCGATGTAAACCGTCGCGCCAAGTTCGGATAGGCTCTCAGCAAATGCTTTGCCAAGGTGGGTTCCACCCCCGGTAACAAGGGCAACGCGACTACTTAGATCAAATAGCTCTTTGCTGGCGCGATTTGTCATCCGCCAAAGATAACTTGCCCGGGCTGGAGCGCGGCGGCCTGGAAATCTCACATCTTTCCAGCAAATAGCGCGGCTCCGTGGGCCTTCCTTTACCTATTCGTTATAGGTACAGGCAGGGCACGACTATTGAATACCCGTACTCCCAGCGATAGATTTCAACTCGCTTGGGCATTGCCGTCATGCCGTGATGACAATTCCTTGCATCCTCATTAACGGAAGTTCTTGCTGAAAGGACACTATGAACTCCACAGTCAAACGGGGGCTCGTCTCTCTCTTGGCCGCTTCGTCACTTGTAGCAACAATGCTGTTGGGAATTGCACCAGCACAAGCCGCTAAGGGTGCGAACTGCCAGGTAAACACCCCGGCGGCAAGCGCACAGTGCGATCTGATCACTGTAGCTCTTGTCAACAAAGTATTAACTCTTGATCCTGCTAACCCAGGTCGTACAACTAACCAAAACTATGTCACGCGTCTGCTCGTGCAAGGACAACTCTTCCGCTATGACGGAAAGGGTGTTGCGCAGCCTGACCTAGTCGATACCTACAACGTTTCTAGCGATGGTCTAACTTGGACCTTCGTATTGAAGAAGGGCTTGAAGTACTCCGATGGTGTAACTCCTGTCACCGCTGATGATGCGGTATTTAGCTGGGAGTACAACCTAAAGCCTGCACCTCCAGGATTTACCAGCGTGACAAATGTTGCGGCATCTGATGCACGTACCATTGTTGTAACGCTAAGCAAGCCATTCTCCGATTTCCCACGTGCGATGGCTAGTATCTACTGGACCATCAACCCACGGAGCCAGGCTGCTAACAATGCTGCTTACTGGAGCAATCCACTAAGCGCTGGTCCATTCCGTATCAAGAAGTGGGTACAAGGAGCCGATGAGTTCCTAGTAGAGGCAAATCCAAATTACTGGGCGAAGTTGGCCGTCAAGCGAGTTCGCTTCTTGGCTATTCCAGATCCGGTAACACGCGTCCTTGCGCTAAAGCAAGGCACGATTGATTACGCCTTCGATCTTCCAGCCTCTATCGGTAGAAATCAGCTAAATGATCCGAAGCAATTCCGTGGCACGCCTTTCCAGCTCCAAGGTAACTTCACCCTGGACTTCAATCTCCGCGCTGGAAATGAAGATAAGCCATGGTTTGATCCCAAGGTACGTCAGGCGCTCTCCTTCGCACTTGACCGTAAGCAGTTCAGCGATCTCGCCTTCAGCGGTGAAGTTGTTCCTTCTTGCGCACTTACCTATCCAACAAATCCAAACTATCTCTGCGTAAAGCCTGGTGGCGTAAAGCAGGATCTACAGAAGGCTAAGGAGTTACTTGCTCAAACCAAGTGGCCAACCGGCTTCCCGATCCGCTTGAGCGTCTTTAACCGTCCAGGTTGGGCAGATGGTGCATCGGTCATTGCTTCTCAGTGGGCGAAGATCGGCGTAGTTGCAACAGTTGCTGCTGAACCAGATGCAGTCGGACTTGCTGGCCAGACCAATGGAACCTTCCAGGTCCAGCTCTCAGGTTACGGCTCAACATGGTTGAGCGGTGGTCTTGCAACCTACATGGGCGCTGTTGGCGCTTGGACTGTCTGGTCTGGCTCGAAGTCAAATGACGCACTTGTCTCTACTTACGATGCCGCAATCGGTAAGAAGGCGCAGCAAGCTGTACTCACCACAATCGAACAGTTGATCTGGGATGAGTCGGCTCATATCCCCGTCGGACAACGTTCAGGTTGGGGCGCATCACGTCTACCAGCAGGCGTATTCCAGAATGCGACTGCAACTGACCTCTATGTCGTCAAGCAGACACCTGCTCTAGACGCACAGAAGAAAAAGAAGTAACTAGTTAGGAATTGGCGGGGCGAGGGGAGAAATCTCTTCGCCCCGCCAATATATAAATAGAAGGTGCGTTTCGGGGTCATTGTCTTTGACCCGCTAGCGATTTAGACTCAAACCAAGCCCAGCCAGAGATGATCTTTACGGCTCCGAAGAGATAGGACTGGAAACGTTAGCAATGGCTCCAGATAAGGCTTCTACCGCCCCCGAAGAGATATTGGCAGAACAGCGCCTGCCGGATAAGAACAAGATTGCGCTCCGAAGAACCTTGATTGGTCGAATCTTCCGATCACTTGTAGTGGGTTTCTGGGTTATGTTCATCGCTTTCTCGCTACTCCGCTTTAGCCCCGGCGATCCAATCCGTAATGCGCTCGGTACTGATGCGACCGAAGAAGCGGTCGCTGCGCTCCGTGAGGTTTATGGTCTAGATCGACCATTCTTTATTCAATTTTGGAATTACTTTACCGGGGTCTTTCAAGGTGACTTTGGCGTCTCGTTCTTCTCCAGCCGCGATGTCTCTGAAGTAATCTCAACTCACCTCCCAGTCACATTGATGATTATCTTGCTTTCAATTCTTGGCGCCGTCACACTTGCAGTCCCGATTGCGCTCTCGGTCGCACTTAGCCGCCGTCCTGGGGTCACATATTTCTTCCGTACCGCAACTTCAATTTCGCTCGCACTCCCTGGATTCTTCCTCGCACTTATCGGATTGCTGTACTTCGGCACTGTTCTAAATTGGGCGCCGGCGGCGGGATATGAAGGTAACTTCCCGGGAAATCTCAAGTATCTATGGTTGCCGGCGCTGGTGAACTGTTTCTCCCTCGTGCCAATCCTCTCGCGCGTACTTCATAGTTCATTGATGGATACCCTCGATGAAGAGTATGTAGAGACTGGTGTTATTAGAGGCGTGCGCAAACTCCGCTTCTATTGGTCCTACATGCTCCGCCCATCACTTGCACCAACAGTGGTGCTCTTGAGCTACATGATTGGTGTGATGATCGGCGGCACGGTCGTTATGGAAACAATCTTCTCGCTACCGGGAATTGGGCGAGAGTTGATTCAAGCGGTCGATACCCGTGATTACGCGGTGGTCCAAAGCATCGTGATGGTCTTCGGTTTGATTGTTGTCTTTGTAAGTTTCATCGGCGATCTACTTGGCTATCTATTAGATCGGCGAGTGACGCTCTCATGAGTAAAGAAAAGAAGAAGCGTAAGGATCGCGGTGAAGGCGCCTTTGGCCTCTACGCTGGATTTGGCATGTTGGGAGCGATGCTACTTGCCGGACTTCTGATACCAATCTTCAGCAAGTACGATCCAAATGGTCTCGGCCCAGACCAGATCTTCCCGCCTAGCTCGAAGTACTTCTTCGGCACCGACATGCTTGGTCGCGATGTCTTCACCCGCGTCTTTGATGCTGTCTTTGTTGACTTGGGTACTGCTCTTATCGGCGTACTTATTCCGCTCTTTGTTGGCACGGTGGTTGGAACGCTTCTTGGGATCTCCCGAAACCGACGCGTTAATTCATTTGTTGGTTCGCTGATTGATGGCATTAACGCTTTCCCTTTCCTAATCTTCGTAATCGCACTCGTTGCCTTCCTTGGCGCTGGCCTCGGTAGCATCATCATCGCGCTCTCGCTAGTTAACTGGGCGCGTTATGCGCGTATCGCTCGTACCCGCGCGGTCGTTGTAAATCAACAAGGTTATGTTGAAGCAGCGCGCACGCTCGGCTATTCACCAACTCGTATTCTCTTCCGCCACATCATTCCCAATGTCTCTTCTGAGACCCGCGCATATGCGTTAAGCGATTTCATCATCGTGATCATCGCTGTTGCCGCGCTCTCGTTCTTGGGCCTTGGCGTATCGCCCCCACAAGCCGAGTGGGGCGCCATGATTAAAGATGGCGCAAACATCATCACCCTCGCATGGTGGACCGCGGTCTTCCCTGGCCTTGCGCTCTGCTGGGCCGGTATCGCAGTCGCGCTTATTGCTGAAGGGTTAAGCCGTCGCCTAAGAGAAGGAGGCCAGCGATGAAACAAGCGGGAACGCTCCTAGATCTTGTCGATGTCGAAATTGGTATCCCCCATCCACGGCGCGACACTTTGGTAATCGTGCGTAAAGCGAACTTCTCAGTCAACTACGGTGAGATGGTCGGCATCGTTGGTGAGTCTGGCTCTGGAAAGACGATGGTCTGCCGCGCAATTATTGGAACTCTAAAGCGGCGCGGCGCCGAAGTTATTGGTGGCCAAGTCAATTTCGAAGGGCAAGATCTTTCGAAGATCTCTGAGTCAACTTGGAAATCCCTCCGTGGCAAAGTGATTGGCTACGTTCCGCAATCAGCACTTGCCGGTCCTAATCCAGTTCTAACGATTGAGAAGCAGCTCGCCGAAGCTCTTGAGAACACCGATGGCAAAGGTTCGATCAAGGAGCGTTCGAAAGAATTACTTGATCTAGTCAAGATCCGCCGAATTGATACCGTGCTTCGCCAATACCCATATCAACTCTCGGGCGGTATGCGTCAGCGCGTGATGATTGCCTGCGCCTTGGCGACAAGTCCCAAGTTGTTGATTGCTGATGAACCAACAACCGGACTTGATGTAACAGTCCAATCCCAGATCATGGAGCTCCTAAAGGAGATCCGTAAGGAGCTAGGAACGGCAATCATTTTGATCTCACACGATCTAGCACTTGTCGATGATGTTTGCGACAAGGTGGTTGTGATGCATGCCGGCGCAACTGTTGAAGTTGGCGGTACTGGGAGCATGGCAAAGCCAAAGCACCCTTACACAATCGCGCTCAACTCCTCACGTATCGATATCGCAAAGCCGGGCGGCGAATTGATCACCATCGCTGGGAATCCGCCATCGGTTGGTGAGTGGATGGCTGGTTGCAGATTTGCCCTCCGCTGTTCCTACAAAGAAGCTGACTGCGCCGTAGGCGAACATCCACCGCTATTCGGAGAGCGTGGTGGCCACCAGACCGCTTGCCTACACGCAGATAAGATCTAAAGGACCAGAACATGACCAATGAATTATTGATGGAAGCTCGCGATGTGAGCGTCACCTTTGGTGGCGGCGTAAACACAATAAAAGCGGCCCAGAACTGCTCCTTGACGCTCCGCGCTGGCGAACCGATCGGAATCGTCGGTGAATCAGGCTCTGGTAAATCAACGCTGGCCCGAGTTCTTGCTGGGCTACAAGCGCCAACTGGTGGCGAAGTTCTCTTCCGTGGTAAGAGCGTCTTTAAAGGAAGTAAGTCCTACCTGGATGGAACTCGTAATCAAGTTCAAATGGTCTTTCAAGATCCCTACGGGAGCCTAAACCCACAATTAACTGGGCTCTCAGCGGTAGCTGAAGCGGTTCGTATCCATAAGAAACTCGGTAAAGAAGAGTCTGAAGCAAATGCTCTGGAACTTCTCCAGCGGATGGGTATCGGAAAACTTGATGCGCTTAAGAAACCACGCCAACTCTCCGGCGGCCAACGCCAACGCGTCAGCGTCGCGCGCGCACTTTCAGCGAGCCCATCGGTATTACTTGCCGATGAACCAACCTCAGCGATTGATCAATCGGCACAAGCCCAACTATTGAAACTCTTCCTCGGGCTACTCAATGATGGGCTCTCCATCGTTTTGATCTCCCATGACCTTGGCGTCATCCGCTATCTCACCAAGCGCGTCTACGTTATGAAAGATGGCGTCTTTGTCGAATCTGGCGAAACCGAGAAGGTGTTTAACGATCCCCAAGAGGAGTACACCAAGTTGTTACTTGCTTCGATTCCAGGCGAATTGGGTAAGGCAGCGCGGCAAAAACTCGCTCGTTAGATCCGAATATCTAAGGTGGTTCCACCATCAACGATAATTACTTGACCTGTAACAAAAGATGAGTGTTCCGATCCCAAGAAGAAGATAACTTCGGCCTGTTCGCTCGTTTTGGCAAACCTTCCCATTGGAATTGCGGCGAGTAATCTGGCTTCAGTCGTTAGACCTTTCTTCTCCAGATCTCCCATATTCCGACTCTCGGTAAATCCAGGCGCAACCGCATTTGCGCGGATCCCATCTCTTGCCCATTCAAGTGCGAGCGTGCGCGTTAAAGCTTCGATACCGGCTTTGGCGGCCGCGTAAGAAGCGCGCCCCGGCAGCGCGATATGGGCAACGATTGAGGAGATAGAGACGATCGCGCCTTTCCCAGAAGCCTTGAGATACGGGTAAGTGGCTCGGGCGCAGCGAAATGCCCCATCGAGATGTACCCCGAGAATTCGATCCCAATCTTCATCTAAATAGGTGGCGGTATCGCCCTGGCGGAAATTACCCGCGTTATTTACTAAGACATCAATCCGACCAAAGTGACCGCCAACGCTCTTTACACCGCTATTAACCGAGGCGCTGCTCGCAACATCCATCACAACGCCAAAGACGCGCTCGCCACTTGGATCGATTGCGGCTACTGCAGCTTTAGCTTCGCTCTCACCCAGATCTGAGATTGCGATGTCATAACCTTCAGCGAAGAATTTCTTAGCGGTAGCTAGTCCAATTCCATGTGCGCTACCAGTAATTAGCGCGACCGGACGGGGCGTGCTCATGCGTAATTCAACTTCACTTCATCCCAACGAGGTGGGCCGGCGAGCGCATCGCTCTCATCTGGGAAGTCGGGGAGGTCAAAGCGCCAACCGATGTCGCTCTTGCTTCCATCTTTCGCAGCTTTTGCCTTAATGAATTCCGCGAATGGATCAACGCTGGCGCCCGGAGCGGAGAGTTCTACGGAGAAAGTCGGTGCATCAAGGATGGATGCGACTTGATGGTGGATTGCGTCGTAAACATGCCACGAGATTGACATTCCACTTTTTACAAAGTAATCGTTGAGCAAGATCATCCGCGACAATCCACCTTGGCAAGTCGTATCTAGTCGGAGCATGTCAACCGCGCCAGTCTCGACAAAAACTTGTGGGTGATAGAGATGCGCCTCATCATCACCGCTGGTTAGAGGTACATCAAGGATCCGTCGAAGTTCGACTAACTCCGCGATGCTCCCAGGGATAAATGGATCTTCAACCCAAGCAAGATCAAGTCCCTTTACAATTTCAAGTGCATCGTTAGCGGTTCGGCATGACCAGGCAAGATCAACGGAGACGGGGCAGAGCTTGGTAGCAACTGCAGCTTCAAGTCGTTCGCGAGTTAACTTGGCAGTTGCGCCAACTGGAAGTTTTACACCTACGGCGCCGGCCGTTACCGCCGCTTCAACTTCCCAAGCAATCTCTTCGGGGCCGCGCGAGGGTGGATAACCAATGACCGCCCAAATCGGGTGTTTCTTACTGGTTTTCCCATGACTTGCAACTACGGTCACTCCCTTATGGCGAGCGACCGCTTCGTGCGCCGCTAAGTCAACGAGTGATAGACCGCGCAGCGCAGCGCCTGATGAGATTGGCGAACTCATCCGCCGTATCAATTTGTCGAAAGTTGAAACTGGATCGCCATCAAAGATCTCTTTATAGGGAGCTGCAATCACTTCATTTACGCACTCCGATACCGGCGTGGAGCGATCAAGGGAGAATGCGTTACCACGAGTGCCATCTTCTAATTCGACAGTAACGACGGCAAAGCCACGGGCTTTGATGATGTATTGGCCGAGCGCAACCGGATTCGGTAGGCGGAGCGTTACGCGTCGCGCACTAACCGACTTTATCCCCGGTATTGCGCTAGACATTAGTCACGATTCCAAGGGATGCGTCGCGGCGTGAAACCACCATCGATAGTTAGCATCTCACCGGTTATATAACTCGCATCATCAGATAAGAGGAACTTCACACCAGCGGCAATCTCAGAAGCCTCACCAAAGCGCTCCATCGCATGCATCAATCGGATATTTGGATCGACGCGACCAGAGCGAATTCCTTCTTCCAATAAGGGGGTATTGATGTAACCAGGAACTACGGCGTTGACGCGAATTCCAAATTCAGCCCATTCCACAGCGAGCGTTCGAGTAATTGAGTCGATTCCGGCTTTGGATGCGGCATATGAAACCCGGCGCGGCCAACCGAAGATATGGGAGACGGATGAGAAGTTGACGATTGCGCCCCGCAATTTATTCTTGATCCAGAAGCGCCCGGCTGCTTGATTGCAGAAGAACGTTCCATCAAGGTGGCAGCCCACCATTGCCCGCCACTCTTCAGGCGTCGTATCAATACTTGCCTTATTGGTCGCAAAGC
>Ga0194118_10004159_pt1 | contig 16030 bp, 20 predicted proteins | sample TA2MahsurfametaG_2_FD_148662 | JGI IMG/M metagenome (GOLD analysis project Ga0194118, IMG submission 148662) | Freshwater microbial communities from Lake Tanganyika, Tanzania - TA2015013 Mahale N5 surface | ecosystem: Environmental > Aquatic > Freshwater > Lake | place: Tanzania: Lake...
ATCAGTTTGCTGCTGATATGGGTGGAGCAGGATTTGTATTTACTGGCGAGAATGATGCAGATATTATGCATAATTCAGCGACTATTAATCTCAATGTTCTTGAAGCACAACGTCAACTGAATGATCGTAAGGTGGTAAATAAGACTAAAATTTTCTATTCTGGATCAGCATGTATGTATCCAGAGCACAATCAACTCGATCCTGATAATCCTGATTGCCGTGAAGAATCCGCTTATCCAGCCAACCCAGATTCTGAATATGGTTGGGAAAAACTGTTCTCGGAACGCCTCTACTTTGCTTATCATCGTAACTATGACATCCCTGTACGTGTTGCTAGATATCATAATATTTTCGGACCAGAGGGAACCTGGGAAGGTGGTAGAGAAAAAGCACCTGCAGCAATCTGTCGAAAGGTAGCATATCTGCCTGAAGAAGGTGGAACAATCGATGTGTGGGGAGATGGAAAACAAACTCGTTCATTCCTTTATATTGATGAGTGTATTGAAGCAACTCGCAGAATGATGGATTCTGATTTTATCGGACCAGTTAATATTGGTTCGGAAGAGATGGTGACTATTGACCAACTGGTTGATACTGCTGCTAAAGTTTCTGGTAAAGTTGTAGAAAAGAATCATATTGATGGACCTCTTGGAGTTCGTGGTCGCAATTCAAACAATGACTTGATCCGTAAAGAACTTGGTTGGGATTATTCTCAAACTCTTGAGGAGGGTATCCGTAAAACCTATAATTGGATTCAACAACAAATAAAAAAATCTGTAATGTATCATCCTGTTTGATGATGTCTGAGATAACTTATCAACTTAATTCTCCAGATGGATTTGGGTCAAATTTTTTTACTGTTTTGACTGCTATAAATCATTGCATTAATCAAAATTTATCTGCATATGTCAATGTTATAAACAAAAGTTATTCATCAGAAAACGAAAATTGTTGGGAAATTATCTTTGAACAACCTTTTGGATTGAAAAAAGATAAAACTAAGTCTAGACAGGTTTATGAAGCATGGGGTTTAGGACAATCTCTTTTTAGTTATGATGGAGATACACGAAATAAATTTCAAAATAGACAATTTGTTCAAACGCAAAGAAATATCGTTAAAAATTATATTAAACCTCATCAATATCTCATAGAAAAAGTTGAAGAATTTTTAGCACCATATAAAAATAAAAAAATATTGGGTGTTCATAAGAGAGGTAGGGATCACTTTTCATCGGGTCATGCTAGTGGTCAAGGTCATAAAATGACAGAAGATTATATTAAGGGTGTAATAGATCAACATATCGATAATTATGATTATCTTTATCTAATTTCAGATGAAAATGAAGTTTATAAATTTTTAAAAAATTATTATTCAGATAAGTTTATCTATTTTGATGACAAAAAAGAATTTAATGAAAATCAGACAGGTCTTCATTTTTTAAATTTAGATATAAACGTGAAAACTCAAATGCTTCGCAACTTAATGGTAGAAGTTTTTATTTTATCAAAATGTGATAGAATGTTATTGATGAACAGTAACGTTTCTCATATGAGTCTTTTCTTTTCTGAAGTCGAATACTTTGAGTTTTACGATACGCACATTAACTACCATTGAGGTAATATGAAAAAGAAATTTAAATTAGTTGATGATACTTTCTGTTATACGGGAACTTGCAATCAAGGGACTCAATACGGATATCTTGCTTTGAATAGAATTCCCAAATATCTTGAATGGGTTCATGAAGGTCATGGAAATCACATACAAACCTTCAATAATTTGACTGAAAAAGATGAAACTTTCTACACTGAAAGAATGATTCAACTAGGTCTTCAAGATAAAATAAGTGCCAAGAAGTACGCTTGGTTGATTGAACCACGGTGGTATAATCCAATGACTGCCGAAATTAAAAAAAATCCCGAACCTTATTTGGAGGCATATGATACTATTTTCACTCACGACAAAGACCTGTTAAATTTAGATCCTAAGTTTAAATTTGTTTATGGGCAAGGAAGTATTGTTGAAGAAGTTGAGGTGTTTGAGAAATCTAAACTTGTTTCGTGTTGCGTGTCTAATAAAACAATGAATGATGGACACAAACTAAGACTTGAAATCGCAAAGCAACTTGCAGAGTCTGGTCAAGTTGATATGTATGGTCATGCTTTTAAATATATTCCTCGAAAAATTGAAGCATTAAGGGATTATATGTTCTCCTTTGCCATGGAAAACGATTATTATGCCTCTTATTTTACTGAAAAATTTCATGATTGTCTTTTAACTGGAACTATTCCTGTTTATTTGGGTGCCCCTGATATTGGAGCCTACTACAACAATGATGGTATTGTGGTTATGGAGATGGATTCGGGTGGAAATGTATCATTTGATTCTGAAGTTTTGACTGAAGAATATTATTATGATCATCTAGATGCAGTAAAAGACAACTATAATCGAGTATTGGATGTTCAAACTGCTGAAGACTATATGTATAAAAATTATTTCCAATGAATAGAATCACTGACTATAAAGAATTATCTGACAGAATCATCAAATGGATTGGCGATTATGTCGTCCAAAATAATGGAATTAAATCCTTTGTTGTTGGTGTCTCTGGTGGAATCGATTCTGCAGTTGTATCAACTCTTGCAGCATCTACTGGACTTCCAACTTATGCTTTGGGAATGCCTATTAATCAAAATCCAGAGCAGGAAAATTTATCAGACATTCATCTTGAATGGTTACAATCAAATTTCAACAATGTTATTGCCCAAAAGTTTGATCTTACTAAAATTTTTGATACGTTTCAATTTACGATGAGAGAGTTTGGTTCAGATAAACATGCACTTGCGAATAGTCGTTCAAGACTTCGTATGGTTACTTTGTATCAAGTCGCTGGATCTGTGAGTGGTGTTGTAGTTGGGACAGGAAACAAAGTTGAAGATTATGGGGTAGGGTTTTATACTAAATATGGTGATGGTGGAGTTGATATTGCTCCCATCGCAGATCTTTACAAAACTGAAGTATGGGAACTTGGAAAGTTTTTTGGTGTCAATCAAAAAATTATCGAAGCAAATCCAACTGATGGTCTTTGGGATGATGGACGGACTGATGAAGATCAATTAGGTGCCTCATATGCTGACCTAGAATTTGCGATGGAGACCGGAAAAGGTCCTGGTCTTGAAGTTTTGAATAAATTTAACTCTATGAATAAACATAAAATGCAACCTATCCCTACATTTAAACTATGAAAATTGGAATAATTGGAGCAGGCAGACTTGGAATTTGTTTTGCTCTTTTGTGCGAATCTGCCGGATACGATGTCCTTGTTTCTGATGTCAGAGAAGATTATGTTAAGGATTTGAATCAAAGAAAAATCTTTACCAACGAATCTGATGTTAAAAATTTGTTGAAGACCGCAAAGCAATTTGAAGCTACGATAGATAATCAAAAAGTCATCAAAGAATGTCAAATAATTTTTACTCTTGTGGCTACTCCATCTAACGAAGATGGTAGTTATAATGTGGATTCAGTCTGGCAGGTTGTAGATGATATTAAAAATTGTGAGTTTGATGTAACGGGTAAATCTCTTGTGGTTGGATGTACAACGAATCCTGGCGACTGTGATTTATTTCAAATCAAACTGAATCCCCGTGGAGTAGATGTTTTTTATAATCCAGAATTTATTGCACAAGGCAGTATTGTAAAAGACTTGAAAAATGCTGATGTAATTCTGCTTGGTGGAAATGGAAAACATTTACAAGATATTATTTCAATCTATAAAGGCATTCAGGGTTATTATCCTAACGTTTTTCCGATGTCAACAAAAGCCGCAGAACTGACAAAGATTGCGGTAAATTGTTTTTTAACTACAAAAATTAGTTATGCAAATATGATTGGGCAGGTAATGGTTAGATCGGGAATGTGTGATGAAATTGATAATGTTCTAGCTGCAATTGGCTCTGACTCTAGAATTGGATCTAAGTACTTGAAATATGGATTTGGATTTGGTGGTCCTTGTTTCCCCAGAGACAATAGAGCGTTCGCTAGTTACACAGAAGAGATCGGTGTAGAATTCAACATTGGTAGAACGACAGATAATTTTAATGAGCGTCATGCTTTATTCTTAAAAGATTTTTATGTAAGCAAAAATCCAGATAAATCTGTTCCTTTTTATTTTGATTATGTTTCCTATAAAAAGGGTTCTGATATTTTAACAGAAAGTCAACAATACCGTTTATGCAAGAATCTTTTGTCTGAGGGATATATTGTTTATATTAATGATATTCCTGATGTCATTGAAATGATTAGAAAACCTCTTTCCGAAGAATATGGTGAGAAAGTTATTTTTGTAAATGGAACTTCAATTCCTTCCAATACTATTATTATTAATTGAGGAAATGTAATGAGTAGATTTGATGGGCTACAAAAATTTCTTTCGGGGCAAACAATCGAAAGAATTATTCATGTTGGTGCTGGAAATGGTGGAGAAGAAATAGATTTTTATAATAGTTTGAATGCTAAATTTGTTGTTTGGATTGAAGCTAATTCATCTCTTATACAAGATTTAAAAAATAATCTTAATAGAGCAACCTTTGAAAGTAGAATTTTTAATACTCTTATAACTGATAAAGTCGGAGAATCAACTGATTTTCATCTTTATTACTCTGGTAGTAACACCGGAATGTCTTCTATTTTAAAAAAAACTTCTGGCGCTTGTGGTAGGGAAGATGCAGAGTTTAATAAAAAAAATTTTTATGTTGGGACTGTGCAGATGGAAAGTGACACTTTAGATAATTTATTAGAAAGTGATGATATTGATTTTTCCTTTGATCTAATTAATATCGATCTCCAAGGTTCTGAATTAGTTGCATTTAGAGGTGCAGAACGTTTACTTAAAAACTCAAGTAATATTAATACAGAAGTTACTTTCCACACTCATGATTATGACGGTGGAGTTTATTTTCAAGATTTAAAAGAATATTTAGAACAATTTGATTTCACTCATCGCGGTGAGACGGATATTTGTGGTGACGGTAGTTGGGGGGACTCGTTTTTTTCAAAATGAAACAGAAAACATATGTTGTTGATTTAGATCATACTCTTTGTGATACGCCATTTGATAAAGAAACTAAACGTTGGAACTACTATGAATCTATTCCATATTATGATAGAATAGAGAAAATCAATAAACTTTGGGAAGAGGGTCATACAATTATTATTGAAACTGCTAGAGGATGTAGTACAAAAATTAATCATTATGAAAATACATTTAATCAACTTCGTTCTTGGGGTTTAAAATTTACACACTTGAGAACGGGTGTTAAGTTTTCCGCAGATTACTACATTGACGATAAGGCAATAAACTCTGAAGATTTTTTTAACAATAACTAAAATGAAAAAGATAAAAACTCTTGGTAGATTACCTGAACTAAATTCAAACTGGAAAAACTATACACCAGTTGAGGACGCTCGCTCACCTGAAGATATGATTAGTTGGGGATATGGAGTTCCAAAATATGAAATTCCTGCTATTGTATCGTATTCTCAATCCTTTCAAGATATTTTTGTAGTTTCTATTTTGGATGGAAAAAGAGAGGGGACATATCTCGAACTCGGTTGTAGTTATCCCATAGAAATTAATAATACTTATTTACTTGAAACGGAATTTGATTGGTCTGGAGTTTCAATTGATATTGATTTAAAGAGGACAAAAGTATTTGAAGAGGTAAGGAAAAATACTGTATTCACCATAGATGCTGGATCTGTCGATTATGACCATTTATTGAGTCAGTTTGAAGATAATCATGTTGATTATCTTTGCATTGATGTGGATTCAGAGTCTGCTACATATAAACTCCTTAGAAAAATAGATTTTGAGAAATATGATTTTTCTGTAATTACCTTTGAGCATGACTTTTATGCTAGAGGATCAGACTTAAAAAATCATATGAAAAATCTTATGCAGCAGCACGGATATATTTTGGTGTGTGAAGATGTGTGCAATATTACCGAAGAAGATATGTTTGAAGATTGGTATATAAATCCCAAATATGTTCAAGAAGAATCTTGGAAAAGATATGAATGTAAAAATAAAAGATCGGTAAATATTTTGTTTGATGTTTAATATGGATTATTGTATTGACCAACCTGGATGTCTTGGTGACATCTTATTTACTTTAAAAATAGCAGAAGAACTTTCCAAAAAAGGAACTGTCTATTGGCAGATTGCTCCAATATTTTGGAATAACGGTATCAGTAAAATTAAATCGCCATCTATCATAGGTCCTCATTCTCCCAAAATGGCTCATGGCGGAAAAGTAATTAAATTGTGTGATTTGACACACAGAAGTGATCCTGAACTGATGAGAATAAAATATACTTCTGTTGGTATTGAGTGGGATGATTGGGCAGATTATATTAGGTACGATAGAAATTATGATGTAGAGAATGCAGTTAAACAACATTTTGGATTGCAAGATGGAGATCCTTTCATTTTTTATAATGACACTTATGGACCTGGACAAAAACATAATGGTGTTGTAAAATCAATTCCAGAAGATTATGATGGAAAAATCATAAAACTTGAAGTTTTTGAAGGAGTCACAGTTTTTGATTGGGCGTGGATTTTTGAAAATGCAGAGCAAATTCATACTGTTGATACCTCCATCATGTATGTCATTGAAACTTTAAATCTAAAGGTAAATGAAATGACGTGTCATCCTAGACATTACAAATTCGCAATACCCCAGATTTATAACTTGTTTAAAAAACCTTGGAAATTTATTGAATACGATAGAGACACTTGGAGAGAACTTTGTCCCAACGAAGAAGAATTTTAAAATGAAAACAATTATTATTTCGTCAGATCATAATGGTGTTGAAAACAAACAACAATTAAAAACATATCTTAAAGGTGAAGGATATCAAGTTATTGATATTGGACCTTACACTTCAGATGTAAGTGTTGATTACGTGGACTACGCTGCTCAGTTATCTACAATTATTGGTAATCGTGAAGCAGATAGGGGTATTCTTATCTGTGGAACTGGGGTTGGTATGAGCATCGTTGCAAATCGTTTTGCAGGTGTTCGTGCTGTTCTTGCTCACAATGAACTCACGGCAGTTAAGTCTAGAGAGCATAATGATTCGAATGTTCTCTGTCTTGGTACATGGTTATCTTCTCAGATTGAAATGCGAGAGATGACTAAAATGTGGTTAGATGAAGCATGGGGAGAAGGCCGTCACGTTAAACGTGTTGAAAAGATTGATTCTCATATTGGCATTGTTTTGACAAATGGAGTATTTGATATTCTTCATAAAGGACATATTGAACTACTTAAGTTTGCTAAAACTCAAGGAACAAAGTTGGTTGTTGCAATCGACTCTGATACGAGAGTGAGGGGGATTAAGGGTGATGATAGACCCATCAATACTCAGGAAGATCGCAAAAGAGTGTTGGAGACAAATCGCTATGTTGATGAAGTTGTAATTTTTAATACAACAGAAGAATTGCAAGAATTGTATCGGACTTTATTTCCTGATGTTATCGTTAAGGGTTCTGAATGGACCGCAGATGAAGTTAGGCAAAGAGATGTAATTCCTGAAAATATTCAAGTAAAAGTTTATCCATTGGTTGGAGATTATTCTACAACTAATACTATGAAAAAAATCAGAGACATGGAAACATGCGTGAAAATTTAAAGTTCTTAGTTGTTGGCGATACGATCATAGATGAAAATATTTATTTAAAAGCATCTGGACTTTCCTTAGAATCACCAACTTTAAAGACAGTCTATGACTATACAAAAATTAATTACGGTGGCGCTGCTAACGTTGCTAAATTTTTATCTAATCTTGGTAGGGATGTGACATTTTTGACTTCTTTGTCTGAAAAACACACCACTATGCTTGAACAAAATAATCCAAACTTGAATGTCATCAGTTTTTATCAAGGAAATAATAATTTAAAGTCCAGGTATTGGGTTCATCATGGAGATGAGACATATAAGTATCTTCAAGTTAATAATGTAAATGCAGAATTTTCTCACTCATCTTTTTTAGATTACGATATATCTGATTTTGATATTATTGCTTTTGCTGATTATAGATGTGGATTTATAACAGATTCATTTATTCTAGATTGCACCAAGTCTGGAAAAATTACATACGCATCATCTCAAATATCAAGTAGTATTTCAAATTATGATAGATATTGGGATGTGGATTATATTGTATGTAATGAAAATGAATCAAAATATGTTGATAGAAAAACCAATATTTGTATCACTCTAGGAAGCAGAGGATGTTCTATGAATGAAGTTATTTACTCAACACCCCCCGCAGAAAAAGTTCTAAATACCATCGGAGCAGGAGATTGTTTTTATGCATCTTTATTAGCAACTGGTGATCCCGATTTTGCTAATCAACAAGCTTCTAAATATGTCTCAAGTGATATTTTATGAATAAGGCAATTGAAGATTGTTTATTATTAAATAAAAGTCTAAAAGATAATAGTTTAGTTAAACTGACTTGGGGAAATGCCAGTGTGCTTACTGAAGATGGTAAGCATATTGTCATTAAACCCTCTGGGATTGAGTTTGATAAACTCACTTTTAGTCAATTGTGTATCATTGAACTTTATACTGGGAGATTGATTTCTGGGATGAAACCATCAGTAGACACTGCTATTCATTTAGAAATTTATAAAGCATTTCCAGAAATAAAATCGATAATACATAATCATTCTAAGTATGCTACTTCCTGGGCACAAGCACATAGACCTATTCCTATTCTAGGAACGACTCATGCGGACTATTTCTTATCTGATATTCCAGTGGCCAGAAAGTTGAAAAAATATGAACTTGGTGAATATGAAAAAAATCTTGGACAATCTGTGGTTGACTTTTACCAGAAACATAAAATAAATCCTCTCAATATTCCGGCTATTTTATTGCCAAGCCATGGAGTTATGGTTTTTTCAGACTCATCTAAAAGGACATTAGAGTGTGCTATAGTGCTGGAGGAGATTGCTGAAATGGCATATCACACTGAAGTAATTAATCCAACAATTGAATCAGATCATTTGAGTAAAGAACTTTATACAAAACATTTTGAAAGAAAAAATGGAATTAACAAATACTATGGACAATAATTATGGAAGACAAGAACTTCCTCCAGTATTGAAATCTCAAGAAAGGTTGAATAAGTATTGGGGATACATAACAACTGTTTTTGCTACTGAAGATTTTACTTTGAAAGAAGTCTTTATGAAAGCAGGAACCCAGAGTAGTATGGAGTATCATGTAAAAAAAGATGAATACTACTACATACAATCTGGAAGACTTAAGGTTGGTATGAGAATCGGTAGAGCTAAAAACAAATCTGTTATCTTAGAACGGGGGGATGTTTTTCATATACCCCCTGGATTGATGCATATGCGTATTGCCCTAGAAGATACTATTGTGATAGAATGGTCCAACAAAGACGACGATGAAGATTCAAATATCGTCGAAGATGGAAAAACTTACGTATTTGAAGAGGACAAATGAATTATCTTTTTGCCGACACTGCAAATCTTGCTGAAATTATTGAAGCGAACGAAATGGGTTCTATTCAAGGTGTTACCACTAACCCGTCAATTATTGCCAAAGAACCTAAGGGCAGTTTTGATTCCTTGATTCAAGGACTTGCGGAATATTGTGGTTCTGAAAACTTGTCTCTAAGTGTTGAAGTTTTTGCTAAGGGATATGAAGAAATTGTCAAACAAGTTTACGAAATTTATGAAAAATTCTCTACAGTTTGTCCATCCTTGCATGTAAAAATTCCTGTAGGTTTTGAAGAATTAAAAGCAATTAAAACTTGCTCAAATTCTGGTGTAAAAATTAATGCAACTGCTTGTTATAGTGAGCAGCAGCTGCAATTGTGTGCTTCCGCTGGAGCAAAATATGTTTCTCTTTTCTATTGTCGTTTGAAGCAACACGGTGGAGATGTTGAGAAAGTTTTAAATCGTGCTAAAAAGTACATTGTTGAAAATAGATTAGACACACAAATTATTGCTGGCAGCATTCGTACACAACAAGATGTTTCTGATGCTTGGGAATATGGGGCAGATATTGTAACCACTGGATTGCCTGTTATTCAAGAGATGGCTCTGCATCCTAAAACAGATGAAGCAGTTGAGCGTTTTAATAAAGATTTTTCATCTTGGATAAACTAATATGAAACTAACTATTCTTGGATCTGAAGGACAGATTGGAACATATTTGAAAAAATATCTTTCCGAAAAGGGACATCAAGTTTATGAATTTGATGTTGTCAATGGTCCTGAACAGGATGGATCAGTGATTCCTAATTTGGATTTGGAGAAAAAAATATCTGATTCAGACTTTGTTTTCTTTCTCGCTTTTGATGTGGGTGGATCTAGGTATCTTGCCAAATATCAACACACCTTTGAGTTCATCAATAACAATACTCGTTTAATGGCAAATGTCTTTGGATACTTAAAAAAGTATAATAAGAGATTTATTTTCGCATCTTCTCAGATGAGTAATATGAGTTATTCTCCATATGGTGTTCTTAAAAATGTCGGAGAATTATATACAAAATCTCTTAATGGTCTTATCGTAAAATTTTGGAATGTTTATGGTGTGGAAAACAATAGAGAAAAATTCCACGTCATCACTGATTTTATTCGAAAAGGTTTTGAAGAAGGTCAATTTGAAATGATGACTGATGGAACTGAAGAAAGACAATTTCTTTATGCTGAAGATTGTTGTGAAGCATTAGAGATATTAATGAATTGTTATGGTGATTTTAAATCAACAGACTCACTTCACGTCACTTCTTTCCGTAGCGATTCTATCAAGTCCGTCGCTGAAATGATTCAAGGTCAATTTAATTTGATTGAAAAATATGATGTTAAAATCAAACCCGGATTGGCAAAAGATAGTGTTCAGTTAGATAAAAGAAATGAATCTGACAATTATATAATGGGTTGGTGGATGCCAAAAACTTCTTTGGATAAAGGTATTGCAAAAGTTTTTAAGGAAATAAGTAAAGAGTATGGCTATAACTTATAATAACCTGGGATCTAATGGGCGTTTAGGAAACCAAATGTTTCAGTATGCTAGTTTTAGAGGCATTGCTGCTCATCGTGGATTTGATTGGACAATACCTCCAGAAGACACTGAATCATCCTGTAACTATGGATTATTTGAGTGCTTTAAAATGTCTAATGTAGAACCTCAAAACAAGGGGTTTGGGAATAATAAAACTATTGATACTGGAAGATTTGATTTTGATGAAGACTTATTCAATAATTGTTTAGATAATGTAAATATTAATATGTATCTTCAATCTGAAAGATACTTCAAACATATTGAAAAAGAAATTCGTGAAGATTTTACTTTCAATGATGATATTTTTGAATCCTGTAAAGAAGTCATAAAGTCTGTAGGTGATTGTATTTTCTTACATATTAGACGTGGTGATTATGTAGCAACTCCAGATCATCATCCAACATTAACAATCGAATATTATGAGGAAGCACTGAAATATTTTTCTGATAATATTTCAGTGCTTGTATTTTCTGATACTCTTGATTGGGTAAAGCAACAAAAACTTTTTGAGAATGATAGATTTTTGATTTCTGAAAACCACGTTAAGTATCCAAACAAAATTAAACTTGGTGATGGATCTATTCAACAGTCTCTGGTTCCTTATTGGGATCTTTGTTTGATGACTATGTGTAAAGGTGCTATAATTGCTAATAGTAGTATGAGTTGGTGGGGAGCTTGGTTGCAGAATAATTCTGGAAAGGTCATTGCCCCGAAAAAATGGTTTGGTAAAGCGTATTACCATTTTAATTTAAAAGATCTAATTCCTGAATCTTGGGAGAAAATTTAATGCTCAGTTTTAATAAACTTGGAAAGTCTGGACGACTTGGAAATCAGATGTTTCAGTATGCAGCTTTAAGGGGAATCGCTGCAAATCGTGGATTTGATTGGGTAATACCACCTCCAGGCACTTCTGGTATTGATGAATATGGAGTTGAAAATAATTATTGCATGTTTGATACTTTTAAAATGAAACATGCCACATCAAATCATTATGGATTCAATCAAAATATCCCCTGGGCTATTTGGAAGGAGTTTCATTTTAATAAAGAACTTTATAATAACTGCCCAGATAATATAAATTTAGATGGATATTTTCAAACTGAAAAATATTTTAAAAATATTGAAAAAGAAATTCGTGAAGATTTTCAGTTTAAAGATGAAATTTATAGACCTTGTAAAGAAATGATAGATAGTTTTGGTGAAGAAAGAAAAATCTTTCTCCATATTCGTAGAGGTGATCCAAAACTTCCTTGGGCGTATGTCAATTTGCAAAATGCACACCCAGTTCAAACTTGGAATTATTATCAGAGAGCGTTGGGGCATTTCCCCGATAATGTTCCAGTTGTTGTTTTTTCTGATATTATTGAATGGTGTAGAGAGCAAGAGTTTTTTGCATCAGATAGATTTATTTTATCTGAAACAACTGATGAATTTAATGATGGTCAAAGAGTTCCTTGGACTGATTTGTGTTTGATGTCTCTTTGTACTGATGCCATCATTGCTAATTCATCATATTCTTGGTGGGGTGCTTGGTTGATTGATAATCCAAATAAAACTGTTGTTGCTCCTAAAAAATGGTTTGGTGATCAGTTCGCACACTATAATATGTCTGATTTAATTCCTACTGGTTGGTTGGAGGAATGATATGTTAGAAGATCTGACATTCATAACTTCTTTGCAGATCGAAAGTAAAGATAGACTTCGTAATGCTATTACTGTTTTTTCCTACTTGTCTAATAACTTTCCAGATTCTCAAATTTTAATTAAAGAGATTGATAAGGAATCAAAATTTTTAAAGTATGCTTTACCGGAAATAAAAAATAAATGTAAAAATATTGATAATATATCTCATACTTTTGTTGAGCATGGGAAACTTTTTAATAAGTCTGAAGCAATTAATAATTTAGCATTAGAAGCAAAGACAAACATAGTTTTTAACTATGATGTTGACGTTTTGTTACCGATATCAACATATCTCGAATCTTATCGTATGCTTCAAGAAGATGAGTGTGATGTTGTTTATCCTTATGGATGTGGTGTTTATCAATGGAATGTTTTAAACTTTGATCCTAATGCTTTCTTTGATAATGGATGTAACTTGAATTCTTTAGTATCATATAGTCAAAGAGGTTCTTCCGTTCAAGGTTGGTGCCAAATGTTTAAAAGAAAAGTTTTTTATGATGTATTTGGATTAAATGAAAATTTCATTTTTGTTGGATATGAGGATACAGAATTTTTACATAGATTAAACGTTTTTGGGTATAGGGTGGGTAGAGTAAAGGATAATATTTTTCATTTAGACCATGCTAAAATTCACAATAAAAATTATAGTGACAGAGAATTTTTTGAAAAGAACATATCGTTATGGGAATGGATGAGAAAGCAAGATAAACCAACAATTGAAAATTATTACAGATCTCAAGAATATATTAAAAAATTTAAATGAATTTAACATTTTTAATTCCAACAAAATTAGAATCTCCAGATAGGGTAAGAAATTTAATAACAATTTTAATTTCCCTCTTATCAAAATATGAAGCGACTATTCTAGTTAAAGAGTGTGATGATAATCCAAAGTTTAAATCCCATATAGAACCTTTCTTATTAAAAAGATTTGGTAATGTTCCCAAAAATCTTTTTTACTTTTATGAAAAACAAGACACAAAATTTTTTCATAAAACAAAAATACTCAACGATTTGCTAGAGAAATCAAATACTGAGATTGTTTGTAATTATGATACCGATGTTTTACTTCCAGAGTCTAGTGTATTAAATGCATATGATCTAATTATTAGTGGGCGATCTGATGCTGTTTATCCGTATGGATGCGGTGTTTATCAGAAAGCAGTTAAATATTCCTCAGAAATATTTGAAAAGTTTGTTGAGTCTGATTTGCAGGTTTCTGAATTAGAATCTTATAGTACAGTTAATAATTCGACTATAGGATGGTGTCAGTTTATTCGTAAAGAAAATTACATTAACTCGTTCATGATGAATGAAAATTTTCAAGCATGGGGCCCAGAAGACTGTGAATTTTATTATCGTTTGAATTTTTTGGGAAATAAGGTTGACAGAATTAATGATTACGTTTATCATTTAGAACACGCTCGTTCTAATGATTCTTGGTTTTCTAATCCAATGTGGAAGGAGAATACAGAACTCTGGTATTGGATTAGACAGCAGTCAAAAGAGTCTTTTTTAAATTATTATAATAATCAAAATTACGTCAAACGGAGAAATATAAATGTTAGCCTTTAATCATCTGGGTAGAATGGGCAGACTTGGAAACCAAATGTTTCAATACGCTGCTTTAAGAGGTATTGCGACAAATCGTGGATATTCGTGGTGCGTACCCAATCACAATACAGAAGTTGATGATGGCATTGGAAACAAATTGAGAACGGAATTGTTTGATTGTTTTAACCTGGTAAATTTGAGTAAACAAAATATTTTTATTCTTGATCAAGGACATGCTCCTTTGGTTCAAGAAAAATTTTTTCATTTTGATGAGGAACTTTTTAATCTTTGTCCAAATGAAGTTTCTTTGTGTGGATTTTTTCAATCCGAAAAATGGTTTAAAAATATTGAAAATCAAATCAGAGATGATTTTTCATTCAAGTCTGAGATTTTGAACCCTTGCCAAAATATGATTCAGGAAGCTCAAAATTCAATTTCTCTTCATATTCGTAGAGGTGACTATGTTTTTAATGAAAATCATCCAGTACAATCAATTGAGTATTATGAACATGCACTGTCTTACTTTGATAATGATAATCCTGTAATAGTATTCTCTGATGATCCTGATTGGTGTAACGAACAAAAATTATTTTCTGATGATAGGTTCTTGATTGCTGAAAGAAACACTAACTATGTTGATCTGTGTTTAATGTCTCTCTGCAAAGGTCATATTATTGCAAACTCTTCTTTTTCTTGGTGGGGTGCATGGTTGGCAGAAAGTGAGAAAGTAATCGCACCTAAAAAATGGTTTGGACCTAGTTTATCTCACAATAATACAAAAGATCTTTATTGTTTGGGGTGGAAAGTAATCTGATGGACAGAAATAAATCTACGTATAAACTAAAAGGAATTGGTCCGATCTATTACTTAAATCTTGATGGACAACCAGAAAGACGACAGTATATGGAGGATCAATTTAAATATTGGGAAGTTGATAATCATACTTGTATTTCTGCATATGATGGACGTGAAGATGATCTAAGCGATATCATTACAGGTCGTTATCCAGAAATGATGAGTTCTGGTGAGATTGGTTGTATTACATCGCATCTCAAAGCAATTAAATACTGGTATGAAACTTCTGACAGTCCCTATGCAATTATAATGGAAGATGATTGCAGTTTAGACTTGGTTAGGTATTGGAATTTTACGTGGCAGGATTTTTATGCAAATATTCCATATGATTGGGATATCGTACAAATCGCCATTATTTGCACAGGAGATATTCACGTTAAACTTCATAAGAGATTTGTAAATGATTTTTCAACGGCTTGCTATTTGATTAATCGTCATCATGCAGAGAAACTCTTAAAGCACCACGTAAGAGGAGACAAATATAAACTTGACAATGGTGTTAAACCACGCCCAGTCGCTGATGATTTAATTTATAATTCAGGTAATACTTATTCTATTCCTCTTCTTCTCTATAGAACAGAACTTGGATCTAGCATTCATCCAGAACATATTGATATATGGCATAAAGGAAACTATGATGCCCTTAGTAATTTTTGGCAGCAGAATGGACCAAATATTGATATCAAAGATTATATGAATTATGATCCTTATCTTGGTCGGATAACCGAAAACTCAGCAGCACAACAAGGGGCTTGACGTGATCCCAGATTTGTGTTACAATAAACACATTCAAGTGATGAGACCTCAAATACTCGTTGAGTCACTG
>Ga0194118_10004165_pt1 | contig 16008 bp, 8 predicted proteins | sample TA2MahsurfametaG_2_FD_148662 | JGI IMG/M metagenome (GOLD analysis project Ga0194118, IMG submission 148662) | Freshwater microbial communities from Lake Tanganyika, Tanzania - TA2015013 Mahale N5 surface | ecosystem: Environmental > Aquatic > Freshwater > Lake | place: Tanzania: Lake Tanganyika...
GCTACCACTGGTTTGTGCTTGCATCTCGTTATCGGACGCGATGGCAAACTCAACATCACGCTTAATGTTTCGGAGTGCCATTGCTTCGGCGGCAACAAGGTCGGCTGGACCAGCGGAGCTAACTGCGTTCTGGATGTCGGACACACGGAACGTGCGGCGGAACTTCTGAACGTAGTTGCCAAGACGGGCACGCGAGGCGAACTGGTCGTCAAACGAGGCAACGTCGGCGTCTTCGCTCACACCGTCAGCATTCGGAGCGTCGAGCTTGTCCACAACCCACTCAGGGTAGGTGGCAGTAGTCGTGCTCTTAGCGCAAAGCGTGAGAAGCGGGGTTTCTTCGGGAGCGAGAAGCGTCAGAGCTTGGCTGAGATCCTCGCGGTTGCCGATGCCCGAACCTTGACCAGTCTTGGCCGTAGGGGCATTGGGGTTGAATGTAGCAGAAATAGGCATTGTAGTGTCTTTCTATTTTGATTTGAGTGCAACTCTCGCGGCAATCCAGTCCTCAACTGAGTGAGCTTTGTTTAGGGTCTGCTTGGCTTGCTCAACAACACGCTTCTTGCCAACCGTCGTTCGACCGGACGCTGCACCAAACGGGCTGCTTGGCACCTTGGCCTTCGCAGTGGTTCCCGTCGCAGTTCTGGTCTGTGACAGTTTTTGGGTTCGGAAGATGTTCTTGAGTGCGTGTCCGATGAGGTATGGCAGTTGCGGGGCCAAGTCAGGGACATGCTTTTTCACCTGTTCAATCAACGGGTCAGACATCAGTTGCTTGTGCTGTTTCGCGAAATCGGACTCCTCGTCATTGATCTCGGGGACTTCCGCCACCAAGCGTTCAGTGAAGTGCTTTTCCGCGACAGTCCTCTGCTCGACCCTCGCGATTTCCTGCTGTCTGGCAGGTAACCATTTGGTCATCGAGTCTCGGGCTGCACGGTTGGCACGACGAATGTCCTTCTTCGTGTACTCGCGACCATCCTCAAAGGTGATAATATCCTCGGCACTGTAGTCCTCGTACTCCTCTAGGATGGTATCTGTCTCTTCCACAACCTGCTGCGCTTTCTGGTACTCCTCACGCAGGGCATCGACCGTGTCGAGCTTCTGGATGTGTTTGGGGAGTTCCTCTCCTTCGCGCAGTGGTCTTGCTTCTCGCTGGGCACTGTTGGCAACCTCCTCAAGAGCTTTGTTCTTTGCCGTCAACTCCCCAATGCGATGCAGGAGGCGGGATTTGCTCTTCTTGGCAAGTGCTTGCAGTTCCTCAGGTGACAGAGTCAGCAGGTCAACGTCTGGTCCCTCGGACTCAACCTCATCGTCGGAAACGTCATCGTCGTTAATATCGTCCTGAGGTTCGGTTTCATCCGACTCCTCCGACTGGTCTTCGACGCTTTCGGTCTCCTCCTCAGTTGCACCAAGGTATGTCTGGGTTCGTTGAGCGATTAGATCCTCAAACGATATGTTCTCCGCTGCATTTTCGGCATCAGCGATTGCCTCTGGATTGTCATTCATAGTTTGGACACCGTTTAACGCTCGGCGGTAGCGATGCACTGTGAATGTTTGGGGACATATACCAAGTCAACGTGGTCTTCACATTTGTTAACAGCATTGATTTTTGCATCACTCAGTGTATATCATAAGTTATCCGCAACCGCCACGCTTGCCCCGTCGTGGTATAAAACATGGTGCCGGAACCTGAGCGAGGAATAAATCCCAGAGGTTGTTAACGGGGCGCAAATCGCGGGATAGATTAACGGTAGATTGTTGGTTTCATATGCCAAAGGTGAGGGTTCGACTCCCTCTCCCGCAACCACCAAAAAGGAAACCGCAGGGGTTACCTGCGGCTCCTAAACCAACCAACATGAACACCACCAATTAGGCGGATGTCTCAGTTGTAAGTTGACTGTACAAAAAGTCAAGCATGCTGATCGAGCCAGCAAGTTTCATAACCTCGTTCGGGCCGTCAGCGTTCGACAACTCGGCAATGCTTTGATCGCGTAGAGTGTAGACGTAGTGCACAAAGTACCGAAAGGCTTCGCTCTCGGATAGTGACGCGACGATTTGTTCGATGGTTGGCGTTGACATGTTACATGCAGTGGCAGTTGCGCTTGCGCTTGGTCCCACCTTTGCAGGAGCCTTTCATCCCACCCTTGCCTTTTGTCTTGGTTCCTTTTCCTTTGTTTCCGTATCCTGTTTTCATTGTTGCATTGTTTGTGTTTGCATTCCACCCATCTCTGCGGGTTGTGTCCCCAGTCTGCCGATCTCGGCATTCTGGGCCTGTTGCATCATGAACTGGTACTGTCCGGCGTACTTCTGAAGCCTCTCTGCGAACGCCTGATCCTGTTGCGCCCTCGCCGCTACATCCGGTTGCTGGAGGTAGGATTGGACAATCTGAAGAGCAATCTGTGCACCGTTGGGTCGTGCCGGAACCTCGATGCCGGAGTACAACTTCGCGAGGTCGTCGGTGATGTCCTTGACAAGTTTCTCCTGAGCCTCCTCTGCGGGTTGCATGACGTAGTCCGCGAAGATCGGGTTGATCGATGCCGCAATGAACTCCAGCAGCTTGTTCACGTCGATGCGTCCGTTGCGGTCGAACTGGAGCAGTGACACCATGTTGCGGAGTTGCGCCTCAGCGGTTTCCGGGTCTTTTGATTGACTATCAAACGAAACGACAATCGAGAAGTTCTCGTCTGGGCTACCCTTCTGCATGACCTGCGGGTTCGGGTTTCCAGTGACTTGGAAAAACACCTCGTCCGGTCCCATGCGCTGGTATAACTTCCACGCAAGAGTCAGTACATCGCGGACGTGTTCAAGGTACCGATTGATATAGAACTGCTGCTTTGCTTGTGAGAAGGGGTTTCCTGCGTCCAGACCAATGGCGGCGTCGGCTTGCTGGCGCATGGTAAGCTCGATCTCAACGCTGTTGTTGTCAGGAGGAGGTGTAGGACCAAAGCGGATTTCGTTCGGTCTGCGTTCTGCGACAAACCTTCCCGGACCCCAGTCAGCAGGAGCACGTCCCGGAGCGTGCAGGATTGGCGGAAGGGTGCTGAGTGATGCTCGGTCGATCCGCGAGTCACGCTCGGTCTTAATCTGGAACTGTGGACCCTTGAGTATATCTCCAAAGGTTTGAACTTCATACATTCGTTTCTGGTCATTTTTAAGGCGAGTCACAACAAACGGGTAGTCGTCGTAACCGTTGAGAAGCTCATGCTTCGCGTATCCCTCCATCGATGGGTGAAACACGGTGCAGTAGATGCCTTCAGATCCATCCTCCTCGTCGATCAGGCGTTGGTAGCCGTATACCACCATCACAAGGTCGTTGTCGTCGGTGAGCGGCACCTTGTCGATGCCCTTGGTCTTCTCTCCGTCGTAGTAGAGCGTGTCCTTGCCGCGAAGTTTTTCGATAGCCTCGGAAACCCAGTCCTCGTCCCAGCCCTCGTTGGTGACCTTCTTTTCAAGTTCCTGCCCAGTCAACCATGTGCGGTAGAAAACGTACGGACTGCGCTGAGGGTCGCTGATATACGGCGGGAAGACCACCTCGCCATCCGGGGCGCACGCACGAACGACTGGTCGATCAACGCTCAGCCTCGGGATCGAAATTTGAGCCTCGTTGGTCTTACGGAGGTCTTTGACGGCCTTCTTCGCACGCTTCGTGGAGAGCATCGGGAACGCTTGCTGGATCACCTGCACGCTCAGTTCGTCGTTGGTCTCGTCGAGGATCATCTCGGCGACCTCCGGCGCGATCTGCGCGATCTGGTCGAGGGTCATCGTTTGCAGGTAGGTGCGAGACTCGCGCTGCCACCCGACGTAGGAAACCATGATCCCCTTTTCGAGCAGGTAGTTTGCACCAAGCTCCATCTGGTTGCGGAAGTCCGGGATGTACGAGGAGCGCATCCACTTGAGAAACGACGAGACAATCGCCGCACGGGGCATGGATGCCATGCTCGTCGGGAACGCCTTGATGTGGGAGTTCTGTAACGCAACATCGAACAGTGAGATGTACGCATCGATGCGCTCACCGATCACGTTGACCTCCATGTCGGACGCGCCCTCCCACGGGAATGCGTTCGGGCCATGCTTCCGAAGGTCGTTGGTCTTTCCGGGCCAAATGTTCCGGCGGTTGTTGTAGCTATCGACGCACTTCTCAAAGTACTCGTCCAGATCCAGCAGGGCTGAGTTGTACCCGTTTGTGAGCAGACCGATGTCCGGCTCCTTCTCGACGTAGATTTGGGCTTCGCCCCGAACCGCGTCACTGAACTCGTTCGTATTCCTGTCCATTACGTTTTAGTGAAATCGTTTTGCCGACCATTTTGGATGGGTACTTGTCTGCTGGCACCGCAACCTTCCTGCCGTCAACGCTTACATACACATATCTGGGGTTTTTCGCAACACCGTGCACCTTTGCGCGGATGGTGTTCTCGTCAGTTGGCCCAGAATTGCGCGAGGATGCCCTAGAATCGCTCGCAACGTCATCCGTGGGCAAGGTACCATCGGGTTCATTTGGATGGATCTGGGGGCATTCTGGAGCCTTGCCGATTGCCGCGAGCATCTTGGCCTGAGCAGCCTCGGTCCACCAGACGGTCACCCCGTCCTTCCACCACTCCTTCGGCCTCAAGGTCTTCTCCCGCAGGGTTCTCATCCGCTTGGGATTGATCCGGTGCTCGGACTGGAAATCGTATTGTTTGTATTTCTTCATTAGTACCCTCCGGTCCCACGTTTTTTGCACATTACCGTACCACTGTCAACATGGTCAACCGCAGCGACACAGGCGTACCGTAGCACGTCAACCGGGTCTTTCCACGCCTCCTTGAGGCCCTGCTCGCCAGTGTATTCACTCAGCGCAGTTATGATATTCGTGCAGTCCTCAGAGACGTAGAAATGCGGACGATTAACCGAATCCATCGGTTTGGTAGTATCCCACGACATCTTGCTGATGAGGGCTTGCAAGCCGTCGTCGATCTCAAGGCCGGGAGCGGGGATCGTTACGATGTCCTGATCGTTCAGGTCTTCAATGATCGACGAGGCACTTTCAGCAGCCTGATACTTTGCGGCACCCAACCTCGGGTCGATCAGCCGTTCATAGATTTCCTCGTCACCCTCAAGCTCGCGGATCAACTCGACGTAGTCCCGGATACCGTATCCCTGACCCTTGGCACCCGGACCCGGAACCCACTTGCCACCTTTCCACTCGGCCCAGTCACCCACGCCCTCACCCGGCCACTCCCGGTAGACGTAGTAGGTGCCAGAGCCGTCAACCGCGATCCAGCACATGAACCAGTTCTTGGCTCCGGCGGGATCGATGACGTGGTATCTTGTGACCCCGGTCGTCGGGATCTTGTCTGGACTGATCACGTTCACGTCGCGGTTGAACTTGGGGAACTTGGTCGCGTGCGACTTCACAGGGACACCGTATGCTCGGATCAGGATCTCCTCCCTCGGTCGCCCCATCAGCGTGTCCCTGATGCGCTCGTATCCACCGAACGGGTTGTCAATCGAGTGGAAGTAGTGGATCGATGCGTTGCGGTTCTTGCTCCGCTGGACGTACGGCACGATGTCACCTTTGAGCAGTTCAGCTTGTCGAGTCTCGATGCTCTTGGCACCGTCCAAGTACTCCTTGATCACCTCGGTGTACCCGTCAATCGGCGTGAATGTCAGCAGTAGCTTAGCGTCTCTCGTAGCAAGACGGAACCGCAGCGTGTTGATCAACTCCGGGCCAATCAGGTACTCGTCTAGCCAGACACCGATGTTGTGCCACTCGGGAGACCTACTTCCAAGCTCGGCACCCTCAAGTATGGTCGGGTTGTTGGAGTACTGCGAGTACGTTTTAAAGATGATCTGTGAGCCGTTCGGGAGGATCAGCGAGTTGTCCGTAAATCCGTTCTTCTTGGTGTAGGAGATGTAGGCACTAGCACTGGTCTGCTTCGTCTTGTACTCGGCAGGAAGCCAGTCGTAAACCGCACTCTGCTGCTGACGGATCGACACCTCGCTCGTCTGCGCGAAGCACATGATCTCGGCGTTTGGGTTCTCGACTGCGGCACGCACCACGCTGAACGCTCCGAACTGTGTCTTGCCGGAACGGTTGCCACCAAGCGCAATAACCTCATCAACCTCCCTGAGTTGCTCCTCGGCCTTGATCCAGTGCGGCAACCTAAAACCGTACCTGTACTGATCCTTCTCAGCGTTCTCAATTGCTTCGTGGTAGACCCTGTGGAGGTCCACAAGCTCCTGAGGGTCCATCAACGCGATCTCCTCGTCGGTCGGAGGAGTGAGGATCTGGTGCTTTCGCCACTTCATGCAACAACCTCAGCATCGATGATGATCGACTTCTTTGCAATCTTCGCACGGGCTTCAGCGATCAATCTCGCTGCGTCGTCGATGGACGCACCCTTGCGGTGCTCGATCACCACCCCAGCCATGCCGCTCAACTGAGACGCCTTGTCTGTAAGGATGCCAACGGTCAACGCCAGACGGTCTGGGCTAATCTTCGCAAGCTCCTCCGGGTTGTCGCACAGTTGTTCGGCCTTGCTGAACAAGAGATCCGTGTACTCCTCGGCGGCAATCGCGTACCGTTGCGAGAACTCCTTGCGCTTAGTCTCCAGCGTGTCGTTGTGCCGCCACGATAGTCCGCGAATCGTCTCACGGGCAACGCCAGTCGCCTTGGACACCGCAGCCACACTGTTGCCCTGCGCGAGCATCCAGAGGACGTTGGCGGCAGCTTGTGGGTTCCAGAACTCGATGCGCTTCTTATCACCGTGCTCCTCGGCGCGACGAATAACTTCTTGGAACCACTCGGTTGACGTGTGGTCCTCCTTGATCTGTGGCAGTTCACTCATTTGCGTTTGGTCTTCCTAACCTTCACCTTACCAGAGTGTAGCTCTTTTTCAAACTTGGACTTCTGGGAGGGAGAAAGCGGGGATCCCTTGCTCATGAGGTAGCGCACCTGCTTCTTTGTGGGGTTCTTTGGCATTGGTTATTTCTTCGTTGATTTCGGAAGGTATGCACTACCCTCGCCGATTGTGAACACTGGCATTTTTGTTTGAACCTTTCTGGTGTATGATGCTGGTTTTGTTTTTTCTTGATTAAAGAAGTCCTTGAAGAAATCACCGATCATCAGTTTTTGATCAATCGTGCCAATTTTCCTTCCGGGGAACACTGCCTCATACGATGGATGGTATGGAACCCCAGCCTCTTCTGCTGACATTGCTGCTTTTTTCGAGAACTCAACAATACCAACAATCTGACCGGGGGCGTAATCCTTGTTTTGAATATTGTACTTTCTCAGAACATCATTCCAACTAAGAATTCCCAATGATTTTTTGTTCGCATGAGATCCAATTCTTTTCACAAGAGCAGCCCTGTCCTCAAACGTCAAGCCACCAAAGGCGTTTGACCAATCAGTAATTGACTCAGCAATAGGTAGTTGTTTTTTCTTTTTATTTCTTTTCAGAAAGTCGTTGTAATCAATGAATGCTTTTTTAATCGCATCATTTAGCAGAACCACATCTGTTCCGTTGTCAACCGCATCAAGGAGTTCTTCGGTAAATGCTATCGAGAACGCCCTACTGGACGCGCTTGACTGTTTTCCACCAAGAACAATTAGACCAACCCCATCCGTTGATTCAATTTTCTTTGCTACAGCACCAACAATTTTCCCCCCACGGGTTGATGCCCACGCAGCCTTACCCTGCATTTCTGGAATGAATGGATATCCGATTCCACCATACATCACATCGATCTCTCTACCATTCTTTGTGACATACTTTCTTTCACTGTCCGCCCAGTCGGAAACAAACGCGAAACCACTTTTCCCTTTTAAGTACTCACGATCCTGATCGTTAATTGCAAATTTCTCAGCAAATCCTTCTGGAAGGTATCTGAATGTCCCAATAGAATCACCCTCTTTGAGTATTGAATTCTTTCCTTTTGCAACCTCTTTGCCAACATCAATGTCATCTGGAACGATAACATTTTCTGGCAACTTATTCAAATCCACCTCCGGCATGAACCTCGCCTGACCTGTCTGCCCCAAGTTCCGCATCTCTGGGGTGATGTCTACGCGCCAGATGGGAACGGCTTTACCCTGCACCACACCCTGTGACTCCAGTTGGGCGAGTTCCTCTGGGGTTGCGTCAGAGAGGTCTCCCATGTCTAGGTCTTCTCTGGAGATGGATTGACCAATCTGCGACTTCTCCACCTTCCCGCCCCATTGCTTCACATACTTGCCGATCTCTTTCGGCAGGATGCCGTCGTAGAAACCCTTCATGCCGCTGCCGCCGATGGTCAGGTCGCCACCCTCTAGCTTTGTGAATGGGGAATGCGGTATCTCGCGGCCCTCGCCAGCGATGATCTTCCCGGCCAGTTCCTTGCCGACGTAGTCGGGCAGCTTGTCAACAGGTACGTTTCTGGCGATCGACTGCGCCTCAGTTCTGCCCTTTGGCACGGCCTGCAGGTCATAGCCAGTCGCCGACTTGTGATACCACAGGCTGTCAACCCGCTTGCTCAAGTCGTAACGGTCGGCCTGCGTCTCTCCCGTCGTCCACCCGATCCACTCCTTGCCTGTCGCCACGGCATCCCGCAGGGCGCGTTTGAAGAGGGCGAGCGGCCAGTCCTTGCGGAAGGGGGCGTCGGGGACACCCTCCTTAACTGTGGATGGCGGAGGAACAGCGCGATTAATTCTTTGCTGATATGCTTCTGCCTCGTCCCGTGTTTCGTGGAATCTTGTAGAAACCCACCTTCCTTCTTGCCACTCACCCCATTTACCATCTTCTCGTTGCCGAATGTCTGGGTTTGTAAATGGGACATCTCGCACACCATACCCCTTCTCCCGTCCCGCCTGATGCCTGTCTGATTGAAGCTCTTCGATGAACAGCCCGCCCTCGCGCTCGTTGAGACGCATGTGCGCGACGTAGTTGGGAACGTCGGGGAAGTGGGTGGAGGTGTAAGTGTTCCTCCCGTATTCTTCCCCGTATTTGTATGTTCCAACCTCTGCCTTTTCCCGGCTTTCCCAAAATGTTGGGTTTTCCCCTCCTGCATAAGTCCCGTCAGGGAACTGCAAAGCAAATCCATACCCTGCGACATAACCTAGTTTCTCGGGAGACGGATGCGGAACAACCTTCGGTTCTTTACTATCATTCATCGCCAGCACCACCTCCCGGTAGTTCTCGCCGCCGGGGATTTGGTATTGCTCATAACGCGTAGCTTCTTCCCGTTCATTTTCTTTGCGGATTTCGTTGTCGATGTCCCGCAGTTCATTATCCGTTAGATCCGCTTCTGCGACACTCGGAAACAAGAATTCTTTCACCGCTTGCCACTGTTCGACGGCATCTCTCCTGACTGCGCCACGCTCCACCTCCTCAAACTTTATCTGCCCCTCATCCCGCAAGTAGGCAAGCAATGCCTCCTTCGGCACCTTGCCGTTGTTCTCTGCCGCAATACGCTCAATGGCTTGCTGGATGCCGCTCCACTTGATTTCCTCGGCCTTGACACCACTGCCCCTTGTCGGGTCGATGGTGGCCATGATCTGGGCAGGTGTAGCCCGGTTGGGAACTTTCTGGGCGACGACATTTTCCAGTTGCGAGTAGAACTTGTAATTGTCAAGATTTCTACCCTCTGACGGTGTTGCTTTTGAGCTTTCAGGCATGAACCTCAGACCGGAATCTTGTTGATCGAACTCAATCGGTGCCATGCCAACGATATTGCCACTTGCGTCGGTGATCGGCTCACCCTCCGGCATGTAGTTGATACGAACAAGGTTGTTGTTGTACGGAAGAACGGTGTCACCCTCCAGAGCAATGGTCTTGTTCATCCGATCCGCACGGTACGTCTTCACTACACCGTTCTGTGCTTTTGTTGAGTTGAGGATTGGATTGAAGTCGGCCTGACCCTTACCAACGGCACCGAACACCGCATTGATAAAATTCTTTCGATTCTGCCAATCCGCTGAGTACTCCGGCTTGCTCTTGAAGTACAGGTCGGCGGACTTGTTCTCACCGTGCAGCCTGATCACCTCAAGCACATCGGCCATGATCGCCTCTGGATCTCCGTTGTACAGCTTCGCACCCATCTTCTTGCCAGCCATCTCCATCACGTTTGCGTGGAGTTGCTTCACGGACATCAGGGTAATCAGGATGTTACCGTCCTTGGTGATGCTTGTTCCAATCGGAACAATCTCACGCATGGTTTTCTTTTGCGGCTTGTAAGCCGCACGACGACCCTTGCGTTTCTCTAGGGCTGGTTGATAGATCGTAAGGAACCTCTTACCGGAACCGCTACGGGCGACCTCGTTTAGTGTGCGGATATTCCTGATCTGCTTACTGTTAAACATTCCAGAATCAGATAGAATCTTGATCTGCTCGTCAGTCAAAAACCTTCCGTTCCACCTGTCTAGATCAGGGTTGTACTTCAACTCCCCCTCGACCTGTTGACCGGATTGCTCTCTTGCCGCTGCATTCTCAATCAAAACAAGTCCAGCTTGGCTTCTTGCCTGATCCTTCCCGGTATCAAGCGGAATCGGGCGACCATCCCTGTCTCGTAACACCATTCCGTTGTCATCCGTTTCATACACAGAGAACATTTCATCGTGGATCGGATCTTGAAATCCGGTATCAGGAACTTCAATACCTTCAGCTTCTTGCTTGCTGATTCTTCTGGTGTATGCCGGACGACCAGCGGTATCCGCTACCATCTTTTGGTACATCCTACGCATTTGTGGAATCTGCCTGATTCCTTCGGACAGAAGACCACTCCCCATCACCATCTTTCCCTTAGTGTCCATCATTCCTCCGATCTTAAAGTGCAGATCGCGAAGAATTGAAGACTTGTCGATAAGTGATTCAGCAACAGACAGAACCTTTTGGATTGATGCTGGTCTCTGTGCAAGCTGTGTTAACCTTCCACCCTCAACCATTTCCGCAAGATCCTCAGAGTTAACCTCTGAGAAATACTCGTTTGCCAACTGGTTCTGATTGAGTGGTTTGAACTCGCGTTGTGATGGAGAGATTTTTTCCCCTGCCGCAACCCTAGCGCTCATCTCACGTTCATGTTGCAGACCCAGCCTCCTGTTGTACTCGTTGCCCCACGCTTCAAAATCAGGATCAAGAGTGCCATCGGAACGACGAAGAAGCCCCCCAGACTGCACGCCGTCACCAACTAAGATGGCGGAGATTGCTGGTTCCATCCCGTTACGAATGGAGATGTAGTGCGAGAACTCATGACCAATTAATGGTGCCAGAGGATTTGATGAGCTGGGATTGATTGAGATTGTATTTGTTCTTGCATCAAATATACCAGAACCAGTATTAGTGAACCGGATATTCAATCCGGGATAAGCCGCCGATGTGTTACCCACAATCCTTTTCATGGGTGAAGACAACGAGTTAAACGCCAACCGTTGTTCCGGCGTCTTCAGTTCACGGTAGAAGTTGATCGCGTCGTTATTGTGAACCTTGATCAGTTTATCTCTGGTGCTAACCGAGATCCCGCCCAAAGCACCACCGGATCCACCAAGCATGATTGACTCAGCCGATGCGTTCTTCAACTGCTCCCAGCCAAGCTCTCCGCCAGAGTAGATGTACTCGAAACCGAGATCCACGGGGAAACCAGCGATGGAACCACGAACCGCCCCCGGAACCGCTCCACGGGTCAATTGATTTGCCTTTCCAAGACCCCACTCGACCTCACTCATTCGATGAGCGAACCACTTGGTCTTTGGATTTACGCTAGCATTCGCAACACGTTGCCAGTACGGGATGCTTCCGCGAACTTTTGCGCCTTCGCGTCCAAGCGTACGAGTTAGTTTGCCGATCTCGTTCAGGAGTGGTCCAGCCGATAGGGTCGTCTTAACTGCGACGGGAAGAAATGCCATCGGACCGAACCCACTGATCGCTGCGACACCACCACCGAGACCAACCGTGCTGAACTTGTTGAGGTAGTCGTAAGCCTTCCCAATGCCAACTTTGTTGGACAAGAATTTAAGTCCCCTGTCAATGCCAATGAGGGCGGCACCAGTGCCCTGTAGCGGGGCACCAATGAGTTCAAACGGTGCGCGTTGAAGCTGTGCCGCCGCTGCGCTCACCCTTGCTAGGGTGTCTCCTGCGGAAGCCGCCTTCTCCAGACCGGGGATTACTCTTTCCAGTTCAGCGATCTCATCTGTCAGCGATGCGGCCCTTGAGGCTGAGGTGCTTGCGAGACCCCTCATCTTTTCAGCCTGAGCACGAATACGCGAGGCACGATCAATGTCTCCAGCGGTACTGAACTTGTCGGCTTGTCTTTCAAAGAACGCAGCACGTTCTGGCAACTTGTTTGCCACGGATTGGAAGTGAGCAGAACGGAGCCTCGCACTATTGATCTGCCTTTGTGCGTCAGCGTAATCCTGAACCGCTCTTTCTGCGCGAATGAATTGCCTCGATACTGGAGCGAATGCCATTTTACCACCAATGTATCCAGCCTTTAAGACAGCAATCTCCGGCCCAGCAATTATTCCGGCAAGAAGTGCTCCTGATTGACCAAGCTGTTTAGCCTCCTCCTGTTTATTAAGTGGGAGTTTTGAAATTGAATCAACATAGGAATCAACAATTCCTTTTGCACCAAGAGTAACTTCAAGAGCGACTGCGGAATCCAGCCTGTTGAGGTCTCTAGTGTTTCTCTTGAATTCCCTTCTTAGTTCCAGAAGAGCATCATCTTGAACTTGATCCTCTTCCATCATTCTGACAAACGCTTCGCCAGTAACTCTCTTCGTTCCCTCCAGTAATGTCGCGGTGTCTTTTAAAATTTGACCACCAGTTTCAACCGCAGTTACATAATCCTCCGGGGTAACACCCTCTGGAGATCTTCCAGCCTGCCACCATGCCTTACCTAAATGGTATCCAGCTTTGGGAACATTTTTAACAATATTCCAAATCGGACCCAACCATTCGGATTCGGGCTGACCAAGGTCTTCAAGACCCATTTTCTCCCACTCTCTATAAACCTCTCTTGGGGCAGAACGAATCACCTCGTCCTCGTTCATCAACAAGGCCAAACCCTTGTTTGAAATCGAGTTATCCTCGTTGAATAGACCGTACTTCTTGCCAGTAAGGAGAATGCTTCCAGCATCTGTTGGATCACCCTCTGGTGTTGCGTAACCCAGACCAATGATTGATTCTGGATCCTTTACCGCAGGAAACAACCTAGAAACATCAGGAGGCTGCTGCCCCTCCTGTAGTTGAGATGAAATAAATGACTGCCTATCCTGAGCTAAAGCGGAAATTGCGTTTCTTAAAACTATCTTTTTATCTTCACCGAGGACATTGAACGGATCATCGTCTTGTCTTTTTGGTTTTTGATAAACTGGAGCATATCCGGGTACAGTTCTTTGATCAGCAGTTGCCGCCATGTCGTGCTTTGTGTTCGATGTATAAAATTATAAACCACCGTCTTTTATCTTCTTCGCCGCATCCTTCAAAGGTTTCTGATTCGTTGCTGATTGAGACTGAGGTTGTCCGGTTTGTTGACCACCGGAAACCCTGTCCCTGAGCCTCGCGATTTTCGTGAAATAGTCAACCTCGTCTTGGAAGTACAACGGATCATTGTAGCTCTTGCGAATCTCGTCAGCAATGATTCTCTGCCCGGCCCTGTTGCCTTGAGCGTCGAACTTAGGCTCGATAGAGAACAACGATTCGTTCATGCCGAGATTCTTAGCTTCGCGTACCAACAGTGCTTGAAGTCTGAACAACTCACCCTTGGCACCTGTATCGTTCCAAGATTGGTTGATGTTGAGCGAGTTTACGGATGCTTGGTACGCTTGGCTTTCCCTGTCTGACGTTTGGGCAACAGTCCCGGTTTTTTCTTTGATGCTTCGTAGTGCTCTAACCAAGTCCTGACCCTTTAGCGTCTCAAACTCGCTCGCAATATCCGGGTATCTGTTCAAGAACTCGTTCAACTTCTTCTGTGGCACGTTCTGACCAAAGAACTCAGATGCCTGAGGGTGGTTCAAAATCTTCTGGATTCTCGCAAAGCGATCAATAATCTCCCTAGCGTATTCGCGTTGCGCGTAACGCTTTCGAGCCATGTTGTAAACCGCATTTGAGCGTGCCTTCTTTTGCTCATCAGTAAGAACACGGGCCACCCCGGTTGGCGGCATGATTTGCTCGTCCTTGCGCGTAAGCAGGATGAACTTCATGTCTCTCTCAACCTCTTCAGTTGGAACGCTTTCGAGCTTTTGCGATGCTTCGCTAATTGCGTCATCTGCCAACTTGCGCTGGAACGGAGTAAGTGTTTCGGTCCTTTCAAGCTCAACGGTGGCTTGTTCTGGACTCATCTGGTCAATCGGAATGTCAGTTCTCAGAACATCGTACCCACCAGTGTATTGCTGACCCTCTGGCGCACCCGGCGCAATACTTGGCATCCTACTCGTATCTAGCGTGTCTGGAGCGGCTTGAGGAACCTGTTGTGGTTGGGCCAAGTCTTGGCCTTGACCTAATGGAACACTCAGGGGCTGGTCCGCTGGAACAAGCGGGATCTGGTCCACAGGAACATCTTCCTGAGGTAGTGGCGGAAGAACACCATCTTCCATTGCAGAATAAATTGCTTCGTTTGTAACAGGTGAGAATTCTGGACGTCGTTCGCCAAACTGATTCATCGCCATTCCATTGGCGTAGATTGTTCCAGCCTTGTCCTTTTGACCAAAGATCACATCACCAGAAGTCGTTTCAATATCAACATTACCCTCAAGCTCACCAGCACCTTTTGGAATAAGACTCTTCATATTCTCGACCGCAGCCCTAACAGCATTTGGATCACCGTAAGTTATTGCGTTGATGTAGTCTTTAGTTACATTAGAAAGTTTAGCTGGATCAGCACCCGATGCGGCAGCAACCTTACCATATTCATTGAACAGACTTGTGTACTGATCGGCTTCTGATCCCGGTGAAATAATTCCTCCATACGTTCCGGGAACTGGACCAGCGTCTGCACCAAGCACTGTTGCTGGCATACCACCACCTACTCCACCGTACCCAAAGAATCGTCCACCGGACCTCATCCCAGCCTGACGCTCCTGCACGGCAATCGCACGTTGCTTTGCGCCAAGCGTTCCAAGTTCTGCCAGCATTCCAACCGCCTGAGAATCAGCCAAACGATCACTGATCGGAATGTTCTCGTCGCTGAGTCGAGCAATGGTCTCGTCGAGGATTGGTGACATCTCCGGTGTGTACACCTTCAACGCCTTGGCAAACGTCTTAGCAGCAGAAACCTGCTTCTTTGCCTCCTTCTGTTCTTTCTGGTATGACTTGTACTGCTCGATGAGTCCAGTGGCTACCTGTAGAGGTGCCATCTCGCTTTCTGCCGCGATCTGCCCAACCCGAGAGTAGTCCGGGATCTGATAACCTGAGATTGGAACCTGTCCTGCTACTAGTGCCATGATGTTAAACTGGTGTTGCTCTTGGAATCCCTCCAAATAAATTACTTAAACCCATACCTGCCGAAAGCCCCAACCCACCAAATCCTGTTGCGCCAGCCGCCCCTCCAGCCATCCCGGTAAGACCAAGACCAGCGGATAGTCCACCAGTAAATGGGATTGCAGCAAGACCAACAGCTTGACCAAGTAAACCCATTGCACCCTGATATCTTTTAGCCTTAGCTTCATATTTTGCCATGTTGTATTTATCCAATGCGCCAGCACGTTGTTGCGCTAAACCAATAGGCATGTTATAATCAAACTCCCCGGTTGCAGCCTGACCTCCAACAGTAGAGGCACTGGCAAGATTTACTCCAGACTGGTATGACAGCGGTGCTTGAGAAAGTAAATTCAACCCCTGACCATAAAACCCCTGACCAAGGTTGAATGCTCTTCCTCCAGCTTGTGCGGCTTCTGCTCTGGCTTCCTGCTGAACCCCCCTGCGATACACGTCCCTATTGAGGATCTCGCTTGCCACGGAGCCGGTAGAGCCAAGCATGCCACGCTGACCAAACGCCTCGCGGGTCTGCTGTGTCACATCCCGCTGTTCTTGTGGGGAAAGCTGTCGTTGATCCGCCCTACGGTAAGCC
>Ga0194118_10004167_pt1 | contig 16001 bp, 15 predicted proteins | sample TA2MahsurfametaG_2_FD_148662 | JGI IMG/M metagenome (GOLD analysis project Ga0194118, IMG submission 148662) | Freshwater microbial communities from Lake Tanganyika, Tanzania - TA2015013 Mahale N5 surface | ecosystem: Environmental > Aquatic > Freshwater > Lake | place: Tanzania: Lake...
GAACAATTTGAACGCCATTATGCGCGAGGTCAATACGCTACGTGCCAAGAAAACAATTGGCTCAGCATCGCGGATTTCAGAACTTCGACGTGCAGCACTTGCCGATGAAAGCGGCGCCAAACTGAAAGAGCTGCTCGCTACCTCAGCTTGATTTTCGTCTACCTGAGAATGGAATTGAGAATTCTTTTCCATTGGTGACACCAGCAAAGCGCCAGAGCAACATGCCAACAAGACTCCCTGCGATGATGAGCGAACGGGCGCCGTTTGGTAGGTCGAGTTGAATTCCAACTACTGACTTTCCTTGTTCCCAGAGCAAGAGGATCTGACCAACAGCGGTAACGACTAGCGTGCCAACAACTGCGCCCCAGAGGCTTGCCGATCCTCCTATGACAAGCATCGCAAGTGTGAGGAAGGTGAAGACGAGGTAGTAATCCTGCACCTGCCAGGTTCCCGCAACGTGGACATACATCGCACCCGAAAGCCCGGCTAAAGCCCCAGAAATTGTGAATGCGATCCATCGAACCCGCTGAATGCTGACACCAAGGGCGGGAGCTGCAAGAAGATCCTCTCGACTTGCTCGAAGACTCCGCGCTGTTGATGAGATGTTGAAGAAATAGACAATCACTATCGCAGCGAGAGCCATTGCGAGTGGTTCGTAGATTCCTTGAAACTTTGGTACAGCGGGAAGCGCTTGAGAACCTGGTCCGAGCGTGATGTTATTGAAGAAGAAGTTATAAAAGAGTCCAAGAAGTGCGAAGGTTGCTATTCCAGCAGCGAGTCCATTGAGTCGCATCAAAAATGCACCAGTTAGCGCAGCGATAGTCGCACCCAGCGCCATCGCAACGAAAATAGAGATGTAGAGATTGAGTCTAAAACCAATCAATGGTTGCCAGAGTTCTTGTAAGGCGAGGGCATTTCCCTTCACTCGTTCACTTGCAGTGGCCATTCCAGAGACCCAGGCACCGACCATGGCGAATGCGCCGTGACCGAATGAGAGAACGCCAGAGTTTCCGACAAAGACCTGAAGTGCGATCACCATGACGAGATTGCAGAGTGCGAACTGAACTGCGAGTTGAAGGCTCGCAGAGATAGCGCCAACTCCAATCGAAAGAATGAGAACAGTGACGAGTGGTCCAAATAGCTCGCGAGCGTTGAATCGTGTGAGGCCAGCTACGTCTTTCATCATCAGACTCGCTCCATCTCATTGCGCTTTGAGAGGATTCCGCCAGGGCGAACGAGGAGAATGATTACAACGGCTAGGAAAAGGTAGGAGTAGGCATAGACGCGGGCATTTCCAAGGTAAGTGTTGAGGATGCTCAAAATGAAACCGACGATAAATCCACCGAGCGCAGCGCCACGAAGTGATGAGATTCCACCAATCACAATTCCAACCAGAGCCAAAATGGTGATGTTGAGACCAAACATGGGATCAACTTGCGGATTCTCGACTACCAAGATGAAACCAACAGATGCAGCCAAGATGCCCGAGATAGCGAATGCCGAGCCAATCAAGCGATTCGAGCGGACACCGAGCAATCGAGCAGTTTTGAAATCAGTTGCAGCGGCTCGAAGTTGAAGGCCGAGGGTGGTTCGCTCGATGAGATAGCCCATCGCCAAGAGAATCGCGATGGTGATGGCGACAGTGACAATGCTCGAGATGGTGAAGTTAAGGCCGGCGAATTCGAAAGACCCAGTCATCCAGGGTGCCACTGCAGCCGAACGGGGGAGCGCGCCGAATATCAATTCATAGCTCTTCTGTAACCCAACGGAGAGACCAAAGGATGCAATCAGCATGATTGCAGGTCCAGTACCACGAAGTCGTCGATAGATTGCAAGTTCGGTCACAATCGCAAGAAGTGCTGCACCGAGCGCTGCTAGAAGAAATGAGAGTAAGAGCGGAAGATCGTTGGTAACCACCATGAGATAAGCCGAGATTGTTATAAGTTCAGCATGAGCGAAATTCACCAATCGCATCACGCCAAAAACTAAACCTAAGCCGAGAGCTGCGAGTGCGTAAGTGCCCCCGAGTGATATTGCATCGAGTATTGCTTGCATCAAGCACCTGCCCCGAAATAGGCACGGCGAAGCGCGGCCTCGTCTTTTGCGTCCTCAGGGGTCAAAGTCGCCTGAATCTTGCCAGCACGGATGATGAGGGTCTTATTAGCAAATGCGGTGACGAGGTGGGCCCTTTGTTCGACAATGACAACAGAAGTTCCAAGAGCGATGATTTCTTTCAACTTAGAGAAGACATCCATGATCACTGTTGGCGCAAGTCCAAGCGACGGTTCATCGAGAAGAAGCACTTTGGGATCTGCAACGAGCGCGCGCGCAATGGCAAGTTGTTGTTGTTGGCCACCAGAGAGCATTCCTGCTTGATAATCGGCATGGGTATTGAGAACCGGAAAGAGCCCACGGACTTGATCGAGTGCTTGCTTTGCCGATGATTTGTCGCGCCTTCCTGTTAATCCCAACATCAAGTTCTCAGTAACGGTGAGTCCGCCAAAAATTTGTCTCCCTTCAGGTACAAGTGAGAGACCGAGCCGAACCACATCCTCAGGTTTCTTTCCCGTGATTGGCGAACCTTGAAGTTGCACAGTGCCAGATTTCATGGCGACCTCACCTGCGATCGCCTTCATCAATGTGGATTTTCCAGCTCCGTTTGGTCCGACAATTCCAAGTGATTGACCCGCTTCTAGCGAAAACGAGACGCCAAAAAGGACATCGACCTTGCCATAACCCGCTTGTAGATCCTTCACTTCAAGAAGTCCCATTACTGCACACCGCCAAAAGTCGCATCACCAAGGTAGGCGCTCTTTACCTCAGGATTGGCTAGCGCTTCACTGGGTGAACCATCAAAGATCAAGATGCCAGTTGCAAGCACAGCGACGCGATCACATGCCTCTGCCACCAGTCCGACATTGTGATCTACCAAGAACATTCCACACCCGATGTTCTCTCGAATTGTGGCGAGTGCTTCAAGAAGTCTCGGCACTTCACTTTCGTTAAGTCCGGCTGCTGGTTCGTCCATGATTAGATACTTTGGTTGAGATGCAACAGCGCGAGCAAGGCCAACTAAACGGGCGTTTCCGTGACTAAGGCTTCCTGCAGGAAGTGGCGCAAGGGATTGAAGCCCTAAAATTTCTATTGTTGAGGCGGCGCGTTCTTCTGCAATCTTCTTTGTGACGCTAACACCGAGTGCACCGAGTGCGACATTCTCTGCCACGGTGAGTGAATTAAAGAGGCGACCAGATTGGAATGTGCGCGCGATTCCGGCGCGAGCTCGCTTATCCGGTGACATGTCATCAAGTGGCGCACCATCTATTGTGACGGTTCCACCATCTTGGCGCTCATAGCCAGCGACGATATTGATCAGAGTAGTTTTGCCTGCACCATTGGGACCGAGAAGTCCGACAGTTTCGCGGGGCTTGATTGTCAGTGAGACATTATCAAGAACTTGAAGGGCACCAAATGCTTTGCTGATTTCACGTGCAGCAAAACCTTGTAGTGACACCTCAGATACCCCTTCGCTCTTATTCACAAGCGTATTCAATGCTTTGAGATATAGAACGGGGCGCACCGCTTATCTGGCGGGCGCCCCGTTCTTGTAAATCGCTAGATGCGAGTTACATCCTCCTTAGAGGACAGGCTTCTCAGCAGCTCGGTATTCCACGAACTGGTGCTTGCCACCATTGACAGCAATAACTGCCATTGGTCGCTTCACGTTGACGTGGAGGTCTGGTGAGAAGGAGGTAGGACCTGCGGTGAGGTCTTCATCCTGGAATTTATTGAACTCTGCTGCGAGGGCTGCGCCATCGAAGGAGCCAGCGCGCTCAGCAGCGAGCTTGAAGGCTTCGATCGTTGATGCACCAGTGATAAGTCCACCAGTTGCAGCATCCTGACCGGTCTTCTCTTTAAATGCAGCAAGGAGATCGACCACCTTCTGATTTGGATCATCACCGAAGACCGATGCATAGGTCACGGTGTAGAAGTTGCTCAAATCTGGAACGGCGCCGAGCCAGAACGCGCCATCCATACCGAATCCGGAGATGACTGGAGTACTAACTCCACCGTTACGGATTGCAGCAAGAGCTTGTGCGCCACCGCCTGGGTAGGAGCAGAGTGCGATGACATCTGCGCCATCCTTCTTGGCGTTTGCAACCTGTGCGGTCACTGGCTTATCAAGTGCGCCTGCCTGAGTCTGTGTGAATTGCTGTACCGACTTCACAGTTCCACCGAGTTCGGTGTAGCGAGTCTCAAATGCATCGCACTGTGATGTTGTGTAAGCAATCGACATATCCTTGAAGAGCGTCACAGTCTGACCGAGGTTTTCGAATGCGTACTCGGCCATGATTGCTGCTTCACCAGGAACTGCCGAACCCATTGAGTAACCGAGGTCGAGGCCATTATCTGGACCCATAGCGGTTGAGCCGACGCAAGGTGCAACGACAAGAACTCCAGCGTCGTTAGCAACCTGTGAGGATTTGGCATTGATGTCGTAGTCGCAGGTGACGAGAAGCATCTTCGCGCCCTTAGCGATCAGATCGGTTGCGATCTGTTGTCCCTTATCAGGATTAGTTTCGGTGTCGACTGCCTCTAGGACGAGTTGGCAACCATTGACGCCACCTTCGGCGTTGATTTTATCTACAGCAATCTGAGCGGTAGCGAGTGCTGGGCCATCGAATGGCGACATGAAACCAGTCTGTGCCATCGCTGCGCCGATCAAGATTGGCTCGGTGCAATCAATCGCCTCTTCACCACTGTCAGATGAACAACCGACGAGCCCTGCGAATGCAAGCATCAGCGCAGAGATCGTGATTGCGAATCTCTTCGTCTTCTTCATCTACTCTCCTTCGAGTAAGTCGAACGCGACAAATCGGTTTTGCGCGCCCGTTAGGGACCGCTTCGGCTTTCCCCGAATGCGGATGCCTCATCTTTCTCCTCTGGGTAGGCGTGGTCAATGATTCCAAGGCGCGATTCAGGGAATCTGGGTCGAGATTGAGCGCGAATATATGTGAAATCGCTCATGGCGGGCGGGGTTATATTTGGCTTTCTTCTGAAAGGGGATCCCCACTCTTGACCCTCGATACCGCCGCTCGCTACCGCCATCTCTTTCCGGTCTTCGACCGAGTCACATACATCAACTCTTGCTCGCAAGGTGCGCTCGCCTACCAAGTTCGTGCGGCGCTCGATGAGTATCTCGATGGAATGGAATCCGAGGGCGCGCTCTGGGATCTCTGGGTGACGAAGCAGGAAGAGGTCCGAGGACTTATTGCAAAAGTTTTTGGAACGAGTGAATCCAAAGTAGCGGTCACACCTTCAGCTTCTGCAGCTCTCAATTCCTTGATGTCCGCCTTTGATTTCTCGCGAAGCCGAAAGAAGATCGTTACAACCAGTCTTGAGTTTCCAACTCTTGGTCAAATTGCACACGCGCAGGAACTTCGTGGCGCGAGAGTGGTCCATATCGCGGCCGAAACCGATAACACTCTGGATTTAGCAAAGCTAGAGAAGGCGATAGATGAAGACACCGCTCTTGTAGCTGTCACACACGTCTGTTATCGAAACGGTGCGATGACCGATATCAAGAGTGTTGTGGAGATGGGACATAGACATGGCGTTCCCGTCTTGGTTGATGCTTATCAATCAGGTGGAGCAATGCCAATCAGCTTTGATTCACTTGGAGCAGATTTTCTCATCGGCGGTGGACACAAATATCTCTTGACCACCCCAGGTCTCGGGTTTCTTCTGGTGAATGGCAATTCAAAGTTCATTCCGACGAATACAGGTTGGTTTGCAGCCCGGGATATCTTTGCGATGGACATCTTCAACTACGACCCATCTCAAGATGCTCGCCGTTTTGAAGGTGGAACGCCACCTATTCCTACGCTTTATGCCTCCGCCGCCGGTATTAAGTTGCTTCTCGATGTCGGAATCAATGAAGCATGGGCTCACACAAAGGAAGTTCATCGGCAATTGCGTGAAGGTTTAACCGCGTTACGCGCACAGGTAGCCACCCCTTCTGGGGATGGGAATCACGCTGCGATGATTGCGGTAAAAACGAAAGACGAGCATGCAATGGTTAACGCCTTACATAAGGAACGAGTCGTTGTCTCCTCCCGTGATGGCAACCTGCGCATTAGCCCACACTTCTACAACAACCACATTGATGTCGATCGAATTCTCGCCGCTATTCACAAGCATCGAAACCTCTTAGCTTAAGAAAGAGCTGGACTTGTCAGTGAGCGCAGGAATCGTCCGACACGCATCGGCTTTAACTGGTCTTGAGGCTAGCGCTGGTGTTACTCGCTTCGAAATTGTTCCATCAGGACCTTTCGCAGAGGCGATGTCAGCTCATCATTATGTTTTTGAATCCCCATCTGAATGCAAGTTTGTAGCTAAAGATCATGATCTCTATTTCTATGTCCTTGGCGGTGCGGGTTCGGCCACATTCGAGAAACTTTCCTTTGGCTCACTCACCAAAGAAGCTGATTTAACAGAGAAAGCTAGCGACGTTGCCCTTTTGGAGGGGAGTGCAATCTTGCTTTTGGATGGCGAATCGCTGGTTTTGAAGTCCGAAAAATCATCAGATAAGTTCGAAGTTGTGGTGGCAAGCGTTCCTTCGCCAATCACTCCCTGGGCAGATATTCTCAAGCGAGAGATCGACCCTGCTTCACGCGTTGCAGCGACTCGACTTGGTGCAGCCCAACATCAGGCGGCGACAGGAGATAGACAATTTGAGGTGCTCTTTGATGCCTCGAATGGAAGTCGAGGTGCAACGCTTTTTGTGGGATTTATTCCATCTTCTGGAGCGCCGCAGCACTATCATCTTTATGACGAGATCTGCGTGATTGTTCGCGGTAGCGGTGCTCTTGCAAGCCCCGATGGAAGTGAGCAGAAGTTAGTGAAGGGTTCCGCCTTCCATGTATCCCCGCGTCTCTTGCATGCGATACATAATCCAAATCCTGAAGATCTCTGGATTCTTGGGCTCTTTCGACCCGAAGGATCTGCTTCGGCCGCTTTCTATCCTGACGGTCGTCCTGCACCTGTCGATCCGGTGAGATGACACACAGGCCGAGCCTTCAAGTATTTGGCGCTTTTACTGAGTCCCATAACGGGTCTATCCTGACAACATGAGTTACGCGAAGCCACCCGTTCTTCAAGGAACAGCAAAAAGTGATTATGAGAATTACGTTCGCACAGATGAACTTCTAAGTCTGCAAAAGGGACCAGATGAGTGGGAACATCGCGACGAACTCTTGTTTGCGGTGGTTCATCAATCGTCAGAGCTCTGGTTGAAACTTGCTACCAGTGAAGTTATCGAGACGATCGCACAACTAAAAGGAAATAATCTTCGAGAAGCGCACCGACTACTAAGTCGTGCTGTGCTCTGTATCCTTCAAACTCACAGCGCCCTCGACATGTTGGAGAAGATGTCCCCCTGGGATTATCAACAAGTCCGTCGCGCATTAGGACACGGGTCAGGATTTGATTCGCCCGGATTCAACGGGCTTCGAAAGGCTGTGCCCCAACTAGGCAAGGAATTTCATCGACTCTTGGGAGAAGAGAAACTCTCGCTACTTGACCTCTTCCTCAATGACAGAAAATATGAAGATCTCTATCAACTCGCTGAGTGGCTTCTGGAACTTGATGAACGAATTGGTCTATGGCGTCAACGCCACTTCAAAGTAGTTGAACGAAGCATTGGAATGAAGGTACAGGGGACTCAAGGAACCCCGGTTGAGATCTTGGCGAAATTGAACTTTTTCTCTTTCTTTCCAGAGCTCTGGGATATTCGAACGGAAATCACGAATTATGCTTTGAGTGAAGAATAGATTTGTCAATTCTAGGTAATACGAAATTCACTAAAGAAAATAAAAGAGCTTCATTCTTATGACGTCTAAACGCCAAGTAATTCCGGGTAGAAAAAGTGCGCGAAGGTACTCGGTGAAGTTTTCAAAGTGTTGTAAAGGTCGAAGATTACAACGTAACCTTAATCGGTAGAGCAAAGAGTTTCTTGCAACCTCAAAGCGCCCGCGAACATCAATAAGTGAGAAAGTTTCGTCATCTCCGTGACTAATCACGCCAGTTACAGAAGTATAAAAGACGGTCGATGAAGGTGGCCAATCTGGCAGGTAAGCGTAATCTTTATTGACAAGATACAACTCTTGCATAGCCCTTGGTGTGATGACATATCCAACCGTGAGGGGGGTTCGACCCACCAAACGATTGATTTTAGGCCTGAACTTGTCGTGAGCCATTTCTTGGCGCCAGGGAAGCAGGCTCAAGACAGCATTCTTACTTGAGTTGTGCCTGATGAATTTCTCAATCAAGGATTCAAAGTTAGTTATATTGGGAATTCGCGCATCGTCTTCTAGAATTATGCACGGGGCATCAGAAAATCTAAAGTTTTTATAAATAGTCCAATGTGAAATTGTACATCCAATTTCACCTTCCGACAAATGTCTACCATAGATTTGCTTTTGTTTGGAATAGTTTGGCGAGAATTCAGATGCGTGCTTGTCAAACATCTCAGCTGCTTGAATGTAAACTCGAAATTTATTGCTCAAGTATAGTTGTGCTTTCAGAGGATTCAATCTATTTGAGTTTGGAACCGAAATTACGATAACATTGAGGTTCGACATGCAAACCTATATCAGCCCTTGGAGATAGGTTTTGTAATCTCCTTGAGGTAGCCTTAAGACTAAGTCATTAAAAGCTGAAGAATCTATGTAACCTTCATGCAGGGCCACTTCTTCCGGACATCCAATCTTGAGTCCTTGTCGTTCTTCAATGACTGCGACGTAGCTTGAAGCGCTAAGAAGACTTCGTGGAGTTCCTGCATCCAACCATGTTGTTCCTCTCGGAAGGATTTGAGTTTGCAATCTCGCATTCTCCAAGTATGACTTCAATAGATCAGTGATCTCCAGCTCACCTCTTTGACTGGGTTTTAGAGAGCGCGCAAGGCCGTAACATTGGTGGTCAAACCAGTAAATCCCTGGTATCGCCCAATGACTTATGTGGCCCTCCGGTTTTTCAACAATCTTCGATGGGTTACCGAACTGGTCAAAAACGACCACTCCATACTCTGAGGGGTTGGCAACTTTATAGGCAAGACAAAGTGCTCCCTCACCGCTGAAGCTATTTCGGAGAGTTTGTCCCAATCCCATCCCAAAAAAGAAGTTGTCACCCAATATGAGTGTAGCAGTTTGAGACTGAAGTGTCTTGGGTATGAGCCTAAAGCAGTCAGCAATGCCAGTCGCAGTTTCTTGGATGATGAAATGAAACTTCAAACCCCATTGAGATCCATCCCCCAAGAGCTCTCTATAACTACGAACATGTTGTGGTGTGGCTATGAGGACAATTTCTCGCGCACCAGCAAACATCAAGGTAGTGATTGGATAATAGATCATAGGTTTGTCATGAATGGGTAAGAGATGTTTGCTTATGGATTTCGTCAGTGGCCACATTCTGGTTCCATTTCCCGCTGCAAGAACAATGCCAATCATTCGTAAGCTTCTCCCCATTCTTTATACCAAGTTTCGTACCATTGAATCGTAGCCTTAAGCCCATCAAGAAAAGTGGTTTCAGGTTTCCAATCGAGCTCATCTTGCAATTTAATCGAGGACAAGGCATATCTATAGTCATGACCCTTTCTGTCTGGAACAAAAGTCACTTGAGTCTTTGGTGCCCCTAGGTGTTTTAGAATCTCTTGAGCCAGATTCAAGTTACTGTACCGAAAACCGGATCCAATATTGAATATTTGTCCAGGAGTGAAATTACGTAAAATTGCCAATATTGCTTTGCTATGGTCCGTAACATATATCCACTCTCTTTGATTTGATCCCGTTCCGTAGATTGGGATTGGATCCCCTTTCAAAACAGAATTAATCGCTTTTGGGATAAATTTTTCAGAGTTCTGCCATGGACCAAAGTTATTAGTGCATCTTGAGATACTTATGTTCTGCTTGTGTGTCCTCCAGTTTGCCATCACTAACAAATCGGACGACGCTTTTGATGCCGAATAAACTGAAGCAGGGTTAATCTGTGCACATTCGTCAGCTTCACCAAATTCGAGTGAGCCATATACTTCGTCTGTGGAAATGTGTAGCAGATTTACATTTGGATATTGGCGACAGACTTCAAGCAATTGGTAAGTTCCAACAATGTTTGATTCAATAAAAGTTGTTCCATCTTCTATACTCCTATCAACGTGGCTCTCTGCAGCGAAGTGAACTACAAAGTGACATGCCTTGAGTGCATTTTCGTAAGACTTCGTTTGGACGACGGAGGACTCAATAAGTTCAATTTTCGCTGACAAGCCATGAAGACGTCTGAGGTCGGAGGCATAGGTGAGTGAATCAACTAGGTAAATGCGATCAAAACACTGGAGTTCGTCCAATAACCTAACAAAGTCCGAGCCTATGAATCCGACTCCACCAGTGACCAGAATATTAGTACCTGTAGAAATACTCTTCACTCCTTCGTCGAGAAAAATTCAGAAATATAATAGGGTAAGTCTATCCAATCCATTTCGAGAGGTGTTAGTGCGGGATTAGTTGCGAGTGTAACTGTTTCAAGTTCAAGTGATTCCGAGCGAACTCCCAAGTCCATAAAAATAGGCTGGCCAGTCACTTCTGTTACTACTTGGACTATTTCTGAAATGGAGTATTCAAAATTAGGGAAGAGATTTCTCGTTTCGTAAATAGAATCAAATCTGGCGAAATTCTGACTGATGCGAACTATGTTGCCTCCATAGTCACGGCAATGGCCGTATTGTTTTCGAGAAGCAGGGTCCACTAGAAGGTTGAATCTTCGCTTTGTTAGAATCGATCGACTAGTCCTGAAGCTTTTTCGGAATCAATGGCACCATAAACATTTGCTAATCGAATCACCAATCCCTTGAGAGCCTTGGAATTGTGCTTTTGTAGAATTCCTTCACACAAAATTTTCATTTCAGAATAATGAGAGAAAGGATTGAGGGGAGACAGTTCATTGACTAGTCCCGGTGATTTGCCATAAACTGTTCCTCCCGATGAAAGAAATACAATAGTTGCTTCATCGTTAAGTTCTGTAATTCTCTCTACAAACAAAGCAAACAGAATTAGGTCTCGTTCACAATCTTCTTTACTCGATGAAGCTTTGGCGCGCCCTGCACACCAGTAAAAAATAGTTTTTCGATTAACAAAGCCTAGAGCCACTCCTAGATTTTCGAGTAGTGCTTCGGATTTGACTACAGAAATTCGCCTATTCGGGTAAGTTACCTTTAATGCAGAATAAACGCTTTGGCCCAGTAAGCCACGTGCTCCTATCACGCAATGGTTGAACTCAAGAATCTCATCTTCCATTTGATTACATAATACATTTACTTTGGGTCTATGCGTCCATAGGAGAACGCCTGCGTGCTGCCGTGGAGAAGAATCTTGAGGATTGAGGGCGTATCAATATAAAGGTCTAGTCCCTTCAAGGTTTTTCCTATGAGGCTCTCGATTTCAGGTTACCATTAAGCCCCTCTCCAAAAGTAATCGTCACTAACTTGCCAATGAGAAGAATAGAAACACCTTTGTAATTGTGTAATCTCAAGTTAGTGACGAGAGTCCACTTGATTATCATCTGATCTTGAAGTGCGTGCAAAAAGTCTTCTTGATAACAGGGGACTTCATACATCCCATAAGAAATGTCCTTGTTTTGAGGTTGATTGACGTCAGAATGTTCTTCAGTCTATAAATGGGACTGATAACCAAGTCAAAATTTATGCAATCTCTCTTGATCTTAGGTCGCAATTCTTTGACGACATCCTTGATACCAAAAACAAGTTATTGAAAGTAAATTAAGTGAGCCGTGTTTAACAGGCATCAATTTTGTAGTCGTGTGATTTTAGCTTTAGTGACTTTGGTATCAACATTAGAGAATCAGGTAACCAATATCAAGAGGAATAAGATGTGCAAACGGAGTTTCATGTTGACTCATCAAACAATGTGAACGAATTCTTTAGAGGGCGCGGCGGTAATAGTGACACAATTGCCTCTTGAACACATAGAGAAAGATTTGAAAGTCTTACAAGAACTTGCAGACAATGCAAAAAGTTCAAGAGTGAGTCTGGTTTCTGTAAATCTCATCCTCACTCCCGTGAAATATTTTCTAAGGCCGTGGCATGGAATCAGACAATACGGAAGCAGGAGTCTCTACTAGGTGATTTCTACAATCAGTGGTCAAGCACCTGTCAATATGAAAATTTTGGTGGCAGAAGCGCATATTGGTTAAGCTTCACAACGTTGACTTGGCTATCGCTGTTCTGAACAGATTGCACGTTTTTCGAGGTATTTTTCAGATCTAACAGAAGCTTTTGAAAAAGATTCTTCAAACCTAGAAGAAGTTGACTACGTAAAAGCAACCTTCATCGAATTTAGTGTAGTTTTCAACGGTGATAAACAAAAATTGCTTTTGGGAAGTTTGGGAAAATGATAAGCCGTGCGTTCGACACTTCATGTGAGTGCAAGTCACTTGCAGTAGATCGTCTTTCATATTGAAAAGGGGCATAGATTTGCAAGGATGCTATTCCAATTGAATCTTCTAGCAGAATATTGGAAAGGCGTCGATCCTCGCAAAATGCGAAGAAACCGAACTATCCAGATGTACTATGTGAGCTTCTTGGAAATCTACTACTCAGCAAGACACTACTTTCACGAGCGAGCTATCTTTCCCAACGAAGAGGCCTCGAAGCGATTGAATGTCTTGTCTGTATTCTGAGTGCATGACTCCTCAATCACTTCAAGAGGGAATGATACAACCATCAATCTCGAGAAGATAGGCTGAGAGGATGGAACAAAACTCGTCTTCTCATTTCATTAATGCAGATAGTCCTTTAGGTCGCAAAAGTAAGCTCAAATGGTTGTTTTTCAACTTACGCGACAATATGGCAAGTTCACATTTAAAAATTGAACCCGAATGGTTTCCCCGGGAAAGTTTTGACAACCTGGCGATTTTGAACAAGCATGATTCGCCGAGTCGAAATTTGTGCAATCTCTTCTGGTCACAATTGAATTTTAAGGATCTCCTTGACAAGCCAAAATTAAGACTCTTGGAAGTTGGCTGTGGAAGTGGTCGCTATGCCAAGATCTTGAGGGAGCTTGGCCACGATTTCTTCTACGTGGGCATTGACGTCGTTCCTTCGCAAAACTGGAAAACCGTATCCGACCAGGTTCAAGCAGAGTTCTTTCTCGACTCGGCGACGAATGTGAGCAAATATCTTGAAGATGTGGATGTAGTGATCACGCAGTCAGCTTTGGAGCACATTGAAAACGATGTAAGCCTCTTCCTGGCGCTAAAAGAACATTCAGATGCTACGAGACAAACGCTTGTGTCTGTTAACTTGGTCCCTTCTCCCAATAATTTAGCTCTTGCGCCATGGCATGGCATTCGTCAATATGGAAGAGCAACAACTTCGAAAATTCTTCATGCGGTTGGTGATAACGTGTCCTTGAGAGTCATCTTGTTAGGCGGGTTACATTCCAGTTGGTTTCAATTTCGCGAGCTTACTCTGAGATCCCTCCTGGGAAAGACTAGTAGTATAGGTACGGATGATTATGCCGAAGGTTTGAAGAAGGTCATCATGAAAGATGCCAAGTCTTTCAAGAAAAATGACTTCAAAGGAGCAACCTTTTTGGCTTTCATCTTGGTTTTTAATCCAAAATAGCACAGTTCTGCGTTTTTCTTGACGAGGAATAAGTCACACAGAAAATCGAAGTTGGTATCTTTTTGAAGATTCGAGGCTCTCAAGTGGGTAACTGAATTTTGAGTGAGGATTTGTCCATAGCTGTTTTCAATAGCCTTTTTAGGCGGATAAAAGAACAGTGCGTTCCTCAACCATAGATTTTTCGAAGTTAGTATAGAATCCTCATTGAAGCATTAGTTCGATTCTAGGAATCCAAAAGATATTTGGTCTAAGGCCAAGACGCTTGTGCATCGTACTCTGGACGGAGTTACACTTGGAGCACAAGCGAGGGGCCTTTAGCTCAGGCGGTAGAGCAACGGACTTTTAATCCGTGGGTCGTCGGTTCGATCCCGACAGGGCCCACAATGGATTTCAAAAAACATCGGGTATGTTGCATCTATGCTAGAAGCAGACAACTCTTTGAATGGAGCTCACAATGGAGCTGCATAAGGTTTACATCTAGGGCGATGCTTAAGTTTAAGAGGAGAATAACCGCTTACCGATTGATCTTTTTATCTTTAGGCCCCCTCAGAATGTTCCTTTTCATTTTAGCTAACAGCAGAAATCAGCGGAAAACTTTCCTTGCTACATTTAAGAAATCGCAAATCTTACTTCGCTCAAGTACTGATGACTTGTATGTTGCGCAAGAAATTTTGAGTGGCTCGGAGTATCAATCAATAAACTCAGATCTCCTATCATCATGCAAGTCAGATCTCATAGTTGATGTAGGTGCACATATTGGATCCGGAACCATGATGCTAAGACAGATGTTTCCCCAACATAGAATTGTGGCTATCGAACCGGAGATTAGGAATTTTGAGTTACTTAAGATCAATACAAGCGGAATGTCAGGAGTAACTCTATTCAATCGTGCATTAGTTGGAACCTTGAAAATCAAAGATGAGTTTCATTTAGTTGATCGAAGAGATGCATCAGGCTTTACAGTCGTATCAAAACCTCTCGATAATCCAAAAGCACAATCTATTCAGAAAGTAGCTGGACTGTTGTTGGAGCAAATAGTGGAACAATTTGAATGTACAGAAATTGCATTTCTGAAGGTTGACATAGAAGGCGGTGAAAAAGAGCTATTCAATGATTCGGGATTTGACCCTAAGAAGATATTCGCAGCGTTTATAGAAACTCACGAAAGAATCGTGGAGGATGCTGAAGAGGCAGTCAGATGCTTTTTCGAAAAAACCCATCGAGAAATCCCATGTGAAGGCGAAAAGCTTCTCTTTGTAAGAAAGTAGCCCTATTCTTACGAGAAGAGTGTTTGTCTCGAAAAGGTTAGTTAACTGAGGTGCACGACGAAGAAGGATGTCATGGTGAAAAGATTGCGGAATATGGTATGGAAAATGAATCCAACCATAATAACCTGGCTAATGAGATTTTTTTGGAAAGAGAGATTCGCTGTGCCTACGAGAATATCAAGAGACGGACAACTCATTCGTATAACTCAGATAGAGAGTAATCAAACAACTGAGATATTTGTTTCACAGCCTCTAAGAGTTAGCCGGTATTTCATCGGAATAGTTGAAAGATTAGAAAGAATTCTTTTAGAGTACTGCGTGAACGATATCCAAATCACGGGTGGTTCAATTGTGATTGACGTTGGTTCTAATGTGGGCGAATTTGTTATGGCATTAGAGAGAAGATATCCAAAAAGGTTTAGGTACATACGGTTTGAACCCGCAGAAGAAGAATCAGTTGCTTCACAAAAGAATCTTCAGGGGATCAATCAGGTATTAATCAGAAAGCCACTCTGGTTTGAGACAACTACTTTGGACTTTTTTGAGCTTAATGAATCCGGAGATTCATCCTTGATACAACCGAGTCTTGATGCACGACCAGTAAAGATGCTGACAACAACACTGGATGAATCTTTGAAGCATTTGCTAGGTGAGAGAATAGAGTTGCTAAAGTTAGAAGCCGAAGGTGCAGAACCGGAAGTCTTGATGGGAGCGACCCAGCTTCTTCCCTTCATATCTTGGATTGCCGCAGATCTTGGCCCTGAACGGGGTTTAGACAAGAAAGAGACATTTGAGGCATGCGACAAGATCTTAATGGATGCCGGTTTCAAATTGTGGGCCACAAACTCAAGCGGTAGAAAGTCTTATCTTTATAGGAATGTAAATACGCATGCGGTGTTAGCGTGAATGGAGAGAAAAATCGCAGAGTAGAAAAGCTGCCCAAATGTATTGTTATTGCTACAAGGAAATTGAATGGTGTTATGGGTGGTATGGAAAAGCAACTACTCTTGATTTCGACTTACTTTGTTGAACAAGGACACAAA
>Ga0194118_10004168_pt1 | contig 15994 bp, 19 predicted proteins | sample TA2MahsurfametaG_2_FD_148662 | JGI IMG/M metagenome (GOLD analysis project Ga0194118, IMG submission 148662) | Freshwater microbial communities from Lake Tanganyika, Tanzania - TA2015013 Mahale N5 surface | ecosystem: Environmental > Aquatic > Freshwater > Lake | place: Tanzania: Lake...
TCGTGGAGGCGCTGCTGGCGGCCCACCCCGAGGAGGTGGAGGCCTTCCGCGGCGGCAAAACCAAGCTGCAGGGCTTCTTCGTGGGCCAGCTGATGAAGCAAACCGGCGGCAAGGCCGACCCCAAGCTTGCCAACCAGATCCTGATCCAGCAGCTCAAGGGCTGAGCGCCCGCGGCATCTGTTGCTGCTTGCCCTGCTGCATTCCTGAGGGCGGGCCAGGGTCTCAGCGCGGCAGCAAACCGCAGGCAAACTTGGGCCCGTCGAGACCGCGGTGCACGATCACCGAGCGTCCCAGAATCTGCTTGAGGCTGGTGAGACGGGTGGCCGCCACCACACTGTTGCTGACGCCGTCAGCATCGGCGGTCAGCTCTGGTAAATCGCCCAGCGGCAACGCTTCGCCGGCTGTGGGCGTCCCATGGGCATGATGGGCGCCGTGCCCGCCGTGGCCCATGACGCCTGTGGGGTCCCAGTGGGGCCCGGCCGCGGCACCAGGCACCAGTTTGCCTTTCTCCACAGCTGGACCGCAGGAGCGGTATTCGTGGATGTGCATGCTGTTGCGGCCTGGAAGCAGCCCCCGTACATCGGCATGAACCACGAGCCCCTTGGCGGTCTGGCTGAAGCGCAGGCTGCCAAGCTGCACGCCGGTGCCCTTGCTGGTGACTTCATAGAGGGGTACCTGCAGTCTGGGCAGGGATGCACCGGTCTGGCCCTGGCCGCCGGCTGGCGCCGCCAGGCTGAGGGTGGTGCCGGCCAGACAGGCCAGGCAGGCCAGCAGACGGGGATTCACAGACAGGCCTATGACGGCAGGCTTCGGGCTGAGGTGTGATCCGATCTTGCCAAAGGCGAGCCGATTCAGCAGGGTTCTTGAGAGGTTGTGATGGATCTCGCCAGGGCCCTGGCCACCTGGTCGGCAAGGTCTACAGCGTCGCGGCTGTTGTCGATCACCACATCTGCCAGCCCCCGTTTGCGGGCCAGGGGCCATTGGGCGCCGATCCGCGCGCGGGCGTCGGCCTCGCTGAATTGGTCGCGGGCCATCAGCCGTGCCAGTTGCTGGGTGTCCTCGCAGTCCACCAGCCACACCTCGCTGCAGAGCGCTTCGAGGCCCGCCTCAAACAGCAGTGGAATCATCAGCACCACCACCGGTGCTGCCGCGAGCCCCTCCAGCTCGGTGGCAAAGCGCGCGCGCACCAGCGGATGCACCAGCTGCTCCAGCCACCGCCGCTCGGCCCCATCGGCGAACACGATCCGCCCCAGGGCGGTGCGATCGAGCGTGCCGTAGCGGTCCAGCACCGCTTGCGCCCCCGGGCTCCTGGGTGCCAGCGCCTCGCGGGCATAGACATCGGCATCCAGCACCGGCAGCCCCCGCGCCGCCAACAGCCGGCCGACGCTGCTTTTGCCGCTGGCGATGCCGCCGGTGAGGCCGATGCGGCGCTGGGGGGTGGAGGCCATCGGGCCAGTGTGGTTCAGGATGCAGCCAGTGGCCGCAGCGCCTTGACCCAACCTTGGCACCCCATTCCCGGCGGCATCACCGCCCCGGCCGGCTTCCTGGCGGCGGGGATCACGGCGGGGCTGAAGGCCTCCGGCAAGCCTGATCTCTCCCTGCTGCTGGCCCCCGAGGGCGCCGTGTGCGCTGGCACCTTCACCACCTCCCTGGTGCGGGCTGCCTGCGTCGACCTCTGCGCTGAGCGCCTGCAGGCCAGTGGCGGTCAGGCCCGGGCGGTGCTCACCAACTCTGGCCAGGCCAACGCCTGCACGGGCGATCGGGGCCTGATCGACAGCCAGCGCGCCACCCAGGCCGCCGCCGATCGGCTGGGCCTGGCAGCTGAGCAGGTGCTGATCTGCTCCACCGGCGTGATCGGTGTGCCGATCCCGATGCCCACCCTGCTGGCGGGCCTCGATCCGCTGGTGGCGGCCCTCAGCGCCGAGGGGGGCGCGGCGGCGGCCAGGGCAATCCTCACCACCGATCTGGTGGAGAAGCAGATCGCCCTGGAGGCGGAGCTGGGCGGCCGCCGGGTGCGCATCGGCGGCATGGCCAAGGGGTCGGGAATGATCCACCCCAACATGGCCACGATGCTCGGCACCCTCACCTGTGATGCCGGCGTGCCGGCGGAGGTGTGGCAGCGCATGGTGCGCCGCGCGGTGGACCGCTCCTTCAACGCGATCACGGTGGACGGCGACACCAGCACCAACGACACGTTCCTGGCCTTTGCAGCCGGCGAGCGCTTAAGCCCCGAGCACTTCGAGGCGCTGGAGGCCGGCCTGACGGCGGTGTCGCAACACCTGGCCAAGGCGATCGCCCGCGACGGCGAGGGCGCCACCTGTTTGATCGAGGTGCAGGTGGAGGGCGCGGCGGATGACACCGGTGCCCGCGCCATCGCCCGCACCGTTTGCGGCTCGTCCCTGGTGAAGTGCGCCGTGCACGGCCGCGACCCCAACTGGGGCCGCATCGTGGCCGCCGCCGGCCGCGCCGGGGTGTCCTTCGATCCCGAGGCGGTGGCCCTGTGGCTGGGCGAGCACCAGCTGATGGCTGCCGGCCAGCCCCTGCTCTTCGATCGCGCCGCCGCCAGCGCCTACCTGCGCAACGACCCGGTGCTGATCCGCCTGGTGGTGGGTGCCGGCCCCGGCTCAGGAGTGGCTTGGGGCTGCGACCTCTCCGACCAATACGTCCGCATCAACGCCGACTACACGACGTAGAAGACGGGCGCGCCGACCCGGGAATAAACTGGTTTGCAACTACTTCGAATTGTGGGTATGCGCAGCGTTGGTGCGTTTGAAGCCAAGACCCACCTCGCTGCCTTGCTGGATGCGGTCGGTGCCGGCGAGCAGATCACCATCACCCGCCACGGCCGCCCTGTGGCCAGGCTCGTGCCCCCCGACGACACGCCGCCCGTTGATCTGGGCAGCACGATCCAAGCTCTGCAGCGATTCAGCCAGGGGCAGACCCTGGAAGGTCTTTCTGTTCAGGAGCTGCGCGATGTCGGACGCCGATGACCATGGCGGAAGGCGACTTTGTGCTGGATGTGTCGCTCACCTGTGCCTGGTGTTTTGCGGATGAGGCCAGTGCTGAGGCGTGGGCACTGCTGGAGCGCCTGCAGGCCGCCCAGGCCCACGTGCCTTCTCTCTGGATCTGGGAAACAGGCAATGTCTTGATTCAGGCTGAGCGCCGCAGCCGCATCACCTCCGCGGCGATCCGCACCTTCCTGGGACTGCTCGAAACCCTGCCGATTGCCATCGATCAGGCCAACTTGAGGACCGCCTGGCACGACACCCTGGCCCTTGCCCGCAGCCATCGCCTCACCACCTACGACGCTGCCTACCTCGAATTGGCGCTGCGTCTGGGCCTCCCCCTGGCAAGCCGGGATCAGGCCTTGAATGCCGCAGCCAGCCAGGAGGGTGTTCCTCTGCTTTCTGCCTGACGCCCCATCCAGGTCTTCCCTCTTAGGGTGGCCTTCATGGCACACGCCCAGGCTGCTGCTCCCGCCCGCCCCCGGCCCCGTTGGCAGGTTCCGTTGCTGGTGGGCTTTTGCTTTGGCCTCGGCTACGGGGTTACCCATCGGCTGCTCGCCCTGCAGCTGCCCTCTTTGGTGCGGTTGGGTCAAGGGTTTGAGGTGAGGCCTTTTCCGGGCACCTCGCTGGAGAGCCTGCGGCTGCGCTTTGGCACCGACAGCCAGGAGATCCGTGGCGATTTGGATCTGCTGGAGCTCGAACCGCCCACCAAGGCCGACAAGCCAGAAGCCACCCCCGAGCCCAAGCCCCTCGATCCGGTGCTGGAGGTCGAGCCTCTGCCCCGTGAGCCCAGCCTTCAGCGCAACCTCGACCCTGCTCCGGCGGCTCCCCGCCTGGAAGCCCCACCGCCGCCCCAGCTGCCGAGTGCGGATCTGCCACAGTTCTCCCCAGAGGCCGGGCCGCGATGAGTGCGCCGCAATCGTTAGTGCAGGCCGCCTTGCAGCGGCTGGGGGTTCGGCTGGGCAGCGGCCTCGTGGATGCCGCCGCCAACCTGGCCCTGCTCGCCCAGGATGCGCCTGAGCGGCTGCGCCAGGAGCTGCAGCTGTTCTGGGAGGAGGTGGAAGCCGAGGCGGCCCGCATCGAACGGGAGGACCAGGGGCTCACCACGGACCCCCATGCCCCCGATGCGCCCGCCGCGGCCCCGCTTGATCCCCAGGATCAGATCGATGCCCTGCGCGCCCGGGTGGCGGCGTTGGCGCGACGTCTGGACCAGCGTTCGTGATCCTGCGGCCGCTGCGCATCTGGTGGTTGGCCCTGGCCCTTGTTCTGGGGCTGTGGTGGGACGGCCAGGAGTGGACCTATCCCGGTGGGGTCACCCCGGAGCGCCGGCAACGGCGTCAGCGGCGCCGGGCCCGCTGGCTCACCCAGGAATTTCTGGCCCTGGGCTCGGCCTTCATCAAGTTGGGTCAGTTGTTGTCGGCACGGCCGGACGTGATGCCTGCCGAGCTCGTCGAGGAGTTGGCCACCCTGCAAGACCGGGTGCCCGCCTTCCCCTTCACCGTGGTGCAGGACCTGCTGGAGCAGGAGCTGGGTGAGCGTTGCGCGGAGATCATCGACCTTGAAGCTGAACCACTCGGGTCTGCCAGCCTGGCCCAGGTGCATCGCGCCAGCCTGCGCAGCGGCCGTCAGGTGGTGCTGAAGGTGCAGCGCCCAGGCCTGGAGCGCACCTTCCGCCTGGATCTGGAGGTGCTGCAGCAGGTGGCCGCCGCGGTGCAGCGCCATCCCCGCTGGGGCCGCGGCCGCGACTGGATCGGCATCGCCCAGGAGTGCCGGCGGGTGTTGCTACGGGAGCTCGACTTCCGCCTCGAAGCCGAGCATGCGGCCCGCTTCCGCCAGCAGTTCCTCGATGATCCCGGCATCCGCATCCCTGCCGTGGTGTGGGAGCTGAGCACCCGTCGGGTGTTGTGCCTCGACTACGTGCCCGGCATCAAAATCACGGACCGCCAGGCGTTGCTCGAGGCCGGCATCGTGCCCGCGGCGGTGGCCGAGAAGGGTGCGGCCAGTTATCTGCAGCAACTGGTGCGCTTTGGCTTTTTCCACGCCGATCCCCACCCCGGCAACCTGGCCGTGGCCCCCGACGGGGCGCTCATCTACTACGACTTCGGCATGATGGGCCAGCTGTCGGGTCAGCTCCGGGGCCGCCTGGGCACCATGGTGCGCGCCGCCGCGGCCCGCGATGCCAGCGGCCTGGTGGCGGAGCTGCAACAGGCCGGGGTGATTGCGCCTGGCGTTGATCCCGGGCCGGTGCGCCGCCTGGTGCGCGTGATGCTCGAGGAGGCCCTGACGCCCCCCTTCTCCGCCAACGTGCTGGATCGGTTGTCGGGCGATCTCTACGACCTGGTCTACGGCCAGCCCTTCCGCCTGCCGCCGGAGTTGATCTTTGTGATGCGGGCGCTCTCCACCTTTGAGGGGGTCGGCCGCAGCCTCGATAGCGGCTTTAGCCTGGTGGCGATTGCCCGTCCCTACCTGCTTCCTCTGATGACTTCAAGCGGTTCGGGAAGCGGTGTGGGTGCTGGCGGAGGTGCTGGTGGTGGCGCCAACGACCGCTTCGGCAGCGAATTGTTCAATGAGATTTCACGGCAGGCCGCTGAGGTCGGTAGCCGCGCCCTGGGCATCCCCAAACGCCTCGACGACAGCCTGGCCCGCATCGAGCAGGGTGATCTGCAGGTGCAGATCCGGGCCGGAGAAACCGATCGGCTGCTGCGCCGGCTCGCCCTGGCCCAGCAGGCCGCCGGCCAGTCGATGCTGCTGGCGGGTCTGGCGGTGGCTGCGGCCTTGCTGGCGGCCAGTTCCCGCCCGGCTTTGGTGGTGATCCCCCTGGTGGCCAGCCTGCCCCTGGGCCTGAGCTGGCTCAAGCTCCAGGGCCGGCTCAAGCGCGATGGGCGTCTGGATCAGTTGCCCACTTCTCGCTGAGCAAAGAGGCCGCTGACCTCAGGCCTTGCCGCGGGGGCCCCGATCCTCGGCGCCGGCGTAGATCGCCTGGCTACCCAGCTCGTCTTCGATGCGCAGCAGCTGGTTGTACTTGGCCACCCGATCGGAGCGGCTGAGGGAACCGGTTTTGATCTGGCCGGCGCGGGTGGCCACGGCCAGATCGGCGATGGTGGTGTCTTCGGTTTCACCGGAGCGGTGGCTGATCACGCTGGTGTAGCCGGCGCGACCGGCCAGATCGATCGCCTGGAGGGTTTCGGTGAGGGAGCCGATCTGGTTCACCTTGATCAGGATCGAGTTGGCCACGCCCAGATCGATGCCGCGCTGCAACCGGGCGGTGTTGGTGACAAACAGGTCGTCACCCACGAGCTGCACGGTTTTGCCCAGCTTCTCGGTCAGCAGAGCCCAGCCATCCCAGTCGTCCTCGGCAACACCGTCCTCGATCGACACGATCGGGAAGCGGCTCGCCAGCTGGGCCAGCTGGTCGACCATCTCGGCGCTGCTATAGCTGCCACCGCCGAAGTTGTAGCGGCCGTCCTTGTAAAACTCCGTGCTGGCCACATCCAGGGCCAGGGAGATCTGGTCGCCGGGGCGGTAGCCGGCCTTCTCGATCGCCTGGATCAATAGCTCGCCGGCGGCGTCGTTGCTGGCCAGGTTGGGGGCGAAACCCCCCTCATCGCCCACGGAGGTGGACAGGCCCTGATCGTGGAGCAGGCCCTTGAGGGTGTGGAACACCTCAGCGCCCATGCGGAGGGCTTCGCGGAAGCTGCTGGCGCCGTGGGGCACCAACATGAACTCCTGGAAGTCCATGTTGTTGGAGGCGTGGGCGCCGCCATTGATCACATTCATCAGCGGCACCGGCAACAGATTGGCCAGGGGGCCGCCCAGGTAGCGGTAGAGGGGCAGGCCGACGCCGTTGGCGGCGGCCCGGGCGGTGGCCAGGCTCACGGCCAACACGGCGTTGGCGCCGAGGCTGGATTTGTTGTCGCTGCCGTCCAGTTCGGCCATGGCGCCATCGACGGCGCTCTGATCGAGGGCGCTGAGGCCGCACAGGGCCGGGGCGATGCGCTCTTCGATGTTGTTGACGGCCTGGGTGACCCCCTTGCCGAAGTAGCGGCTGCCGCCGTCGCGCAATTCGTGGGCCTCATGGGCGCCGGTGCTGGCGCCGCTCGGCACGATCGCCCGGCCGCTGGCACCACCCTCCAGCAGCACCTCGGCCTCCACCGTGGGGGTGCCGCGCGAATCGAGCACCTCCCGTGCCACCACGGTGTCGATCACAAGGTCGAGGGAGTCGATCACGTTGGTGCGCCATTAGCTGTCTTGGTGGCGATCCTATGGGGCACCCCCTCCGCCCCATTTGTGCCAACCAGCACCGCTGCCGGTGTTGCTGGCCAGAATGGGAGTTCGTGAGTCCTGGTTGATGCCTGGCCGGGTTGATTGATGCGCATGCTGCACACCATGCTTCGGGTAGGGGATCTGGAGCGCTCCCTCTCCTTCTATACGGAGGTGCTGGGCATGCGGTTGCTGCGCCGTAAGGATTACCCCTCCGGGCGCTTCACCCTGGCCTTCGTTGGCTATGGCGATGAGGCCGACAACACCGTGCTGGAGCTCACCCACAACTGGGACACCAGCCAGTACGACCTCGGTAGCGGTTACGGCCACATCGCCCTGGGGGTGGATGACATCCAGTCCGTCTGCGACGGCATCCGCGCCAAGGGCGGCAAGGTGGTGCGGGAGCCCGGGCCGATGAAGCACGGCAACACGGTGATCGCCTTTGTGGAGGATCCCGATGGCTACAAGGTGGAACTGATCCAGCTCTCGTCCCGCGGCTGACCCGCAAGCCCATGCGCGCCGATCCTGTGCCCTCCAGCCTCACCAGCAATCCCGATCGTTTTAACGACGATGCCTGGGAGCTGCTCCTAGCTGCCCAGGACACAGCTCGCCGCTGGCGTCATGGCGCCATGGACGTGGAGCACCTGCTGCAGGCCCTGCTGCTGGAGCGACGCTTTGGCCGCTGGCTGGATCGCCTGCCCCTCGATCCCGACCGTCTGCTGGATCGGCTCGAGAGCTTCTGCGCCGACCAGCCTGGTGGCAGCGGCAGCGAGCTCTACATCGGCGATGCACTCGAAGACCTGCTCGAGGACGCCGACCGCTGCCGGGCCGCTTGGGGAGCGGGCCTGTTGGAGGTGCCCCATCTGCTGGTGGCCCTGGTGCGGGAGCCCCGCATCGGTGCGTCTCTGCTGGGGCCGGAGGGTCTCAGCGAAGACCTGCTGTTGCGGCAGTTCCGGCCCAGTGGGGCCGCGGCGGCCCCACCCGCGCCTGCCGCCCCGGCTGCAGCGATGCTCGCCGACGCCTGGATCGACACGGCCGCGCCCGCGCCCGCGCCCCTCACCCCGTCTCCTTCCGCACCGGCGCCCGCTGCCGAGCTGCGGCTGGAGCAGGAGCCGCCCGAGCTCAGCGCCCTGGAGCGCTACGGCCGCGATCTCACCGCGGCGGCCCGCGCCGGTGAGCTCGATCCGGTGATCGGCCGCGACCTGGAGATGCGCCGCCTGATCCAGGTGCTCTCCCGCCGCAGCAAGAACAACCCGGTGCTGATCGGCGAGCCCGGCGTCGGCAAGACCGCCGTGGCCGAGCTGCTGGCCCAGCGGATCGTGGCCGGCGAAGTGCCCGATTCGCTCCAGGGCCTGCGGCTGGTGGCGCTCGATCTGGGCGCCCTGATCGCTGGGGCCAAGTTTCGCGGCCAGTTTGAGGAGCGCCTGCGGGCTGTGCTCAAGGAGGTGCGCGACGCCGATGCGGTGCCGGGTGCCGCCGGGGTGGTGCTGTTCATCGACGAGCTGCACACGGTGGTGAGCAACGACCGCTCCAACGCCGACGCCGGCAGCGTGCTGAAACCCGCCCTGGCCCAGGGCTATCTGCGCTGCATCGGTGCCACCACCCCGGAGGACTACCGCCGCAGCATCGAGAAGGATCCGGCTCTGGAGCGCCGCTTCCAGCAGGTGCTGATCAAGGAGCCCGGGCTCGACACCAGCGTGGAGATTCTGCGGGGCCTCAAGGAGCGCTACGAGCTGCACCACGGCGTGGCGATCACCGATCCGGCCCTGGTGGCGGCCGCTCGGCTGGCCGACCGCTACATCACCGACCGCTGCCTGCCCGATTCGGCCATTGATCTGGTGGATGAGGCCGCCGCCCAGCTGCGCATGGAGGTGACCTCCAAGCCCCAGCTGGTGGAGGCGGCCGAGGCCGAGCTGCGCCGGGTGGAGCTGGCCCTGCTCTCGGCCGAGGCGGCGCCGCTGGAGGAGCGGGTGCAGTGGCAGGAGCAGCGCCGCCAGGCCACCGAGGCTTTGCAGCGGGTGCAGCAACGCTGGCAGGCCGAGCGGGAGCGGCTGGCCGAGCTGCGCGATCTGCTGCAGCAGGACGAAGACCTGCGCCACGCCATCGCCGAAGCCGAGCGCGACGGCGACTACGAGGAGGCGGCCCGGCTGCAGCACGACCAGCTCAACGCCCTGCAGCAGCGCCGCGAAACCCTCGAGGCGGAGTTGCAGGGGGAAACGATCCTGCGGGAGCAGGTGGAGGAGGGCGACATCGCCGATGTGGTCGCCCGCTGGACCGGCATTCCGGTGCAGCGGCTGCTGGCTGGGGAGCGGCAGAAGCTGCTGGAACTCGAGGCCAGCCTGGGCGAGCGGGTGGTTGGTCAGCCGGAGGCGGTGGCGGCGGTGGCGGCGGCGATCCGTCGGGCGCGGGCGGGGATGCAGTCGCCCACCCGGCCGGTGGGCTCGTTTCTGTTTCTGGGCCCCACCGGCGTGGGCAAAACCGAGCTGGCCAAAGCCCTGGCGGCGTCCCTCTTCGATGAAGACGACGCCCTGGTGCGGCTCGACATGAGCGAATTCATGGAGCGCAATGCCGTGGCTCGGCTGGTGGGAGCCCCCCCTGGCTATGTGGGCTACGAGGAGGGCGGCCAGCTCACCGAGGCGGTGCGGCGTCGCCCCTATGCGGTGCTGCTGCTCGACGAGGTGGAGAAGGCCCACCCGGAGGTGTTCAACCTGCTGCTGCAGGTGCTCGACGACGGCCGGCTCACCGATTCCCAGGGCCGCACCGTGGATTTCCGCCACACGGTGGTGATCATGACCAGCAACCTGGCCAGCCGCGCCATCCTCGAGAGCGCTCGGGCTGTGGGTGCAGGCGATGGCGGCGATCCCGTCAGGGACCAGGAGCAGCAGACCTGGCTCGACCAGCAGATCGATCAGGCGCTGGCGTCCCAGTTCCGGCCGGAATTCCTCAATCGGATCGACGAGGTGATCCGCTTCCGGCCGCTGGGGCCGGCGGATCTGCAGCGGATCGTGCGCCTGCAGCTGGCCGAGCTGGCCCGGCTGCTGGCGGAGCAGCACCTGGAGCTGGAGGTGCCGGAGCCGGTGGTGCAGGCCCTGGCGGAGCAGGGCTATGAGCCCGAATACGGCGCCCGGCCCCTGCGGCGGGTGCTGCGCCGTCAGCTGGAGAATCCCCTGGCCACCGAGCTGCTGGCGGAGCGCTTCAGCGGCGCCCGGGGTGTGCGCGTCGAGCCGGGAACCCCCTTAACCTTTGTGCCCCTCGGGTAGGGTGATCGTTTGCCGAACCGCGCGGACGTCCCCGTGCGCCAGCGCCCGTGGATTCCGACGCCATCAATCCAGATTCCCCGACCCCGGATCAGCCCACACCGCCAGCCGAGCCCCAGGGCTTTGCTGCCGCCACGCTGGCGGAATTGCGCAAGGTGGTCTGGCCCAGTCGCCAGCAGCTGTTCAGTGAATCGGTGGCGGTGATCCTGATGGTGAGTCTCTCGGCGGCGGCGATCGCTGCGATTGATCGCTTCTACGGCTGGGCCGCCCTTCAGGTGTTTCGTTGAGCCGATGTCCCGTTAAGTCCAGTGCTTCGTCAAGTGTTTCGTTGATCCCGTTCCTTTCTTGAGCCCCGTGTCCGAGCCCCTGTCTGAGAGCCCCCTCGACGTTCTGGAGCCATCTGCAGATGCGCTAGAGCCTGCGGCCGAGGTGCTGGAGGTGCCCGCCGCCAGCGGCGAAAAGCTCCAGGTGGCCCGCTGGTACGCCGTGCAGGTGGCCTCCAGCTGTGAGAAGAAGGTCAAAGCCACCCTCGAGCAGCGGGCCGTCACCCTCGGCGTGGACAACCGCATCCTGGAGATCGAGATCCCCCAGACCCCGGGGGTGAAGCTCAAGAAGGACGGCTCCCGTCAGAGCACCGAGGAGAAGGTGTTTCCCGGCTACGTGCTGGTGCGGATGATCCTGGATGAGGACACCATGATGGCGGTGCGCAGCACCCCCAACGTGATCAATTTCGTGGGGGCGGAAGAGCGGCGCGCCACCGCCAAGGCCCGGGGCCACATCAAGCCCCGCCCTTTGAGCCGATCAGAGGTGGACCGGATCTTCAAGCGGGCCGCCGAGAAGAAGGCCGTTGTCAAGGTCGACCTCACCGAGGGCGATCAGATCCTGGTGACAGCCGGTCCGTTCAAGGACTTCCAGGGCGAGGTGATCGAAGTGTCCGGCGAGCGCAACAAGCTCAAGGCCCTGCTCTCGATCTTCGGCCGGGAAACCCCGGTGGAGCTCGAGTTTTCCCAGATCAGCAAACAGAGCTAGGCCCCGGCCCAGCTCAGCGGCCGTCTCCCTGCGGAGGACGGCCGTTTCCCTACCACTCCTCCTTCCAGGGGTGATCCGCAGATTCGCCCCAGTAGCCCGAGACGATGGCCAAGAAAGTCGTAGCCGTGATCAAGCTGGCCCTCCAGGCCGGCAAAGCCAACCCCGCGCCGCCGGTGGGCCCTGCCCTCGGTCAGCACGGCGTCAACATCATGGCGTTCTGCAAGGAGTACAACGCTCGGACGCAGGAGAAGGCTGGTTATGTGATCCCGGTTGAAATTTCGGTCTTCGAAGACCGCAGCTTCACCTTCATCACCAAGACCCCTCCCGCCTCCGTGCTGATCTCCAAGGCAGCCGGTATCGAGAAGGGTGCCGCCACCTCCGCCAAGGGCAGCGTCGGCGCCATCAGCCGCGCCCAGCTCGAGGAGATCGCCAAGACCAAGCTGCCCGACCTCAACTGCTCCAGCGTTGAGTCGGCCATGCGCATCATCGAAGGCACCGCCCGCAATATGGGCGTCGCCGTCAACGACTAAACCCCCTTTCAATCCACCCTTACCCGGGGGAGATCCAGACAGCCCTGAGGGGCCCCGTTCTGAATCGCTCGCACCCCATTCCCACCATGCCCAAAATTTCCAAGCGTTTTTCCGCGCTCAGCGCCACGGTCGAAGACCGCAGCTATGCCCCCCTCGAGGCCATCGAGCTGGTCAAGGCCAACGCCAACGCCAAATTTGACGAGACCCTGGAGGCCCACGTGCGCCTCGGGATCGATCCCAAATACACCGACCAGCAGCTGCGCACCACCGTGGCCCTGCCCCACGGCACCGGTCAGTCGATTCGCATTGCGGTGATCGCCCGCGGTGAGGCCGTGGCCGCCGCCAAGGCCGCCGGTGCCGACCTGGCCGGCGATGACGACCTGGTCGATCAGATCGCCAAGGGCGAGATGGATTTCGACCTGCTGATCGCTACCCCGGACATGATGCCCAAGGTGGCCAAGCTGGGCCGGGTGCTTGGTCCCCGCGGCCTGATGCCGAACCCCAAGGCCGGCACTGTCACCACTGATCTGGCGGGTGCCATCAACGAGTTCAAGGCCGGCAAGCTCGAGTTCCGCGCCGACCGCACCGGCATCGTGCACGTGCGCTTCGGCAAGGCCAGCTTTGATGCCGCCAAGCTGCTCGACAACCTCAAGGCCCTGCAGGAAACCATCGACCGCAACAAGCCCAGCGGTGCCAAGGGCCGCTACTGGAGGAGTCTCTATGTGACCTCCACCATGGGCCCCTCGGTGGAAGTCGACTTCTCGGCCCTGCAGGACATCAAGCAGGAAGGCTGAATGGGTGTGGTGTAGGGTGACCAGCTGGCTTAGGCCAGAAGGGCACGCGCCCTACCCCAGACAGCAGGTGGGCTCACGCCCATAAGCCCTGCCGAGGTGATCGCGACAGTTTTGGTTCCTGGATCGCTCCCAACGGGGCGGCATCGGGTGCGGAACGGCCAGCGGCCTCGAGTTGATGGTTTCCTCCGGGAGCCCATCGGCGTCCAGGGCCGCGGTCCCGGCTTGTTCCCCTGATCCGTTCCTTCCCTATGGGCCGCACTCTGGAGAACAAGCAACAGATCGTCGAAGAGCTCAAAGGGCTCCTCGGCGAGGCCGAAATGGCGCTGGTCCTCGATTTCAAGGGCCTGACCATCAAGGAAATGTCTGATCTGCGGACCCGTCTGCAGGCCAGCAACGGTGTGTGCAAGGTGACCAAAAACACCTTGATGCGCCGGGCCATTGATGGCGATAGCGCCTGGTCGAATCTCGATTCCCTGCTCACCGGCACCAACGCCTTCGTCCTGGTCAAGGGCGATGTGGGTGGTGCGGTGAAGGCCGTGCAGTCCTTCCAGAAGGACACGAAGAAGTCGGATGTGAAGGGCGGCCTTTTCGAAGGCAAGCTCCTCTCTCAGAACGACATCAAGGCCATCGGGGATCTGCCCTCCAAGGAGGTGCTCATGGCCCAGATCGCCGGTGCGATCAATGCCGTGGCCACCAAACTGGCTGTGGGCATCAACGAGGTTCCGTCCGGTCTTGCCCGGGCGCTCAACCAGCACGCCGAATCCGGCGAAGGCTGATCGCATTTCGCGAGTTCGAGCTCCCTCGATCCGACTGTTCACAAACAGATCTGTTGCTGATTCCCAACCATGTCCGCTACTACCGACAAGATTCTCGAATCGCTGAAAACCCTTTCGCTGCTTGAGGCTTCCGAGCTCGTCAAGCAGATCGAAGAGGCTTTCGGCGTGTCCGCCGCTCCCGCCGCTGGCGTGATGATGGCCGCCCCCGCCGCTGGCGGTGGTGCTGCTGAAGCCGCCGAAGAGAAGACCGAATTCGACGTCATCCTTGATGGCTTCGAAGATTCGGCCAAGATCAAGGTGCTGAAGGCTGTCCGCGAGGCCACTGGCCTCGGCCTGGGCGAAGCCAAGGCTCTGGTGGAAGCCGCTCCCAAGGCCATCAAGGAAGGCATCGCCAAAGCCGAAGCCGAAACCATCAAGAAGGCCGTGGAAGAAGTCGGCGGCAAGGTCACGATCAAGTGATCGCTTGGGCCGCTTGCGGTCCAGCCTCGTCCGTCGACAGCTCCCTTGTCTCCCCGCCGGCCCCTTCCAGGGCCGGCTTTTTGTTGGCCGTTTCAGCACGGCTCGTCCTGGAGCACGCCAGGCCCAGGGGGATCCAGCCAATAAAAAAGCCCCGCCGAAGGCAGGGCTTTGAGTTGGAACGGTTCAGGGAGTCTGTCCTCGTTTCGACCCCGGAAGAGCGTTCCCACTCCTCACACTTTGGAACCTTAACGGCCGCGTTCGGGGTGGATTAGGCGCGGTAGGACTCTCTGGCAACTGTCACGGGGCTATTGGTTGCGGAAGGGGATCACCGGCAACCGGATCGGCCCTTGCCCCAAGCCTTGCGCCAGCAGGCTGGGTGGGGCCACCGGCGGCCGCAGGCTGGGGTGGGGCAGCTTCTGGCCGGTGGCTCCCGATGCGGTGCGACTCGCTTGGGCGACCAGTTCTGGGAGGGGGGTGGCATTGGCGAAATAGATGTGGCTGAGGGTCTGCTCGCCATAGGCCCGCCGCTGCAGATCCCAGCCTGGCTCGAGTTTCAAGGCCACGAAGCCATCCCGCTCGCGCAGCGGCACCTGGGCCCGCCCCACCACCAGCACCGTGGGCTCGCTGGCGGTGCTGGCCTCCAGGACCAGTTCGGCGCCGCTCTGGCGCAGCTGCAGCCGGTAGCGGCTGGCCAGATCCTGATCGCCGATGCGCAGGGAATAGCCGTTGCTGTCGAGGTAGCGGCTGCAGATGCCGGTGAAGTTGAAGCGGTTGAGAGTCGGGTCGATCAGGCCATCAGGGCGCTGCTCCCAGCAGAGGGGCTGGGCTTTGATCTGCTCGAGCACCAGCAGGTTCCAGGCGCTGTTGCCCACCGGCCGCGCCAGCACGGCAAAGCGGCTGGCATCAAGCGGGCGGCTGTTGAACACATTGGCGGCCTGGGCCCAGGGGCTGAGGGCGGCCACGCCAGCTCCGGCCAGCCCCGCCGCAGCCAGGGCCAGGTAAGTTCGAGCCAGCATTCGACCTTTGGACGGGCCCGGGGTGGAGGAGTCCATGGCTGGGCGCGGCAGTGAGGCAGGGATGTTCTTTAGCGAATCATTTGGGGTTGTCCAGTGGCGGCTAAGCCGGTGAACGTGGTGGCTGCGGCCTGTGATGGTGCCTGCAGCGGCAACCCGGGCCCCGGGGGCTGGGGAGCCTTGCTGCGCTTTGCCGACGGCTCGGTGCATGAAATGGGCGGGGCCCACCCGGCCACCACCAACAACCGCATGGAGCTCACCGCGGCCCTGGCCCTGTTGGAGGCCCTCAAGGACCTGCCCCGTGATCCCCGGCTGACGATCCGCACCGACAGCCGCTACCTGATCGACGGCTTTGGCAAGTGGATTCAGGGCTGGAAGCGCAAGGGCTGGCGCACGGCATCCGGTGGTGCGGTGCTCAACCGAGAGCTGTGGGAGCAGCTCGACCAAGCCCGGTTGCCGGGGGTGGAGCTGGTGCATGTGAAAGGGCACAGCGGTGACCCCGACAACGACCGCTGCGATGCCATTGCTGTGGCTTTTTCCCGCGGCCAGATGCCGGCCATGGCCGCCGGCGAGGTGCTCACCACCGCCCGGATCGAGGCGGATGTGCCCTCACTGGATCTGGCCCCTGCCCCCTTGCAGCAGTTGCTCAGCCGCCTGGAGCTGGCCGAACGCTTTGCGGAGCAGGGCTACGGCCTCAGCCTGGTGGAGCTGGCCCAGTTGGTGGAGCAGCCCCTGCAGCAGCTGGAGCGCCGCAGCAGCCCCTGGCGCTGGCGCGACTGGCAGGTGCTGCCCCTGGAGAGCGGGCGCTGGCGTTTGCAACGCGACGCGGGAGGATTGGGCGACCGGGAGTAGGCGGGGAGATGGCGGATTC
>Ga0194118_10004170_pt1 | contig 15991 bp, 18 predicted proteins | sample TA2MahsurfametaG_2_FD_148662 | JGI IMG/M metagenome (GOLD analysis project Ga0194118, IMG submission 148662) | Freshwater microbial communities from Lake Tanganyika, Tanzania - TA2015013 Mahale N5 surface | ecosystem: Environmental > Aquatic > Freshwater > Lake | place: Tanzania: Lake...
AAAAAGGAATACATCCGCTTAATCGTGTCAAAGCTGATTGGTTCGCCTTTTGCTAATTGATTTGCTCTTTGTTTACCTACGTCTGTTCCGCATGAACCCCATCCATTTTCTTCTGCCCACTTCAATGCAGCCTTTGCATTGTTGCTCACTGATTCAGGATAGTCTGAATAGGATTCAAAATCGGCACTCATCTTGTCAGCCTTTGGATGACCCTTGGGCAGCAGATCGTTGTCGCCTGTGTACTTTGCATTTTCGGGTCTGCCATTTTTTAGCAGATACAGAAAAGCATTGACCCTGGCAAATGCCCATTGTTCAGCCGACTGGACCTTGGGTGAATGTGATGTATTGAATGCACCAAGTCCCCTTTGGAATACAGATTTCAAAGCACCTAGTGTGGCCCTTCCGTTTTTAGTGTTGCTGTCCTTTTCGTTAAAGTCATCAACCTTTTTCTGCAATGTTTTCTCCTGTTCTTCTGTAACCTTTGCACCACGTTTGCCGGACGCATCACCTTCTGCTGTACCTTCTCCCTTTGGGTTTTTATTTGGCGTATCTGACTTGGGTGCTTTTTTAGATTCACGAATGCCACCTCTTTCACCTACTTCAGCAAAGTCGTCATCGACACACATCAAATACTGTTCGTCATCACTGAATTGCAAAAAACTTTTTTCAATGGCTGGTCTGTCAACCAAGGCCACAAAGTCTACTTCTGTGTCGCTGTCTACATCATCAATGATTTCCAGCTTAAATATCGGAAGTTCTTTTTCCATGTTATTAAATAGATTTTTCACGACAATCTTGCCGCACGGTTAATTCTTCGGATTCTTTCTTGTCCACTACTTACGTCACTTTCAAGAACGTATGCCCTTGATGTTGCTGATCCTAGTTGATTGATTGACTGCTGATCAAGGCTTGTCATGGTTGCTTGTGGGGCAGCTGGGACAATTGGTGCAGCCGTGTTAATAGAAGATGGGGATGGACCAGCATTCTTACCGCTTGCACCGCCCTTTGCTGTTGCTAGGATCTGCTTTGCCCTAGATGCCGCAGCAAGAACCGCAGCCACCTGTGTGGCATAGAAGATCGGGAATGCAAATGCAGCACCTGGTCCAGTAGCCTTTGCCGACTTCTGTGCGATGTCCAAACCTTGCACAAAACCGATACCAGTATTGATAGCAATGTCTGCAAGTGCAGCTGCCTTTGATGCAGCTGTTCCTTGTTCAAAAAGTCCAGCAAGCTGACCGAAAACACTACCAACCGCACTTGCGAATTGTAGCTTCGATTGAAGTTCAGCATCTTGGTATGCGATGCGTTGATCAGTCAATGCCTTGGTCTTGTCGTTGTAGTCTTTTTCTGTGATCAGCTTATTTGCAAATGCTGCTTCCAATGCCGCCTGTTCCTGGTCTAGCGATGCAAGCCTTTCCGAATATTCTACACCACGATCGGTGCGTAGTCGTGCCGTTCTTTCAAGTTCACGGTTCAGCTTTGCCACAGACAGTTGATCTTCTGTTGCGTTTAGCTGGTTGTCAATTTCATTCTTCTTTGTTGCGTATGCGATTTCAGCTTGTGCCCTTGCAGTTGTCCCAGCATTTGTGTTATTGATATTATCCTGAAGACGCTTTAATTCAAGTGCAGCTTCTTCCTTGAAGATTGCCTTCTTGACTTCTAGCTTTGCCACTTCATCCTTGATCAGTTCGGCATTTGCCTTCTGTGTATCAAGGACCAACTTATTCTGATTCTCTGCTAATGAATTTACAATGTCTTTTTGTTCTTTCAGTAGAGTGTTGACGTTGATCAGCTGTTCAGTTCTCTTGCCTGTGTATTTCTCTTCAACATCAAGCAATTCGCCTTGTACCCTTATTTTTTCTGCAATAAGATCTTTGTTTTTTCCATTCAATGCAATTTCTGCATTGATACGATTTAACTTTTGACCAATTAACGCCCTCTCTGCTTTTTCACCTTCATTTAAAATCTTTGCAAGTTCATTGTTTGCCTTTATTCTTTCTTCAATACTCAGCTGTTCATCGTCTCTTTGCTGCCTTAATTTTTCAGCTTGTATTTCGTTTGCCTTAATTGCTTGTAACAATTTAGCTTCGGCAATGACTGCATTGTTTGTGGCTGTTGTTAGATCCTTTGCTTGTTTTATTTTTTTATTGAAATAATCACCAGCAGCCTCTGCCGTATCTTTTATGATCTTCGTGGTCTTGTCAAAAGAATCATCCACACCAGTTGCAACATCGACCATTTCCTTTCCGAACTTCTTTGCTGCTTCCCCAGCAGCATCAAAGTTTCCGGTGAATACGTTTTTGATCACATCACCCAAATATCCAAAAGCATCGATGACAGAATTGACCCTTTCGATTAAGTTGTTTTTTATTGCATCTGCTAAATCGTCAATATATTTTTTTGGGTTCTCAAATACATCTTTGAAGAATGCGACTACCTTTGCTGAATTGTCAACTATAAAACCGACCAGGTCTGAAAAGACACCAGTCAAAAAGTTCATGGATGTGCTTAATAGATCAGCGACCTTTTGATTTTTGCCTAGCACTTCTTGGAAAAACTCAAAGCCTTTGCTTATCAGCGTTATGATACCCAGCGATTTCAGTGTATTGCCTATCGTGCCAAATGCACCAGCTGCTGACTTCGCATTCTTTTCCGCGTTCTTCGCACTAGTGCCGGTCTGCTTGACCGAATTATTCAGCTTGTCGACATTCTTATTCGCATCAGAAGTGTCGACTTGTACCTTAATACCAATCTTCTCGTTTGCCATTTATTCGTATGTTAATTCAATCACTTTTAAAAATTCGCATTTTGTGGTATCGTACACCATAGGATTGTAGTTTTCAACCTTATTCAACCGCCACAATACATTGTCAATGTATATCAACTTAGAAAAGTCAAGACTGAATATGTCTGACTCTTTTAGTAAGATATTGCAAGTCATCACTTTGCTGTCCTTGTCTGTGATTTCAGCTATGTAGTCAGACCAGTACCCATTGAATAAGTTTGCCGCAGGATAACTTGTTGCCAAGGTGAAATACAATTCCTTGGGTGATCCGAAGTTGATATCAGCTAGCGGTGCATCGGGATCATCTAAGTGTCCAGCATATCCGTATGCAGTTACTGTTGCAAGTGTTGTTGCACTAGTATTCTTTATGTCGTAGCTTGTAACGTCTGTGATCTTCTTTGATTGCATGATACGGATGACGTGTTCTGTTTTATCTTCGACATTGTTATTCAGTTTGAATATTGACGAAAACACCTTATCTTCATTTGGATAGCCGACCAGTGGTGTTGCCGCAAATATTAATTCCGCAGTCTGCTTGTCTCTTGCAAATTCAAAGCCAGTATCTTCAATGCGGTCTGCATATCCTTCTGTGTATTTTTTTTGATACTGTTCGTTGTAGTAATCAGCATCGGGTTTGTACTTGTATTCAAAGTATCTGCCGTTGATCTCTGACATTGGCTTCAAGCGTATTGGCTTGGACCGGTCCAGCTTGTATGTCCAGTCTAGTGTTGACAGACTGCTGTCCATCAAAAGCAAGAAGTCAATTTCGTCAACCTTCAACACGTCATTGAAGTCATTGATTTCAAGCAACGCTTGACCGCTATCATAAAAGTCAATGTATGGTTTTATTATTAGGTGATTGCTTTTGTTTACGTCTTCAAGCACATACATATTCATCATCTTGATTATCGATGCAAAGAAGTCACGCTGGAAGATACCTTTCGGGATGTTTGCGTTGATGCTGATTGTATCGCCATAGGACACTTCAGCCACTTGCGTTGTCAAACTGTTGATCTTGAAATATGATTGTGAATACACGTCAACATTGCCTGATTGTACGTTCACATTGACGGCAGACATATCATAGTGAATCTCTATGTAAAAGAAGTCATTTGTGTTTATAGTCTGCTGACTTGTGCCTTCCCATAAATAAGGGAAACTAAATGTTTCAGGGTTGAATGGTGCAGTAAAATTAAACTGAAAGGTGTCTTCAGCAATATACACAGCACCTCTGTAAAGTCTTATCCGAATCTCACTTTCAACTGATGCTCCACTAGCACTTGACGCTGTGATGTCTAAGTACCCATAGATCGACCAAGATAGGTTTGCTGCAATTTGGTTTGCACCAATGTATGTGAATGTGTCATTGCCAGCTTGCGTAAAGTTTGACAAATTGATGATGTCAAATTCAACATCGTCTGTGTTTTCGTTCATTATGTTGATGCAAGTGTAATTCGTGTCCCTTTCAGCATTGACCATTTCAGTTGTGTTCTTGATCAGCTGCTTTGCATTCTGTGGTATGATTAATCTTCTGAACACCGCTGTATTGAAGTACGGTGCATCGTATGTGTACCCAGCACCAGTGATGATCTTGTCCATGTACTCTTTGACGTACAATGCTGGACGGAATGCCTTGACATCCCAGTTGTGTTTGTTGTTGTAGCTGACTTGTCCGTAGTCAATCAAGGGGTAAAAGTATCCTGACCCTTGCACCCCAGTATTGTTTGCACCCCCTTGATCCCATGACCCAGTGATGTTGTTAATGACCCAGGGATGATCGTAGTATGAAAAGTCAAGATCTTCAAGCCTAGCATTCCCAAGCGATGAAACGAATCCACCTAGTTCGCCAAACACAGCACATTCATATTCGATTGTGCCATTGTCGATTACGATTTCAAGCAGACGCAAGACACCCTTGAAAATCTGTATCTTGTCAACGTATATCACGCAAGCCGCTGACTTTGCAGCATTAAAGTTGTACCCTGCATTGGGCAAGGCTGGATCATAAAAGTTGCTGCTGCCAAACTCAAAGATGTGACCGAAGACTTTGTTGTTGACAGAATTTCCGGGCAGAATAATCGTCTTTGAAAAGGATGTATTCCTAGACGCAAAATCTTGTATGTCGTCTACGTTGTATGTAAATTCAGCCGATATATCTTGCGATAAATCAAGCCTATTATCTTCAACAAATATTTCGGTCCGAATCATCTGTACTGACTGTTAAGTTTTTTGCCATAGTCTACTTCCAAAATCATGTTGAACATCTTGTCTGCGACACGAACCTTTTCAGTCCATGTGCTTGTTTTGATTGCCATAGGGTAGTAGTATCCACCTTGCTCCATGTAGACTTCAGATGATGCTATTAATTCACTTAGCCATGTGAAGTCTGTCTGTGTGATATAGTCAGACTGCAACGTGAATGTCACAGACTGATTGACAGAAAACACATTTGCCCCTTCATGCAGTTTTTTGTATGAATCATAATTCTGCATGACTGTATTGTTCAACTGCCAGTTTGTTCTTTCGTATTGCTTGCGTTCAATGTTTTTTATTTGTCTGTTGACTGCTCTGAACATGAATGAATCATATCCACCAAGCTGATTCAAGAAGTGCAATGTCACCGGTGTTAACTTAGGATTGCAAGCCACCAAGACTTTCAGTTCATCAGATGACGTGCCACCATAGTTGATCTTCACGCCATACTGATAAGTCGATGATGTGATGACATTGCTGTTCAGTGTGTAATTGATGGCAACAGGGGAAAGGTCACACAGCAAAAATGATTGATACCCTGCTGTTGCAGATGTAACTGGTGACCCATCTGTTGCACCGCCTGGAAGATACTTCTGCACTGTCATGGACAAATTGGTAGTGACTGCGGCCGTGTTCATCCATCCCACATACAAGTGTTCGGTCATCGAACATTCCAGCTTTGACTTGTTACGGTTTGTCAACCATTGGCTGATGTATGTTTGGAAGTAGCTTGTGGACGGATCTCTGAACAAAGGATTATAAAAGTTGAATGCTTTGTAGTTGCCTGATGCCAAGTTAGTGTACAAGCTGCCATCATATTCTTCACCGTATTTGATCTCAAATGAAACGTAGATGTCATTGCCAGTGTAAGAAAAAAACTGCGTCTGTGCAGCATCAGGTTTGAAATAGCTGGACCAGTAATTGCGTATGATATTGGATGCGTTGAAGATGCCTTTGTTTGACGCAGGATCTGCAAATGTCTTGATCCTTGCAATCAAGTAATTGTTGACGCACACATCAAAAACATATTTGAAATTGACTTGGTTGATATTGGTTGATGTGACAACGTACCAAAGATCATCGTGCATCGATGGGTATGCTTCAGGTGTGCTGTTTATTGTTATTGCCATGGTTTAATTTTCTGAACTCTTTTCCTTGTTAATTAGCAAATCAAGCTTTCTTATGTACACACGAAGGTCCGCTGTGACTGCACTAGCCACGGCAGCTGCAAAGTCTTTTCCGAACTGTGCTTCAACAGCCTTGTCAAAAAATCCGCTGTATGGTATGCCTTCACGTTTCAATTTTCTTGATACTGCATAAGCGAAAGACCGCAGCTTTTTTTCCGGTGTCTGTGCCAGTGACTTGTTTTTCTTCTGATCGGCAGTAAGGTTGTATCTCATGTCTTCGTTGCGTCCTCGAAGACCACGTTGACGCATCCATAGTTCAATGGCTGACACCATTTTTTTTGATGGGTTCAGTGTCTTGAAACTGTACTTTGACCCACTCTTACCCACGCCACCAACACCCTTATTGACAAAGTCATAGTATTTAGAAGAAGGATCAGAAGGGTCATACCCTAGTTCAACTGAGTACCCATCAGTGTTTTCAAGAACATCAGTCGATGACAAGCCATCAGACAAGCCACCAGTGTTGACCTTGCCTTGACGATCTAGTTCTTCAAGTGCTGTGGTGATAAAGTTTTCGGATGCAAGCAAGATCATTTTCTTCAGGACCGGATACTGTTTCAAGTCCTGATAGTTTGTTTGATCGCTTGCAAGGCTATCTATGAATCCATCATTGATGATTTCATCCTGTAACTGTCTAATACTTTTGGCCATGTTTGCGTCTTTGTTCTTTTTCGTGTTCTGCCTTTGCTTTGATATAGGATAGTGCGTTCAAGAACTGTACTGTCATGATGTTGTATGCTTGTTCAAGCGTGATCCTTTCGTGTTCTGCGACAAGTGTAGCTTGGTAAATCCATCCAAACTGTCTGATAAAGCCTGATACATTACTTGTGCTTGGTACTTCGACATCCCCATCGACATCATCTGTTGCTTCAAATAATCCTGGAAAACTTTTATCCAGGTCTTGAATACATGATAAAAAAAAACAACGCTGCCCATCACATCTTGAATGGGTGCAGACAGCAGATCGTTTGCATAGTCTTCATGCCTTGTTGCATCGAATGGCAACTGTTCGTATCCGAACATGGTCCGTTTCATTGGTATGACCATGCAAGCTGCAATCCTGTGTATGTTGCCACCGAAGTCTGATGCAAAGTGCTTGGCTTCGATGTACCTAGCTGATGGCATCCTTCTGACATCGTAGTTGATTTTGTAACGTGTGCCATTGGCTTCGATATAATCTACACGGTTGATCTTTATTTCGGTGTTTAGGAATGCCAGCTGTTCATACAGTTTCTTGGAATCAAGCAGGGTCATTTCTTGAATCTGCTTTTCAGTTCTATTGGTAACGATAGCGGCAGCCTTTACAGTCAGATCGACTTCGTCTAGTTCTACTGTTTTGGTTTGTAGATCAGTAAGCTGTTGCCATTGAAATACGGTGATGTCTTTCCATGTCATGCTGTTAAATAGGGAAAGCCGTGACATTTGCGATGAGCCGAATATCGACCATAATCGGCTCAGATATCGACCACAATCGGCTCAGATATCGACCACAAGTGCAATCCTTGGCACTTCTATGGACAAAGTATAATGCGTTACATCTTTACGTTAATAAAAGTGCAATCCTTAGCACTTACATGGACTTGACCTTCCAACTTTCAGGGATATCAGGGACAAGGGATTCACCGGCAGCTGGGTTGCCGTACATCTTCAGGTCCACCATATCGACCACACGAATGTCGCCAGTGTGGTACAGTTTGACTATGAACTGCGGATTGGATGTGTTTGATCCTGCGATCAAGAAAAGGACCAGGCAGTATCCCAGTTGCCTCGCATAGGCATCGAAGGGGTTCTGAATTTCATGAAGTGTTTGTATCATGTTGATGATTATGCGAATGAATAACGCCCCGATCCCACATTCCTTGTCTTATGCTGCCACGCTAGTGCCAATGCCATCACGCAGTCATCGTGGAATCCTGACGGTGCAGAATACCTAACACCACTTACTGTGTACTGGTATTCAAAGATTTCAAGTTCTTGGCTGATCGGTCCTTCAGGGAACTGCACTTTCCTTTGTTGGATTGCTGATGCTAGTCCTTCCATCAACTGCTGCTTTGATCCCGATGTGAACTTGAACCCAGTCACCGGTACATTTTCACGGACCAAGTCTTCAAAGATGGGATCACCCACGCCAGTAGTATCCATCAAGATGGGGACTTTCGGAAGATTAACAATCGTATCCTTTGTCTGCCGCCAGTCCTTTTGAAACCGGTCGAAGTAGCAAACAGATCCTGCCGCATCCATGCCCACAATCACGGTCCAGTCCACTGACTTGGCTAGGTCTACACCGAACACAATCGGTGCAGCAGTAGACATTGGAAAGGTGCATTGACGGATGAATGATGACCCAAATGGGTTAGATGCGTTCTCGGCTGGGTTAGCCATGTATTCCTGTTGAAAGACTACTTCAGGCAGTTGCCTTTGTGCGTCATCGATTTCGGACCGGTCCATGTGTGGGTTGTCGTAGGTGCTGAACTTGAATGATGACCAATCCGGTTCACCAGCTACCCCTTTCATGTACAGGCTATAAAAGTAATTTTTGCCCCTTGGTGTGGATATGAATAACGCTCGGCCCTTGTAATCTGTAAGGGTAGGGCGAATGCTGTTCAGCCACCCACTTTCAAGGTCTGATATGTATGACGCTTCATCAATCACGCACAGATGAAATTTGAGACCACGAAGGTTGTCAAGCCTTTCACCGGTAAAGAAACGGATTGACCCACCAGTGATAAATTGAATGACCAGGTCGGCTTCGTTCTTGCTATAAATTTCAGCGGGCAGGATATCCACTATCTCTTTGAAAAACACCTTGCCCAGCTGGTATGTGGGTGTAATGTATGCGACACGTTGCCGCTCAACAGCAGTTTCAATGGCAATGCTTTGACTGATCAAAGACTTTCCGAATCTTCGTCCAGCCATCATTACAATGAATCTGCTTTGGCATTGTAGGACTTGTGCTTGTGCTGGATGTGAATTGTACAGTCTTACGTTTGATTCCATTGTTATCGATCATGCGTGATCTTAATTTCTGTCACGTCATGTTTGTTTTCAGTCTTCTCGACTAGGCCATTCAACCTTTGTGTGATTGATGGGTTATAGATCCCAGCCATGCCACCAGCGATCTGATCCTGCCTGATTGCTTCCCTTATGCGTGAACAGATAAGAACGAAATCTTCGTACCTTCCTTCCCTGTTGCTGAAGTAATCTTTCAAATCAGCCATGACACCCTTTTCCCAACAGTACAGACTAAACCCTTCGTTTGTCAACGGCTTTTCCTTTTCACGGACAATTTGTTTGCCCATGCCACCCACCCAGTCTTTGACTTTGATTGGGTTTTCTTTGGTGTGTTTGGCATAATCAAGAAACAGATTCCACATCTGCTCTGCTGATTGAATGTTCTTTGTGCCTTTGGGTCTTCCTGCTTTTGCCATTACAATGTTTGTTTGCTTTAGAATTTATTCAAGGGTTATACCAGTTATAAAGTTCAATGAACTCATCGTACCGCATTGGGGACGTAAGCACACCGGATGATACATAGATGTCAACGTATTCTTTGCCATCTGATATGCGTGGGTGGACAGCATTGATTTGAAACAAGGTGCATTTCATTATGTCAAGCGAATCAAAGCTGAAGTTGATGTCTAGTTCTTTCATCATCTTGGTTGATTCGTTATGGTATAATATTTCGACTTCAAATGGGTTCATTATCTAAACAACTTTACAAAGTCTTTAATAAAAAAAATTGATTCTAGTGTGATCAGGACAAGAAAACAAAGGCCAATCCCTATCGTTAGAACCCAAATGATTTGAAAGAATCTAACGATGAAAAGGAAGGCGATTGAACAAAATGCTTGAATGTTTTTCATAACTTTAGTTTAGAGCGTTACAGTGTGGACATATCGGTTTGCTTGTCTTTTTTTTCACTATTGTTTGCGTGAACAGCTTATTGCAGCATCGGCACTTGATCCATTTGGCAATGACATTTTTCATCTGTGTGTCTCTTTTATATCAAACTGTTTAACAGCTGTTTTCTTGTTTCATTTATTTTTGCAAGGCTATGGTTTTCAACACACCATTCATGGTTTGCGATGCCACGCTCTTGTCTATAAATAGCATCTACCGTCATTTTTTTTATGGCTTTATACCAATCCGATTGACTTTCGATTGGGTGTACATACGGACATTCGCAGTATGGCTTGACGAATGATGCAACCACAGGGATCTTTTTGCAAGCTGCTTCCAAGACTTTCAAGTTCGACTTCATGCCATTGAATCTTGAATGGACCAGCGGCACGATGGACACATCTGCTTCATTGTAGAAGTTCATGTACTGCGTTACTGGAAGGGCGGCCCGGACGTACCCAGGTACTTTGAATCCATATAGAAAGTCATTGATCATTTTGTGCCATACTGAATGTGTTGTTGTGTTGTCGGGATCATACCCACAAATGCAGAAGTGTATTTGTTTTGTGAGGTGGCCGTCACCAGCCACACGTTTCATGGGGTTTTTCAACAGTTCGACATCCTTTTGGTGGGTCATCGATCCGGTGTAGACAAACCGCACACGCTCATCTGTTGACGGTTGACGCAGATCCGTGAATTGATCTTGACCAAAGGGCAGTGCATTGGGTAGGACATGGACCTGGTTATTGATTGGAAGGATCTCATCTCGAAGTTCCTTGTTTGTGCAAGTGACCATGTCTGCTGCCTTGATGTGGTCTATGATTTTTTGGGTCGGGTATTTGCTAGAAAGGATATGCCAATAGTCAAGATGCCAAAAGTCATCGATGTCAACTACCAGCTTGAAGTCATACTGCTTTTTGAATGCCAGGATCTGATCTAGTTCAATACCTTGGATATAGCGATTGATCAGCAAAATCTGATACCCTTCTTTCAACAGATCATCATTCAAGGTGTCTGTGAAAAAAACAGATCCATTTTCGGTCATAAAGGCTAACGGCAGAAACAACCGATGATATGCGACTGCACTATTTTGAAAGCCAACAGCTATGATCTTCATGCTTTTTTCTTCCTTGCTTTTTTGGTTGGCGACTGCACATATTCAACTGGTTCTTCTATGGTTTCAATGATCAGCTTTGCTTGCGTTTCATTTGCAGCATTGATTGTATTTTCATAATACACTTGCAGCCTTTGTAACATATCAAGCACGCATGATCCGCACCAATAGGTCAGAAAGAAGTTTGCGTCAATATATTTTTGGTACATTTTTTCATACCCGGCAAGTACGTCATGGCCGATGTTTCTAGCAAATCCCAACTTGACTGATTCGAAGTTGATGATGTGATCTTCAATAAATTTGATTTCTGTTTGTGTCATGTTTATTGTTTTAAGTGTGGCAACCTCCACTGCATTCCCCATTCCACAGATCAGGTGCATCTTTCGCAAAATGTATTTGCGTCAAAGGCTTGCATGATCTATGAAGAAACACCTGGTTGTTGATTCCTTTCTTTGTAGAATTACGGATGGCTTTATCAACCTGGATGGCAGCTTTGAAGTCCTTTGGAAAATAGTTTTTGAGTCTTGCCCATGATGCGTCTGATTGGTAGGGACAGAAAACACAAGATGATTTTTCAGGGATGGACAGATTGTTTCTGTTGAACCACTCCATGACATCACTTCTTCGCATCCTTTTGGTGTCGTATTTTTCGACATCCTTTTTCCTTACTTTGAACCCAATAAATGGATAAACGTGAATTTTCCAGGACTGGAATGGATGAGCCATCCTTTCAATTTCATCCAAGGTGATTCCCTTCCACACTTCTGTTTCAGGTGTTTTCTGTTTGAACTTCAGTCCATATATGTCACGAATAGCTTTGTCAACTTGCCAAATTTTATAATCAAACGTGCATTGCCTTTTAATCATTCCCTTGTTTCCGTTTTTATCAGAAGTGTATGCCGGAATGCTTGCAAATTGTTTTCCTTTGGTGTTGACTGTTGTCAAAAGATCTTTGTAAAGATTCCTTTCACGCATCACGATGATTTCTATGCCATTGTTATTCTTTTGCCATTTAAGAAGTTCATGCATATATTTCAATGTCGCAGTCTTTTCTTTTCCGGTATCGGCAAAAACTGCGTAATCGCATCTTTCTAGTTCACCCATGCTGCTCATGTAGTACAAAGCAGTAGACTGCACCCCCATACCAAGCGACAGCACTTTCATTTTTTAAACATTAAATTGTGAAGAAAATTTCTGATGAATGGTGCAAGCACACCAGTCCCGAACATTGTCAGGATAATATTTGTGATCCACACTGGGGCGAAGTAAAGAATCAACGACACCCATACAGACAGACACATCATACAATTGAATGGCTTTCTTTTTATGATGTTAATCTTGTCAGGTATCCTTGCCATTTCAATGAAAAAGAATGTGAATGCGATTGATGCTAGGATGATTTTAATGGTTGACATGGTTTCTTATTTTATATTTTAGATATGTGCGGACCTTTCTTATGACTTTAAATAGCGACCGGTAGGGGATTCGTGTTTGCCTTGATAGTTTTGTTATGTTCTTGCCGTTCTCGGAATACAGTCTGAATATTTCTTGTTCATACCAATGCAGCACATTTATTGAACTGTTTAGCTTTACGGATATTTTTTCAAGTTCTTGGTCAATGACCTCTGCCTTGTCAACTTTTTTATCTACCTCTTCGAATACTTTTCTGAACTTATTGTGAAAGGTTGATCTGTCTGACTTGATCATATTGAGCATTGTGCGGACAAGGAAAAACTTTAGGTATCCATCATTGTACATTTGTAAAAGTTTTTCTTCGGGCATCTCGCACAGTACAAGAAACATTTCTTGACGCAGATCTTCTTGCAGATCTACTGGTTGCATCTTGGATATTGCTTGCATGATATCTTTGTCTAAGTACAATTTTTCTATGATATGATTGCGTGACAACATCCTCAATCTATTTGCCATTGCTTTACTACTACATTCCCTTTCTCTTCTGTTGCAATCATGCAGTGGCATCCAGCTTTAATAGCACGATCCATGAAGTTGACTTGGTGTTCACTGAATTTATCGTTGATTGTTTTGACTTCGCAGTACACAGCCACTCCAGTTATCTTATGATATCCGCAGATGTCCGGCACTCCTTTCAGTCCAGTGAACTTTCTTCCAGGTACTGCTAGGTTATTAGATCGCCACACAAAACATTTTCTTGATTCAAGAATTATCATTGCTGTTTTTGTTATTTGTCCGGCACTCAATTCCTTCATATTGTTCTATTGTCTTGAATATTTGATATGCTACTTGTGGCACTATTGCATTTCCTCCTGCTTTGATTGATTCGTTTCGCCATTTAGGAAAGGTGATAGAGTCCAATCTGTCGGAAAGCCCATCATCTCCATTACAAATTGGGGAGACAGATGGGAACGAGTCCCAAACATTGCGTTCATTTGTGAGCCTAAATCGTTTCCTTTCCAATTCTCTGATGGCCATCTTGGTTTGAAGTCCAATGCCATCGGTGTCGGTAACATCCCCACCGACAATAACTGATCCAAAGTCGTTCCATATCTCGTTCCCGTTGTTTTGCTTTTGTTGACTACTTTCCCATTTTCTATCACTGGTGCCCTGTTGTTTGCTCTTGTCGTTGGTGTCGGTAATAATTCCCCTCTTTTTACCATTCTCGTGAGTGAGTTCTGACTGTCTCCTACTCTCGCTTTCTCCGATTCCGTTGCGCAGGGTGTGGGCAACAAACCAGATCCTGTCTCTTCTGTGGGGAGCGTTGACGGAGCAAGCTGGCAATAGAAACGGGAATACTTCGTACCCCTCAGCTTCCAGGTCAGATTGCACTTCGTGGAATACCAACCCTCCATTCCAATTAACAAGACCGTAAACGTTTTCGCCCACGACCCAACTTGGGGCAACCTCTCTGATTGTTCTAAGCATTTGCGGCCAGAGATGTCTCTCATCTTCTTTGCCCTTTCGCTTTCCTGCAAGTGAGTATGGTTGACATGGGAATCCTCCAGTGATGATGTCAACTTGTCCTCGGTGAACTGTAAAGTCTGTTGCGCATATATCTTCATAACTTTTTGCTTTTGGCCAATAATGTTTTAATACTCTTTGTCCGAAAGGATTCCACTCACAATGAAATATGTTATTCCATCCCATCCACTCTGCTGCCAAATCAAATCCACCTATGCCTGAAAATAATGATCCATGATTCATGGTTGTTGCTTAATGTAATCACGCACAATTATTATCTTTGCTTTGTTCACGACTTTGCTATGAAGAACGTCTCCATTCTTATAACTAGATGTCTGCAAAAGTTCATACCACTTCTTTTCTTCATCTGATGATTTTCTTCTCATTATCTTTGCCATCAATTCTTCACCAATTTCATGTTCAGCCTTTTTGATGTAGGCTTTTTTTTGCTCATTAGAAAGGGCGATGATGCCTTGTCGTATCAACCAATCATATACAAAAACCGGAATGACAATGGTTCTCAAATCTTTTACCTTTGCTTGTTGGATTAAATTTGCAACCGTATCTGACCAGTCTACTTCACCATAGTGTGGTTCTGACACTGGTTCTTTTCTTACCCTTTCGTGATACCGCATAGCTAGATTCACTTTTATACGGTAGGCATTCAGCACATTGCAGATGTATTTCAAAGACAATGACTGATAGTGTTCTTCAATTTCAAGCTGACCGATTGCTGCCATCTCAAATGCTTTGCGGATTTCCCCCTCGTGCATTGCACCGAAGTTTGTCACGATAGCTTGAATGGTCATCATCATTACTTCTTCGGGCGGCATATTGCTTGCTGGTATGCCCATGATTGCAGCAAACCCAGTCAGGATTTGTTTGACCTCTACAAGTGAAAGTTGACTGACCAGCCTACCTTTTCCCAGTGATTCCAAAAATTTCTCCGACTGGAGTGTCACCGTACTTATCGAAGTTGTATTGGTCAGCTGCTTGTTTGTAGTCAGCTTTTCCAATTCTTTTTGTACTTGCTCTTTTAGTTGTTTCATACTCTCTTATATTTTTAATCCAATTATTCATGCAGGCTTTCCAGCTTTTCATAGGTTGTTTGCCAACTTTCCAGCCACTGCTTTCGTAGTATTCATAAAATTTGTTGGCTTCTTTTGGGTGGCCTCGATAGGTAAACTGTTCAATGACCTCTTGCAGAGTAGGTATTTTTGTTCCCCCCCTAAAACCCCCCTTGATTATATTTTCATTTTCATTTTCATTTTCATTTTCCATATGCTCATGCATATGCTCATGCATATGCTTATGCATATGCTTATGCATATGCTTAGTCTTTGCGTTACTTCTCCTTGATTCTGTGTATTTAGATCGCTTTTCTGATTCATCGACTAGCCGACTGTTATAGTAAAAGCCGCCATTGAAAACGAACTTTTCAAGGATTGCTTGATCGTTTTCAGCTGCGTAGTGTTGGAAGTCTTGGATCGTCAGCTTGCCTTTTTGATGCTGAAGGCATAGCAGTCGGATGTATTTGCCGACTTGTTCATTTGACATGGTTATTGTGCCTACTAGAAAATCGGAAGTATAGAAAAGAAAGGCTGGGTCTTTTGCCATGATATGATCTTGTTGTATTCATTAAAAAAGTGATGATTGAAAGAACACATTCGATGTGTACTTTGTGACAGGTTTGCCATAAGGACCGATAACCATACCGACCTCACGGATTTCATGGCGATCAAGCAGATTATGCAAGGCCCTTCGAATGGAAGTGATAGGAATATGGTAGAAATTTGCTGTTTCGTGCAAGTCCCA
>Ga0194118_10004175_pt1 | contig 15981 bp, 33 predicted proteins | sample TA2MahsurfametaG_2_FD_148662 | JGI IMG/M metagenome (GOLD analysis project Ga0194118, IMG submission 148662) | Freshwater microbial communities from Lake Tanganyika, Tanzania - TA2015013 Mahale N5 surface | ecosystem: Environmental > Aquatic > Freshwater > Lake | place: Tanzania: Lake...
AGCATAGAGAAAGTCTGCAGCTAAGCGCTGAGTCTGTGAGACTATCAGGATTCTAAAGTTAGGATTGTTAACAATCTTGTAGGTGGCATAGTCAACGGTAATGGTTATCGATTTAGCGTGGTTAGGCGGTATGTTGATAAGGATGCGGTTATCTGCAGCACCCTTTTCATACTTCATCGCCGGATGAAACCAACTAGGTTCCCTGGCCTCTATGACATCTATAAAGTTTAACTGGTGAGGGAAGGTCTCTTGCTTTAGGTACTTTGACCGCCAGGTCCTAAAGTCCAGACCCTTGGCTGTCTCTTCAGTAAAGTTCTTCTCAATAGAGCCTAGCCTAGTTCTGTCAGCTAGATTCTTAAAGGCTGGGTCGGATCTGCGGTAGTACTCATAAGTCTTGATTGACTTACCAGCCGCCCTACAAGATAGCTCAACGGTATTGCCTTCAGCCATCATCGATAAGATGACCTTCTTGGCTCTGTCAGCTTCTTTAGTTTTATTTGGCGTGACTGGCACGGCGCGGAAGTCCTATTCTCAGCAAGAGGATGAATTATCAGCAAGTAGTGGTGATGATAGAACTCACCCAACTAAATGGGGTGCATCGCACCCCTTAGTAGCAAACTCCCGAGCACGGCCTCACGGCCGACAGCGAGGGGTAAATCGGTAGCCCCCTTGCGGGGGCGTAGCGGAGCGAAGCCCCGCCGTATGGTCGCAAATGCATAAGCGCGGTCGCATTTGCTCCCTATAGTATATAAGGCAGGAAAAATATCGCATTTCCTGTTTTTAGCCGAAAAATCTTTTATTTGTGACCAACCTCACAAGAATTATATATACAAACCGGACATATCGGTACATTCACTTTAGTGCAGATATTTGATCGGGGTGTACATATACCGCCCGCCCGCGCTAAGCAACCTCGGGTCTGTTCTTGCGCGTGTATGCGACAACCCTGCCCTGCCTATCTTGTTAACTGTTAACAGTTTACCGGACTGTAATAAAAGAATTGGGGGCGGTCTGCCCCTTCGGCACCCTCGAACCCTAACCCGCCACCGATTAACTAACCGCAACCGGCGCGAGCTTGCTACCTATCGAACCGCGATCTATCTCCCTCCTAAATATTCCGATGAACTCTTGCCGGAATCTCTCGCCGATCCTCTCAGCTATCTCTCAGCTAATCGTTATCTAATTGTTATTTAAATATCCCTAGCGGTTAGACTAACTCTGCTAGCCTTCTCTCAAGAGCTGGCACCCTGCCAGCGTGAAAGGGATATATGGCAAGATCGAAAGAAGATAAGGCTAAATTCATAGCTAACCTACGCGAGGGCGTGGAGCTTATGAAGCAACAAGGAATAACGCCACCAAGTAATTTACTCTCTAGCTTCTCACCTAATAACGCACTAATGATTATCTTCCAGAAGCCTAACGCCACTAACTGCGCGGGCTTCCACGCGTGGCGGGAAGCGGGGCGGGCAGTGCGTAAGGGAGCGCGAGGAATCGCTATCCTAGTTCCACTAGGTAAACAAGAGGAGGGAGAGGAGATTCGCTTCTCCTGGCGTTATGTCTTCGACATAACCGACACCGAGGAGCTGACCGCCGATTCTCCCAAGCTGGCGCGGGAATTGGTAGGCGCATAATGCCTAGATACCCCAAGCAAGAAATAAGTCTAATCGATCAAGAGGGGCGCGAGTGGGCGCGGGCGAGCTTAACCGCACCAGCGATCAAGCGCATAATCAAGCTATACCAAGCGCAAGGGATACACCTAGAAGAGAGGAGGGTAGCGTAATGGATAAGCCTATGAGCGCGGTTAATCTAATCTCCTGCCTAGCCGGTGAGATGTTTACCGATCCCGCCCTATTAGTTGAAGCGATAGGAGAGGATAGCGAGGTGCTTGCAATAGTGCGAGCTTATGGTAAGGGGCTTGCCACTTATGAGCAGGTTAGGGAAGCGGTAGGCGCGATCTGTTAGTGCTTTACTATCGGGGAGAGTTAGTCTATCCTCTCTCCGGTGGTAGCTCACTAAATCAGCGAGCTAGATACACCAACGAAAGAGGGAGAAGCTATGGAGAAGAAGATAAATCGCTCTCTATTTATAGAGGGGCGCGAGTGGTTCGATAAGAGTGGCGGGAATAGTTATTTCTCGGCGCGGATATGGGTGGACGGCGGGCAGGTTGCGATATTGCCATTTCAATATGGATACGGCGAGCAATACCTATTCGAAGCACAGAGGAAGCTCATAAAGTTAGGCTATCTACCGGAAGAGGTCGAGAATCGCGGGTTATGGAGTATCGCAAGAGAATTAGGGTTCGATTTCTACTCTTCAAAAACAGAAACCAAGCGGGCGGATATGTTCAAGCACTACGCCAATTATCAGGAGGTGAGCGCATAGTGTCAGCATTTATGGTGAACAATGACCACCTAGATTTATTGGCTAGCGTGGCAGAGTGGGGGCGTGAGGATTTATGGGTTTATTTCTCAGATGAGATGCTCCCGCCTCGCTCAGATTTACAGGCAGAGAGGGGCGGTAATTACTACCGCGACCGCTTCCACGCTTCACTAATCAAAGAGGAGTTACGCCTAGAGAATCAGGCGAGCCTATGGGCAAGATACCCCGAGGACGCTAGCGAGATGTGGGCAGGTATGGAGTTTAGAGAATACCGCCGAATTTTTGACGACCAAGCAACAACGGGCGAGGTATTGGGTGCGCTTGCTTGTTATGAGTATCAAGCGTGCGAGAGTGAGGAGTGGGATAAATCTTTCGCTTTCGCCTTATGTCAGGCTATCCGTAAAAAAATCTGCTCGCAACTATCGGGCAGCAATTGGGAATACACCCGCCCCGCTAACCTACGCGAGAGAGTGAGGGTTATCTGATGAGCGACCTATTCGAGATCTCAACGAGCTGGGTTAGTGGACTAGCTCAAATTGCGGTATACGCGCTGATCCTTGGCGCGGGTGTATGGATACTAAGTAAAATCGAAATCAAAGAGAGAGAGGGAGAGAGTAATGGAAACAATAATTAGAACCTGCACTTCATCAGTAGAGGCTTTCTCCGGTTGCAACGGAGAGGCAAGAGCCGGAACAGTATCTTGTGCGCCTTGCTTTGATGAATACCAACGCAGGAGTAGGGCTTTGGATCGCAAGCGCAAGGAGGAGGAGGGTAAATTGCTGGCGATTCTAGAACCTATGGCGATAGCTGAGTGGGAGGACAAGCCTAGAGTTAGAGTGTTGTTTTCTAACTTTTTTTCACACGAAAGCGAAGGGAAAGTGCTTTACTACTACGGCAAATACCTACTATTAAAGCAGAAGAATAGTCGAAAGGGTTATGTCATAACCTATGGAGTAGGCAACCCTGAAATAGTCAAGCTGGAAGTGCTAGGTCGTAATGGCAAGGTAATTGCAGAGTGGCATAGTGAAACAGTAATGGCAAGCGAATCAGTAGTGGCTAAGCAATTAGCCGACCAATACGAGAAAGAGGGAGATAATGAAAACGCTTGAAAGAATACAAGCAGAGCTCGACAAGGTGCGCGAGGAACGCAGAAGAGCAGAGCAAGACAGCACTAGCCAACTACCTATCCTAGAAGGGTGGGAGGGTGCGCTTGTGTGGGTCAAGCGCATAATCAAGGAGGAGGAGAGCAAGTGAAAGTTAGAGAGATAGAGAAAGAGATTCACAGTTACACGCTATCCCTAGAAATAGAGAGAGAGGGCGAGGTCTATCGTGCGGAGGTGTTCTACGAACCGCACGATGGACACGATGTGTATTTCTTAGGAAGCAAGGGCGAGAGAATCCCTAACCCTGAGTGGGTAGCAGAGTTAGAGGAAGATCTCACCGAACCCTTGGGCTATTGGCTAGAGGAAGCGTTAGAAAATGCGGAAGAAGTGGAGATTGTCAATGCCTAAGTGTGGAGTCTGCGGGTGGAGTTTCACAGGGTGGGCTATGAATAAACACGCTTTCACCCCTTGTGGAGAGGAAGATCGCAAGGCAGAGGTTAGACCTTATGCGCCTGAAAAGACTATAAACGACATCAAGAGAGAAAGGGAAGAAAGTGAGCTTTGATTTAGTGAGAGAGAGAGTGAGCGAGGCTAAGGCTATTGCTTGGGATAACTGCCATAAGATTTATCTGCTAATGGATAATGAGCAGGTTGAGATCACGCGGGGCTATGGCTACGACCCGCTTATTACGGCAGAGGAAGCAACGCCTGATGAGATGATGAGAAAACTAGAGGAGTGGTATGACGACTCTTGTGGGCTTAGATTTATACAAGCAGTAAGCACCAACGCTGGGTTTGAGTCACTCATAGATCAATGCTGGGAGGAAGTCAATGCCTAAACAATACACAGAGCAGGAGAAAATCGATCTCATAGTCAAGGCTATGGAGCCAAGAGTGGGAAAGAGGGCGAAGATGAAACGCAACCTAATCTATATGAAGACCGCACTAGGAGCGACACTCGTTCCGGTGGAAGTAGAAGAGGAGGAGGCAGTATGAAGCCCGTTAATTTCTATGAGGTTCAAGATCATAAGGGAGAGGTCGCTTGGGGTGGGGCTAGTGCGCTTCAAGCGGTGGAGTGGTTGAGAAGGGGGCTAGATAACTCTATCTATGTCTCAGTATGGGATGAGACAGATATAGAAGAACCTAAACTAATCACCGATAAGATCGAAGTGACTAAGCTGGTGCTGGCTACCATTATGGACGAGAGGGAGAGAGCGTGAACGCTGGATACTGCGCCGGATGTAAGCGGTCAGCGCTTCTTGTCACCGAGTATTGTTCTACCTGCGAAGCGAGAGAGAGTGGTGATCTAAATGATTAGACATAGGCAATGGGTATGGAAAGAGGAAGATAGCGAAGAGGCCTTCTTCACCTGGTGGGAGAAGATAGAACCATACAAAGATCAATACAGTATTCGTATGATTTTCGATGCCGGATACAGGGCAGGGATGGAGAGCCAACAATGATTTTCTTAGCCGTTATCCTAATCTCTATCCTTGCCTACCTGCTTGTAGTGTGGGAGGATAAGCTCAATGATAGATAAGAAGCGAGCAGAAAAGAAGGCTATCTGGCTACGCAATTACCAACGAGTAAGAGGGCGAGCATTAGTGCGTCTCGCCCAAGAAAACCCTGACCGATACAAAGAGTTATTTGAGCAGGAGAGGGCAAGAGATGAGGCAGAAGGTAAGTCGTGGCTTGATATTGGTGGTAGGACTATCAGTTCTTTGGGTGGTTCTATCCCACCCGACAGGCAAGGTGGAATTTCCGAGCGATATACCAACGGAGATGACGAGGAAGATAGCGACACAGGAGGAGAAGCGTGAGAACAGAAGGATCGCAAAAGCCTACGCTAAGGCTGGTTGGGGGTGGGAAGGCAAGGAGTGGATCTGCCTTAGACTACTCTGGACTTACGAATCCCGCTTCGACCACCTCGCACAGAATCCAAAGTCAAGTGCTTTTGGAATACCTCAACTCCTTGGAATGCGAGATAGAGAACCTCGAATCCAAGTTCTCAAAGGTCTGCGTTACATTGAACATCGTTATGGCTCGCCTTGTAGAGCTTGGTCTCATTGGCGCAAACATAAACATTACTGAGGAGGAAGATGATACTCGTTGGTGATGTTAGAGCTAAACTAAAAGAGATACCTGATGAGAGCGTAAATTGTGTAGTCACTAGCCCTCCTTATTGGGGGCTAAGGGACTATGGCAATGAAGGTCAGATAGGGCTAGAGAAAACCCCACAAGAATATATCTCTAGTATGACCGAGGTATTTCGTGAAGTGCGTAGAGTCTTGCGTGAGGATGGGACTCTCTGGCTCAACATTGGAGATAGTTACTCTGGTTCTGGTAAAGGACCTGCTGGAAATTTAGGAAAGAAACATAATGAACGCCATCTTGAGCATAAAACTGGTGGACTTGTCCCTGAAGGAACTAAACCAAAAGATTTAGTAGGAATTCCGTGGATGCTTGCTTTTGCTTTGCGAGCAGATGGCTGGTATCTACGCCAGGATATTATCTGGGCGAAGCCCAATGTTATGCCTGAGTCAGTAAGGGATAGATGCACTAAGAGTCACGAGTATCTATTCCTTATGACTAAATCTCCTAAGTATTACTACGACCATATTGCTATCAAAGAACCGGTGTCAGAAGTATCCTTGAAGAGAGCGCAGTCCGGTTGGAAAACTAATAGACCAAGCGCAAAGACCGGACCGGATGGGATAGATGTTGAAGTTATGGGTAGCAGGTTTGTCAATCCACAGGGTAGAAATAAGAGAGATGTTTGGTTTATTCCTACCGCTTCTTTCAAGGGTGCTCACTTTGCAGTGATGCCAGAGAGATTAGTTGAACCTTGCGTTCTTGCTGGATGTCCAGAAGAAGGAGTGGTTCTCGATCCGTTCTTTGGCTCTGGCACAGTTGGAGTAGTAGCTAAGAAGAACAATAGAAAATGGATTGGCATTGAGCTGAATCCAGAGTATGCTAAGATTGCTGAGGATAGAATATCTAAAGCATAAGTTTGCTGGTAGTTATCCCCTTTCGACCAGCAAAGATAAGCCCACAGGTTTACTTCATTTTCCCTGTGGGCTTATTCATTTGTCGTTTGTATAGAAGCCTGGCCCTCGGAAGGTGAGAGAGGGAGAGGACCAGACTCTATTCATTACGCTACCGCAGTCTGCACAGGAGGGAGTGCAGGCTTCGGCGTGGATGGAACGCTCAACTTCGAGGGTAGTCGAGCAGTTCGGACATCTGTATTCATAGATCACAAAGTCAAACCATAATCTATATGTAGGAAGCCAACAACCTTACGCTTCTTAGAAGTGTTAGCAAACTCTGTGGTCGCAGGCATCCAGCGCTCTTCCCAGAAAGGTTCAGGAACCATAGTCAGATGAAATGCCCACTTACCTGTTGGGGTGGAGTTGATATACCAAGGCTCTAGGTTGTGATAACTAGCCTCAAAACATAGGCGTTCATACTTGCTCTTCTCAATTAACAGTTCATCATAATGAGTATGCCTACACTTTAGTTCAATGAAGGCTCCCATTGCATCGGAGATGCAGTCGAAAGAATCGTAAGTCCCCTCTGCTTTTCTAAGGTCGGGGAAGCGAGAATCCTTTAGATAGTCAAAGAGTTCTTGTTCTTTCATCTGCTCTTTTCACCGCCTCAGCCATACCATTAGTGCCAGGAAACAAATCATCTATTGTGTCCCCCCCCCGATAATTCAACAACGCTAGTATCCAGTCATTAAAGTAATCAGGTTTAGCGCCAGGTAAGCCTTTACGCTTGGTTGCTACACCACTAATCCAATCACGCACCATTGGCTTACGATTCTTTTCTTGCCTTCCCCTAAAAAGCAATAAGGGTTCCCAAGCAAATTGATTAGTAGATAAAGGTCTAATCTGATGAAAGGTTTTTACCCAAGCGCAAACTCTTATCTCTTCATCAATCAGCATCCAGTTTAAGTTGGCAGGGTTACAACTCAGCGCCCAACCATCAGGGTATTCTTCAATCAAACGTTTGACTAAATCAAGGTGCGCTTCTTTACTATCCCAAATGTGAGCTTCCTCGTGGAACTCTCCATATCTTTTCTTTCCTTGCTTGAAGTATGGAGGGTCAGCGTATGCAAATTTCAGGCCCAAGGACTGTCCCCACCTAGGTTATTCTGTAGCGCTCGCAAGGCATTGTTAGCCTTACGCTCGGCAGTAGAGATAGCACACTCTAAATACTGAGATAACTGTTGCAAGGTTATGTTCTCGTAGTAGCGTAGCTTTAAGATATCCTGCTCTTCCTTACTTAACTTCTCATAACTCTTCTTAATATCTATCAGCATTGCCAGCAGGTTGCCACCTTCAGCCGGTGCTCCAGGCTTGCGTGGCTGTCCATCGTTAATCATTACTTGGCTCTGCTCCAAAGCAGTATCCTTGATTACACTCTTGATTACAAACGGCAGGAGCTGAGCGATGGTTACCGTGTCATAATAAGCCTCATCGTTGATACGATAGCCAGACTTGACTGCCTTCTCCTTGCGAGAGTATCTCTCTAAAGCTCTGCGTATCTGCCAAGCAACCTTCTTCTCATTCCACTTGCGAATCAGATCGTTCTCTTCGCTAAGTAATTCATTGAATTGCTCTGCCCTAGATAGGGTAAATGCCCAAGCCTCTTGCGTTAAATCACCTCTCTCCACCCATTGACGATACCGGCGGTAGATAGTTAGCACTACGCTAGGTATGATGTCTTCTAAAGATGGGTGAAGTTGGTTAGTCATTGGATTCCCATATTATTTTATCGCGTTCTTTGTGATTGAATAACATAATAACACTATGAAAGTTCGACCCTTCTCTTTTTTTCCACGACTGGTCAAGGTATGTAATGCGTCTTGAAGGTATGTAAACTTGAGGATACCCATACTTTTTATACAAAGCGTGACGCTTTACTCCACCTATAGAATCCAATGGCAAAACCAATACGCTACGCTTGCCAGATTCAAGAACTTTCTCTATTACCTTATCTTTTATACTGAATGGTGGATTAGTAACTAAGAAGTCGTAATCGTAATTTACCTCTAAATAGTCTTCAATACCATAAATAACATTATGTCCTAAGCCAGTAAGAGTTTTAACAAATAAACTTTTCTCGGAATCAAATGGACACATAACAGTAGAATTGGCAACTGGCTTAAGAAGAGATAAACAAATATCTACAGTCTTTTGGTCAGTATACCACTCATCACTATAGTAATTTTTTGTTATGTTATTTATTGATAACTTAGTCATTAGGCAGTTCAGGCCACTTTTTATCTAGCACCATAATTGCAATGGCGCTGTAGTTCATCAAATCAACAAAAGAATCTCGTAATGATTCATTACTAGGCGCTACATTATTATCAAGAAGGTTATTTATCCTAGCTACCTTGTCCCATATCCTTACGCGTAATCCATTCAACGCACCACCTGGGCTATGTGCCACGTTCAGGGGTCCATAATCCTTATGCTTGCGAAGCAGAAGTCCACCAGCGGTGTCATAGACTCGCCACATAGCCTCTATAAATTCTTCACTTACTTTCGTATGGGCTGTGGCTTGCAGGTTATCGTTCCATTCTTGTAATCTATCGAGACTATTATCATCCCCATATCCATCAATAATCTGGCTGCCTCTTGGAGATCTTTTTTCTTGCTCATTCATCGTACTCCCCCTACTAGGTTGGTTAGTTCTTCTCTACCATTAGCCAGGTAAAAGTCCGTAATGTCCATACCTGGTGGTAATTGTACTATTTGTGAATTTATTACCTCACTTGCGACACGCCGAGAGAACTCTGCTCCTGGATTAGTCTCTTTATCTTCTCTCTCATCATTATCACCGATGATATAAACCATATCAAAACCATTAAATAACTTTGGATAGTAAGGTTTCCAAGCAGCTACACCTGGTACACCTACTGCTGGGATACCTGCTTCATTCATAATTATGCAATCAAATTCACCTTCACATATAACTATCCGGTAACTGTCATAGGTGACTGCATTGACGTTATACAGATGGGTCTTCTGACCAACCGGTGCGCTATACTTAGGCTTCAAATCATCTAATCTACGGAACTTAAAGCCAACGCAGATATCCAAAGCTGTAAAGTATGGAATAGATATCCACCCTGTATAACCTTGATGACCTTCTATCGCATCGGTGATAGTGCCGAGTCGATACTTTGCAGCGGTGAGTTCAGATATTCCACGTCCGTCTAGATAAGCGAGCGCCTCTTCGCTTATTTCTTGACTGTAATGATCCGCCGCCTCTTGTAACGATTTCGTTTGCGTATTCGAGAGCATCCTTGAAACTCATCTCCTCCTTGACCATAACTACGTCTACTGCTGAGCCACCCTTACCGCAGGTAAAGCAGTAATATAAATTATTCTCTGTATCTATAGCAGCGCTACGTCTAGTGTCATCGTGCATACAACAACGAACAGATATGTTCTTGCCGTACTTTACTTCACCAGCGTAGTGCTTAACTATCGCATCTATGGGGATTGCAGTCGCATCAGAGTTGGCTTTTCCCCGCGTCTTACGACCCACCCTGCTCCAACCTTGTGTTGACACGGGCAATCTCCTTTGCAGTATCCGTGTAACTCTTCTGCCTTATCGTAACTGCCTCTGGCGTTGAAGTCTCCGCCTATCTGACAGTTAACGCAGATCATTCCTCTTCCTTTTTCTTTTTCTTTGCTTTTGCTTTCTTCTCTTCAGCCTGCTCTTGCTGAGTTGGCTGTTCTGGTTGTGTGTTCCAACTCTCGCTACTTGTTATCTGTCCCTGTGGTACTGGCATATTCTCTATCCATTTCTCTAGTGGTTGAATTACCCAAGCCTGTTCTATGCTTGCATTGCGTCTCTTTACTATGACAAAGGCCGGAGGAGTCGCAACCATCCCCCGTGCCTTTGCATAGTTCCTTGCTTCCTTCTCTGCTTCGTCCCAGAAGGCAGGAAGATTGGTTGACTTACGATTCTTACACTCCAAAATATAGGTCTGACCTGCGATTATGGTAACGACATCGCCCTCGTCTTTGGCACCTGCCTTAGCAAGTCTTTCAGCAAAGTGTCCTAGTTTGCGTAGATATTTCACAATATCCATCTCAAACTTGCGTCCCTTAGCCTTGTTATACGAACTCATACCACCACCTGGTTAGAACGAAGAATCATTCTTCCGTGTGCAGTACTGTCGCTTATCTGGCAAGAACCATAGTTTGTAAACAAACCGATACGTTCGCTGCCATCGGCAGTATGCCTACCAAATCTATTCTTTACTGCTGCAACCCGAAGGACATTACTCCAAGGGTCAAAGCCAAGAGTAAGTATCAGCGCTGGTAGTTGTGAGACTTTACCGTGAATGGCTCGCCTAGCTGGTGGCTCTGTTGTAGAACCATACTCACTCTGCTCTGATACGTGATGTAGCACCATCACACAGGCTTCGGTTTTCCTAGCCATATCGTGAAGCTCTACCATAATTGCTCGAAGTCCTGCCCATTCGTTATCTGTTTCAGCAACGACATTCATCAGGTTATCTATCACAATTAACTTAGGACTAATCCCATAGAGTTCAACGTATGCCTTGACTTCATCTTCAATATCATCAAGTGATGGACTTGAATCAAAGACCCATTCAATGTGGCTCATCTGCTCTAAGTAACTGCTGTAATAGTCGGACTTGTTCCTGATGTTATTCTCAACTGTCACCTGTGCGTGACCTGAGATGTGAGATGCAGCTCGGATCATTACCGTTGCCGTATCTGTATCAGCCGAGAAGAAAAGCGTAGGTACCTGCGCTCTGATGGCATAGACCAAAGCAAACATAGACTTACCAGCGTTAGGTGCGGCAGCTACCATACAAACCTGACCTCGCCGGAAAGATACTTGTATGCTATTTAGGTCCTGCCAAACTAAAGGCAACGGTTCAGCATTGCTATGCGAACTGCGCCAAGCTCGGTTTAGCCTAAGCACTATTCTCCCTCGGTAGAATTATGTTACGTTTTTTACGAATCTTCTCTCTCTCTACTGCGGTAAGTCCACCCCACACTCCGTGTCGTTCGTAGTTAATACCCCATTCAGCGCATTCAAGTCGGTGTACACACTCTTTACATATCTGCACTGCTTTGCGAACGATAGTTGTGTCACCACCTTGGTCGGGGAACCAAAGTTCTCCACCAACTTGAGCACATAGCGGAGCCTCGTAATCACGTGGCTCACGCATAGTGCTACGCCCAGATGGTCGCTACTTGCATTTCCTTTGGAACTTTAGCGCCAGCCCATTTAGGACCAGCAGCGGGATCGAACCAACCCTTGTATGGTTTGCCGGTTTCTTTAGCTCTACCGTGCTTTAGAACCATCCTCCCACGAGAGCATTCTGGCGCACTAGCAATGTTGTATATCCAAGTGTTGCCATATTTATCAGTAACTGTTTCTTCCCCGCCAGTAGATGCCACTACTGGGGTGTTAACTGATACGGGCGCAGTAGTTCTAACGCCTGCGAAAGATTGGCTAACGCTTCCAATAAGGGCAGAAAAGTCCTGCGCTGCTGTTAGCAACGCCTCTAGTTCTTCCTTGTTAGCAGCGTATAGATTGATAAGTGTTCCATCGGGTGACTTGAAGTTCACTTGGAACTTAGTTGATTCGGGTGCAGCCATTTACTTTCCTCCAGTTTGTTTGATTGAGAGCCTTGCGCTCTCCTTACCTTGCTTAGTCGGCACGAAGCCAAGTGCTTTCTCCACCGCTTCCTTGTCGACTGTGTTACTTTGGATAGAGGTCCATTTGATCTCTATGCCAGTGTTTGTAACTCCAGTTATTCCAAACAAGTTATCACGTAACTCGTTCCTCTTTGTTTCTAAATTCTTTATCTCTTCGTCTATCTGCAAATAATGCAGCGCATTCTCGCTTGCTTCTTCGTCTTCTAAAACTGGCAATTCAGTCTTGATACGTTCTTTTTTTAGACCAACGCATCCTATCTCGCCTGATGCGTCATAGAATTTGCAATAGAATTTACAATATGACTCATCGCGCTCCGGCGCTGGTGCCTCAACTGAGACCTTGATGGCCTCTAACCAACTCAAGGCTTGTAGTGCTATAGATTCATCGTATGGTTCAGAATGGATTTTGATATCTCGTTCGTCACCATCTCTTGGTATGGCTACCAGATTGACAGTTCGGGGCTTCCCCTTACCCGCCTTATCAATGAGGTAGCCATAGACCTGTACTTGCCAGCGCTGCTGTTGACTCGGAAAGAATGAAAGGTTTTTTGCCTTGACGGTTTTCCAGTCAATTACATCACCGGTTTCAGGCACAAACGCATCTACGTGCGCCTTCATACCGTTGTATTCCACAGTCTGTTCAAGCACTATTGAGTTGTTGCCAGCCAAGGCCAATTCAATGGCTGAATGTATAGCCGTTCCCATTATGGCAGCGAGCTTTAACTCACCACCGTTGGTCGTTGGCTGGTTGTGTAGTCGATACCAAACCTTGCGCCGACAGCCACCTAGTTCTGATGGACCGATCTCTGCTTGGTTGCTTCGACCTCGCTGATTTTCTTTCTCGTGAAGAGTTTTAATCAGCAATTCTTTTATATCCATTTGTGCCACCTCGTAATTGTAATGTTAAAGAATAACAGGTTCAACTGACATACCGATGCCTGATGGATATTAGTCGGTACTTCGTAGATTCTGTAATAATCAAATCCAAAAGCAAAGTTAGTTAAATGATGACGGTTTATATGAACCGTTAACCACTTGAAATCTTTATACATTAGTACTCCCTCCGTTGAGTCACCAACTGTAAAGGCAGAGCGGTATTGACATCAAGCACCGAAGCAATCTCTACGGCACGTTGGGCGTGTCGCTCAGGCTTACTGCTAAGTAGATTATCACTGAGGCCAGCAAGATAACCAAGGCCGAAAGAACCACCCGACCCCAGACCGTAGATACCTCGGTCACTTTTGATAAACGAGAGGTCAACCGCAATGTGGAATAGGTTGCCATTAAACGCAACAAGGTAGTCGAACCCTGCTTCTTTGTCTTTCGTAGCTTCATAAGGATCATATCCATTCTCTTTGAATGCCGCGAGTATGGACGGCATTACTTTCTTTCCCATCCATTGGATAGGGTCTGCGCCTTTATAGGTCGGCGGAGTCCAGTTATACGAAAGGATATCGCCAGGTCTAGAGTCGCCCGTGATACCCAGCAAGTATCTACCAACGGAGATTATCTTCGGAGTCTTAGTTGATATAGTCCGTAAGTTATCTTCAGTTATCTGAGAATCAGCAACTAAGATACAGCGGTCATCTAGTTCAATACCAACAAGGGTTGTCATAAGATAGAAAACTTTATCCTTTCCTTCGGCGTGTCGCGCCAGCGACACTCTCATAAATCTCTACAATATGAGCGATAGCGAATCAACTATAGGCGCCAGATATCGGCGGCGCCCATTACAGCAGGCGGCGCGAAGCGCCGAGGCGACCGACATCAGGAGGGAGCCGTCCTTCTATGCTCCGTCTACTCCGGCTGCTATTAAATAATACAGCACTGCCACCGGTTAGAGCTGCAGACTTACGTTCTATTGGTCCAACCCACGCCTGTAGTTGTGGTTGTACAGTCTTTAGTACCTATGTCCAATTCGAGGACTATGAGATAGTTTGGTATACCCTTGATGTTCAATGTGCCAACTGTGGCAACCTACTCAAAGCTCCTTGCCCTATAGATAAACCGCAGCAAATTTAGGCAACAAAAAAGAACCCCCGCCATTTCTGACGGGGGTTTTCTTGCTCGCAGCCTGCTCTAAACTATTTCTTGCCGCGTCCAAACTCTGATGCGGATGGGTCTATCCATTTAAGGACTGGACCAAGGAATCCTGCAAGAGCTGCAGTTCCTAGTACCTTCAGATCGGTTTCGCCAGCAAGGTATAGTGCGATGGCAGCGGCTGCTGCTGCACGGAACCAGGTAAGCGATACTTGCTTTAGTGTTTCCATTTAGATTGCCTTTCGCTTTGTATTGTGAATCTGACAGCAGGTACAGACTGGTGCCAAATTGATACTCTCTGCCACCTTTTTCTTTGGCTGAGGCTGTAGTTTAGCCAGAGCCTGATTCACAATCTTAGGTTGATTCATCCACCAGAACCAAGGGCTAGTATCGCCACTCTTATCAGGATAGATATTGATATGTAGATGCTTAGTATGAGGGTTGCTACCGCTATAAGGCCGATTGCCAGACTTAGACTTAGCCCTAGACCAAATCTTTTTATTGAAGATGAGATACTCAACGCGCTCATCCTCCTTTAACTTCTCGAAGATTTCCTCGCAGTCAACACCCGCAACAGGATCGTGAGTCAAGTCCACAGCAAGACCGGTGTTGTGGTCTGAGTTGGGGTTCTGCTTGACGTGTGCCGATGAAGGCAACAACCCGTCTGACAATTTCTTGCGCTTCGGAAACAATGCTGTCGCTTGGCGTAGAACAGCAATAGCTGCAGGACTGGCTTTTTTTGCCAACGGCTTCATCCATTATCTTCTTTCCTGGTTACTATCTCATAGTGGAAAGCATTGGAATCCTCCGTGCTCCACTTCTTCTTATCTTCAACATCCCATTTATATTCGTTAATAATCCTATGTATGATTGGATTGCCATACTTGACAGTATAAGATGGCTCAAATACAAAGATTCTATTGTTAGGCTGGATAGCATAATTGCCATCATCTCGTTCAATAACGTGACCACACTTATGCTCATCAGGTGTCTCAGAGTATCCATCATCTAGCCTGTTACTATCAGAGTTATGCCAGTCCAGAGTGAATAGATACTTACCATTAACCTTTGTCTTGTTCCTGTCTACATAGTGCAAACTTAGGTTTGTCAGGTTGGCAAACTTGGTTACTGTGATAAATGGGCTAAAAGAGTTCCATAGGACGAGGTTGTATAGGCTCTCTTGCGGTACACCAGGTGTCTTACAGAAAGCATTGATGGGCATACGCCACCATAACCCGCCATCTTCCATCATAAAATGAAAAAGTGGGCTTCTATTCTGCACGCTGCTTACCCCGAATATCACGCAAGGAAAGTATTGGTCAAAGCTATCCTTCTGATTACGCAGGAAGTTACCTCTGACAAAGCAATCTATCGGCGGGATATTGGCGTTTAACTCAGGCATTTATCTTTTGATTGCTTCTTTGACCAGCTCGGTCAATAATTCAACCTTCTCCTCTAGCAAATCAATCTTGTCTTTCAGACTAGAGCCACCATTGGGACGTAGTTCATATAGGTAATGCTTGACCATCCAGCGCACAGCGCCAGCAAAACCAGCAATCACTGTCATTACAGCGACAGCCAATCCCAACCATTCTGTGGGTGTCATCTATACGCTCCGTATCGTTACTAGCAAAGTGCCTCCAAAGCCTGAGAAACGCTTATCTGTTGGTGTGCGGTTGATAAAGTCCATCTCTTCTATAAGTCCGATGAAGGACTCACCTATTCTAAAATCCTGAACG